>VYLN01000036.1_pt1 | contig 35604 bp, 31 predicted proteins | sample 5109471 | NCBI WGS metagenome assembly VYLN01 (sample SAMN12291806, study PRJNA351875) | freshwater metagenome | isolation source: freshwater lake | place: USA: Michigan, Lee Lake | collected 2013-08-06 | reverse complement strand
TCATCCGTCGTATCACGCCAGACCGCTGCGAGTTGGCGGAACGTCGTCTGTCGTGGTTTGAACTCACGACAGACGACGTTCCGCCAACTCGCAGCGGTCTGGCGTGATACGACGGATGAAGACATGGCGACATCCCATCGCCGGCTGTTTCGCGACAACGAGTCTGACGAGGGTAAGACCGGGTGGAACGAGAAACACTTAACGGACTGATCTGACAAGGCATGGTAAACGAATGAGGCCAGAAGAAGATCCATCGTGGCGGAACTACGCGCTCGCAATCATCGACTTTGGGAATGAATTGGTTCCCGTCGCAGAGCGAGTCTCAAGCACAGGAAAGGCGTTCCAAATCCTTGAACAGCACAACCTCATGCCGAGGTTTGGAGTCATAACGGCGTGCAATCCACTCGGTCAAACTGTTGATGCCCGCATAAACGAAGCACTGTCGTCACAACTCCGTGAGCGGCTCCAGCAACTGTGTGTTCGAGTCGTGCCTTGCTCGGCTGGCGCTGTTGACGGTTCTCATCGTGAGGCCAGTTTCGCGGTCGTAATACCACTGCGTAGCCTCACGGACCTCGCCCTAAAGTTCCGACAGTCGGCGGTGTTCTGGTTTGAGGAGGACCGCTTCTGGCTCATGCCTGTAGCCGTCCAAGCACAGCCTGTCGATCTGTCTAGTCGCATGTGAAGTTGCGCGGCATGATGAGGTGAGAGTGTGGGGTCACATGCGGAAACCATCAGTTGCGACGTTCTGGAACGTGGACCGTGGAAGGAGACGAGACTTGGTTAGGGGGCAAGGGTCCCTATCGGGTTTGTCGTGTCCTAGGTCATGATTGGAGGCAGCGAATGGAACCTTGGGAAGCCGTGGAGCAACGGACTGGAATCAACGAGTTCGAGTTTCGATCCGAGAACGAGGAGAGCCGATCGCTATTGGCTTTCTGGCTGGAGAGCGACGACATCGGCCCGTACTGCGTGGCAGGGATTGACTGGGAATACGCCGGCGGCATTGATGATGTGATCGATCTTGTTCGCCGGATCATTACAGTTGCTGCTTTGGGAGGTAGGTTTGACAGACCGCCGGTTCTCCACGAGGCCTTTCGCCAAGTGATAGACTTAACTGCTGAACTAGTCGCCGAAGTGCGAGAAGATTGCGACCTTCAGGAAAACGAAAAACCATCGACCGAGCAAATCGACGAGATGGTTGAAGGCAAGTGGCTGTACCAGGCTCTTGGGCCTTTCCTGCAAGCCCTCTTCAAGGAAGTAGGCAGTGTTGACATCGAGCCGGTCGAGGAATTCAACATGCACTCTCATTGGCGGAACACGTACGTGTGGGCTGAAGAGGAACTGAAAGCTAAGGCCGAACTCCGCAGCGTCATCAGCCGCATCCGTAGCGTTGTGGATGCGGCCCAAGTGGACACCTGAACAGTCACGAACCTTTGGCGGATGATTGAGTGACTTGCTCCCAGTACACAAGCTGAGCTTCGTCCGAATGAAAAGATGTGGCATGTCAATTGGGGGAAGGTCACAGCCACTGAAGCCACGAGGCGTCGAGCGCCCGAAGCGCCTCCGGATCACACGGCGGGTTTGAACGCCGGGTCAATCACCCAGAACTAAACTTCTTGAGGGGGAGGTCAGCGGCAGCCGCAGGGTCTGGTCCAAGCATGGGGACGCCGCCAGTTGGGAGGGGAGGGGGGACTACGGCTGACTCAGACTGTCGCCACGGCGGGCCGCTCGACGCTCCAAGAGGGACTTTGGCGTCGTTGTCGGAGTTCCCGCCCGTCAGCCCCAAGCGAGGTCAAAAGGCCTCCCGAACGCCCTCCAAGAAACCCAGCATCTGGCCCAGCATCCTGAGTACCGCTGGGTGCCGCCGATTGCGACGGAAAGCGACAGTTTGCGAAATGGACTCGAATGGACCAACGCTCAAAAGAGCTTGAATTGTGCGAGGAAAAGCGACGCTTTGCGAGAGGGTGCGTCGGATTTCGAGAATGCCCCCCGAAGGACAGCAACAAACGCTGATTTCTACGGGAAATACGCTTGTTTTCGCCATCGTGGTTGCAGAAAACGCTGCAAAACAGGCCCACTTCGACGCAACGCAGCCGCAAACGACTGCCTGCGACGCAGAGCGAGCCTGTGCGATTGACCTCTGGATCGCTCGCTGTCCCGTCGAGATTCCGGCGGCGATCATGGTCGGGATCAGAGCGATTATTCAGGCGTCGTCAACTCGCCGTCAATAGGCCGGACGCTTGGCCTTCGGCGGCCGGAAGCGCGTTCGAACGACCGCTCGGTGGCGAAGTCACAGTCCTGTGCCGGCGCTGCGCCGACCGAGCAGCGACAGGTGGCTCTTGGGCCTTCTGCGAGATACACAGACCTTCAAATCATTTGAAGGTTCATGCTTGGGTCGCCGCTAGTACCGATTGCGAATGGCGATCGCCTCTTCAATCCACGACGCGAGATTCTCTCGGATATGGCCGTAGACGAGCTTGCTGTCTGAGTACGGCGGGTCATAAAGCCGGACGATTGAGGAGAGAGGAGTAGGTCCGAGAGAGAACTCGGCAAATGGATTCGTCCCTCGATAGGCCTGTTGGCCAGCCAGGTTCTTCAGATTGTGGATATGAACTCCGACGAGTCCCTTGCCTTCGGACCAAGCCTTCTGAATCTCGTACTTGATCCACTTGCGGCCGGCGGTCTGCGCGCCGACAAGAACGACAGCACACGAAGTCCCAGAAAGTTGATTGTCAATCCAGCGCTGTATGGCAGCATCACCCCCGCGCTTAACGGCTTCCCAATCGTTGTCCGATGCCGGAACATTCCCCTCAATCACACCCATGCTTCTCACCTGCGCCGCTCGGGCGACATCTGCATCAAAGTGGAAGCTGTAGAACACACGACGCGCCATTCTCAGTTCCTTTCCAGCACCTTTAGTGCCTTCACCACTGCCTCTGCGATCGCTTCTGGGGACTGATTGGAGTCGCCCAAGACCCTTAGCGATGAAGAAATGTCTGCTGAACCGAAAAACTCGCTAGGAGTCTTTGTCACTGTTTCCCAAAGTTCGTGAGCAACATACCCCGTCGCACCGATAGGCAGAATGATCTTGCCCTGAGCCTTCGCGATTTCAACCTCTTCCCGAACCCCTGACGCTGGCACAACTGCGCCGTCAACAATCTTGTTTCCAGAGAGAACTAGGCACACTCCGGCCCCCGAGAGCATTCGACGCCTGTAGGCAGACCATAGGGTAGCGCGATCTGTCCCTGACGGAACCGCTTGCGGGAAAGGCCATAACTGGAGTCGCTCGTCATCATTGCGATTCAGTGCTTGCATCGCACCGACGATCACATCGTCCCCCACGCCCAAGCCATACCCAGACACTACATTGAACCCGCTGTCGATGAGAGCTTTTCCGAGCAGACGACACAATCTGCGAAACCCATCTTCCCCGAGCGGCGCAAAATCAACAGCGCTGCCAGATACGAACACATCGCGAAGATGGCTGCGGCGGTTCAGTTCCGCAAGAAGCTTTGGTATCTCTGAGTAGTCGTGAATCACAACCGGCTGAATGTTGTATCGTGACAAGTCGGCGAGCCAGTGGGCAAACCGACGCCCTTCATAACCAGCCGCGCCATTCGGATCGTTCTCTGGACTGCGGACAATGCAGTAGTGCTTGCGGCTATTGCGATCAAGTAGCTGTCTCACGCGACTGAGGACATGGGCAACATTCGGGTCAGAGAAGCTGAAGCCAATGAACAAAAAGGTCTTCTGGGAGAGATCGCCCTTGAGCGCGATTGAGAATATCTCTCGCCTGTGGTTGTACGTTTCATAGTCCTCTTTGCACAAGACGGCGTCTGATGGCTCAGTCTTGTCGCCGTGCATCTTGTAGACGGTCACGTCGGAGCGCCTTCGAGTAGTTGCGAAGTCTGTCGCTCTTCGCTTCACATCACAGCGCTTTTCAGCGGCCTCAAAGGCGCGTTCCAAAAGGTCGTCATAGTTCGTCGTCCATACCGAGCGAACAGGTAGCGCGGCGATCTGTTCATGCACCGGAGTCAGCGTCGCCTGCTCAAGAAACTCGTTGACGAGCAACTGGTTTAACCTATCCCTGCCTTGACGCTTGTTTACGTGGTACTGAGCAACCGCGACCAAATCAGTCTCTTTGTCTACGTCTAGACCAAGATCCTCGGCGATGTCCCGCAGAAGCTGCTTCCAATCGACATAGCCCGACGCTCGGGACACGCCGGCCCCTACGAATAGGGCTGCGGCGTCATCCCGAAGAGCCTGGGTGTAGTCCCTGAGAAACTCCCTGTGGTCTGATGTCACCAGACGACCTCCGACGCCGCAATTCCAGCCGTCCATTTGGTCTCACTTGTGTCTAGCCACGGCCCCGCTAGAACGCCATTCTATCCGCAGCCTCGCAAAGCTGCTCAGTTGTCCTTGCGACGTACCGCCTGGTCGTGTTCAAGTTCTCGTGACCCATGAGCGCCGCGAGGCCGACCAGGTCGTTCTGGTTGGAGGCCAAGAACTCGCGCCCGAAGCAGTGCCGCAACAAGTGCGGATGAATGCGGACGCCGACGATCGCGCTGTACTTGGCGAAAAGATCGCGGACGCCCTGACTCGTCAATGGACCGCGCTTGCCGCAGAGTAGTTGGGGCTGGTCAACGTTCCCTCGGCACTGAAGGTACTCGCTGATCGCTCGCCTTGCCGCGAGCGGAAGGGGGACCATGCGAGCCTTGTTGCCCTTCGCGTTCCGAATCTGCGCGACGCCTGAACGCTCCGACAGGTTGAGGTCGCTGATGGTGAGGTCAACAAGCTCGCCGACTCTGAACCCGCAGTACAGGAGGAGGGTGAAGATCGTCGTCGCCCGAATGTCCTGCCTGGCTCCCGCCTCCCTCAGCAGCTTCCGAATGACGGCGCGGTCAAGAGTCTTCGGGGCCAACTCCTGACGCTTGAGGTCTTTCACGCCGTCTGCGGGCGAAGAGCCGACGTGACCGTGTTCTTGAAGCCACGCGAAGAAGCGCCGGACTGAGACCAATCCTCGGTTGACGGTCGAGACCGATTGGTTCTGCGAGCGTCGCATCCAATCCCGCCAGTCGGCCACGTCCCTCATGGTCACTCGACGGGGGTCGAACTGCTCCTTGTTCGCCTCGCAGTACCAACGTCCGAACTTGACGAGGTCAGCCCTGACAGCCCGCCGACTGGCGGCGCTGTAGTCTGTTTCCGCAAAGAAACGCTCGACGAGGGGGAGGAGGGCGGCGTGAAGAGGGACTTCGTTTTGCATATCGCTCCAAATCTGGAGGGAATCTGGCAGCAAAGTGGACAGGAATCGGACGCCGGCGAGGCCAGATTGCTTGGATAAGGTGACTTATCAACGGTTGACATCAGTCGAATTCTGGCGGGCGAGATGGCGGAAGACCCTCAGCAAGACTTCCTCGTCAGACGGACGCTGAGCGTCAATGGGGAAGACTTGGTGAATGGCGGCTGACGCTTCGGCAACGGTCACGTTGGGCAGCCCAAGGCTCTTGAGGCCCTCGACAAGCAGATCGAGCTTGGAGGGCTTCGAACGGGCGGCCTGCTTTGGCTCGGATTTCTTTCTGCGCACAGAAGAAGAGCCTTGAGCGCTACAAGGTCGAGGCTTGGCAGCGAGGTGAGCGCCGAAGGGACGGGCGTAGAAGAGAACTCGCTTGCCATTGATCCCGCAGTTGCGCTGACGCACCTGGAGACAGACGGCTTGCCCGTCCGAGTCGTAGAAGGGGCGCTTCGACTCTGGATCAATGGAGGGCTTTGGAAACACGCCCGATTGAAGCAGTTGATGAAAGCGGCTGCGGCTCAACCCGACCATTCGCGCCATGTCCGAGACGCTGACGGAGGAAGGCGAACATGGAGGACTCGGATCAGGCACGGTTCGCCTCCTGCTTCAGCTTGCGAGCATGCTCCATGCCCTTGCCCGTCAGAATGCGACCCTGCGGCAAGCGCTCGATCAGATCGAGGTACAGCAAACGTTCCTCGATGACCTGGCTCAGAACAAGATGGGTCGTCCGCATCTTTCCCGCAAGGACTCCCACTCGCACTGGCGCTGAGGCTTCCGACAACAGCAGCAGGTACTTCTGCTCGTCAGACCCCAATCCGTACTCGTCGAGTTGTTCGAGTGCCAGCGTTCTCAACAGGTGGCCGTAGTCCACGAGCGTGCCGCCTTCAGAACGAGCCGTTCGGTACGCCGACTCCAAGAGCCGGATCGCAATCCGGGGCGTACCGAAGGAACGAACGGCGATGGCTTCAAAGCATGCCTCATCGACCTGCCAGACAAGCTGACGAACCCGCTGCCTCAAAATGGCGGCGATCTCGTCAGACGAGTACGGCTGCATCTGGCAGACGAGTCGGAATCTGTCCCGAAGAGGCGGCAAGAGAAGCTGAGGGTCCGTCGTTGCCGACATCAGCGCAAAGCGAACCGTCTGCATCTTGGTGATGGCGTTGGTGTATGGCTGGGGAACGAAGACGACGCCTTCCTCCATCGCTCGGTACAAGGCTGTTTGGCAAGCAACTGGAAGCTCATGGATCTCGTCAATAAACAAGACTGCCTTGTCAGTCGTCGGGCGCAGCAGGAAGCCGCTCAATACCGAGGGCGTTGCCAGCGTCTGACCAAGGCCCTCCCAGAACTCGGCAGCAAGCTCCTTGGCGACGAGCTTGGACAGCGACGTCTTACCGAGACCAGGCGGACCCAGAAAGAGCGTGTGGGGGAACGGCTGGTCGTCGGCAAACGAAGCGTCCAAGGCGACTTTCAGGCGGTCTACGACCGGCTTCTGCCCAATGACGTGATTGAGGGTCGGCGGCGTTGGAGGAGGCTGCTTGGCGGCGGCAGGGTCAGGCATTTGAGAGGCTCCGTTTCCTCTCAGCTTTGACACTAAGAGTTTAGTTCTCGGCTTTGGGCGCACACACCAGGCGGGCACCGGCGCAGAGTCAAGCCAGCCCTCGACGAACCATCGAAACCCTCGATTTGCCAGCAGCGAATGGCTCGCAGAGGCGAGAGATCTTGATGGATCGTGCAGATCCTCCACAGATGCGGCACAGTGGCTGGAAATAGCGAGTGTGTGATCTGGGAACGCCTCTTTGCGCCCGCTTTCTCTTTGCGCCGAACGTTTTGGCGCGCTGATGAAACGATTCAGTGGACTGGTTCTTCGGAGGTTGGCTGGTTCTGCGTCAGTCCCGGAGTGCCGTGGGGCGAACTCGGTTGCGACGGCGTCCGTTCCAAGGGAGGCTCGACCTCCGCCGTCCGCCTTGGAGCGTTCAACTGCTTCCAGCGGCGGAGCAAGAACCGCCCCGTCTCCCGAAGCTCGGGATCGACCGTCTTGAAGACCCTCGTATTGGGCTTGAAGCCGAGCGTCACGAGCATCCGCATGAGGCTCGCCTTGTCGTTGGCGAGGGGCTTCGGAGCGGCCTTGCAGTTGCGCTGGAGGGAATGGTCAACGAGCCGCAGGCAGAGGTTCCGCCAATGTCGCAGCTTCTCGAAGTCGAGGCTGCCTTGATGCTGCCTGAACTCGATGCGAGGCGTGGAGCGAAAGACGTGGGTGAGATTGAAGCCCCAGTAACGGTCAAAGCCCAGACGGCCCAGAGCGGCGTGACAGTCTTTGAGCGAGCGACATTCGTGGAAGAACTTCGACGGACTCGGCATCGGCTTGCAGAAGGGATTCTCTCGACGAGAAGGAGCGACAAGGCCGAACACGACTGGCTCGAACCGATGGGCCAAGTTGTAGAACGACCGCAAGCGCTCAGGTCCGTCTCGAAGCTCCGGAAAGTCGAGGTGGAGATGAACGCCAGTTGAGCGGTTCTGTCGAGCGCCGAGGTAGCGTGAGATGTCGCAGAGCTTTTTGACCACGAGATCGAAGTCGGCAGTTCCTTCGAGAATGCGAGTCTTAACCTCGACTTGAACCCATTCGATACCTCTGTACACCGATTCCCCAACGATACTGCTGTCATGCTCGACCACAACGTCGAGGTTCTCGCCGACCGGCGCATGGCTGTAGCTTCGAGCAGCGGCCCGCAGTCCGTTGGCGGTCAGGATCTGAGCCATCTTCACCCGCAGGTCTTGCTGACTGCCTCCGCCGATCAGCGGAATGGCCATCTCGATTTCGATTCCGATTCGGCGAGAACGATTGAGCGTGCTACTGAGCATTCCGCTCAGGAACGCTCGGGAGGTTTAGTTCCGTCTCGATGCTGCCGTCGCCACGCATAACGATTCGGCTCCAGCCGATGCCCCCTCCCCCTCCCCCCTCTTTCAAATAGGAGTCCCAACTGGGTTCCCTTGAGGGGAGACCTCGGAGCATGCGCCGCTACGGAGCGCCTCTTGGGCCAGGACTGCGTTGACTTGGGGCTTACTCCCTAAGCGACCAACCCGAGTGGAGCTTGTCGCCGCAGAACTAAACTCCCGCCTCGACTCTGAGTGTCACGCTCGCTGCCTTGGCGCAAGCGTTCGCAAAGGAGTCAGTCAATGCCGTTGTACAACGAGTACCGAGTCACGATCCGAACGAGTTCGGGAGGGACGGTTCAGATCGTCATCTCCGCGTTGGACAGCGGCAACGCAGGTCGAACCGCCGCCAGCATGTTTCCCGGCTCGACGGTCACAATGGTCGAAATGATCCGTTCGGGATGAGGTCAACTCACGCGTACGTCGCTGACATCGCTATCCGCTCAGCGGTCCCCGTTCATTCTCTTGGTAGCCTGATGAAGGTGAGCGAGCGCGATGTTCTCCTTCTCGGCCTCCTCGCAATGACTGCGAGCCTGCTTGGACTGGAACATGAACTTCACCTGCGAGTACTGCTCGTCTCGAAACTGGGCGTTCGTGACGCGGACGACCGCATATCTCCCAATGGCTTGAGCGACAGACTCCGGTCCAGTTCGAAACGCAGCGAAGAACCTGTCGATGTAGACACTGCCGGCTGGCGTTCCGTAGAGCGCAGCCTTTAGCTTAGTGCCGTCAATCTCAGGGCTGTAGCGATCGATCTCGACCTCAACGGCGTAGTCGATCTGGCCGTTTTCCTGTGGGTAAGCCTCTACCGAGAGCAACCTCGCCAAGTACTCTCCTGGCTCGATGATTGGATTCTGCCTGACTGCCTTTGCGTTTACCTTTTCCATGTTCAATCTCCCGTAAATGGGCACGCGATATTGCGGCCCGTTAACAGGTTCAAACAGGTTCAGGCAGATTCCTTCTTTAAAGCGCCGATTTTCTGGAAGCCTCTGTTTCCGTACGGAAACATCGCTACTTGCTGGGCAACGTGAGCGAATGGACGTCGCTAGGACTCCAGATCGCGTTGCTTCACAACCATGAAGTGGCCCCCTAGGCGAGACTGAACACCCGCCGCTTCATGCTGAGCGTCCTCCTCGTACCGCCACCCTCTCCTTAGCGCAGAGTCGAGGTAGTAGACGGTACCTTCTAGATCCACAATGACGTACAAGTCGCCCGACTCGGGGATGCCGAGAAGAATCGTCTTTGACGGACGACTCTCGTCGAACGCTTCTTCTGATTCGTACTCACACACCGAATCCCCAGACAGAACGACAATGGTCCCGTCGTCATTGTGAATGGCGACAAGCCAGATCCCGCCGCCGCTTTGCCAAGCCTCGCCGCCGACGATCGCTGCCAGTTGCTTCGCCGTTTGTTCGTCCATGCCACGATCTCCAAAGAGTGCATATCGCTGAATGCTTAGCGCAATCGCGTAAACCCTGTCCCCGAGAAGCGTCAGGGATGTCATCCTTGCCGCGTCAAAGGCTTCTCGCTGGACAGCCGTAAACGTGGCCGCCCCCGTGTGGACATTCACGTACTCTCGGGAAGGGGTATCGGGATGAAACCCGGGGCCGATTTCGATCGACGCCGCTCGCACCCAGTGCTCCGCATCGAGGCATGAACGAATGCTGACAAAGAGCCCGGGCGACATGCCACACACTACCCGTCCCGCCCTCGCATTTCTCAGCGCCAGAACGATTTGTCCGTTCGCGTTCGTCCTTCCACAATGTAACCGCTTGATCACCAAGCCATCATTCTCCGTTGGTCCTCGGTGCTCCCGACTCGCTAGCGATTGTCTCCGCTGCAACGAGCAGCGCGACTAGATCGCCAAGATTCTTGAGCCGCCTACCGCCAGCGCCCTTCAGATCGTTCCAGCCTCGACTGGCATACTTGCTTACATGTTCGTCACGGTACCTCGCTAACCATTGCCTGCCGGTCAGAGCCTCAAGTTCCCCAAGCGTCCTTGTGTCGGTCACAAAGTTCACGCGGACCCTCTCCCATTCGGTAGCGATCGCTCCTCGATCCCCGATGGCAGCCAGAAAGCTCGTCGCGGCCCACTCCGTTTCCCAATCGGCGGGCACCGGCAAGTCCTTCGTACGGAACTGGTCCCAGCACTCGGGCTTCTTTGACCACTCGCCCGCGTTGCCAGTTGTCTGAGTGATGTGCTCATGTGCGGCTTGGCACGCCATTATCAAGACGTCTTGGGTCAGTTGCGGCACTCGCTGATCGCTCCAGATGCGATCCAAGTCGATGCGATGATCTGAGCGTTGCGCAGCCCACGCGACTGCATAGGCGACAGCGTTGGCGCGGTAGCCTTCCAACGACAGAGTCGAAAAGAGCTTCTCTGCGCTGCGAAACAAAAGAGCCTTGGCCACTGTGTGTTTGAAGTAATTCTGATCGACCGTTGGCTCGCCATCTTCCTCCAGCCTCTCCGCAAATGCCAGAAAGTTCTTCTCAGCACCACGACAAACGAGGCTGGGCAAACCGACCCATGCGTTCTCGTACTTGGCGAGGTCTGTCTTCGTGAATTTACGTTCGGGTGGGTTGTTCGCCGCCCACTCCTTCTGGCGCGATGGGGTGCCCTGACGTGACTTGTCGTCCATATAGGACCCGCGTGCCCGTTCATAATACCAGTGCGAGCCGCGATCCATCCCCGACATCGGAGGTGACCACACAGTACGGGAGAGATTCTCCAAGTGGCGGTGAACTTGACCGCTGGCAGACAGATCCGCACCATTCACTTTGTTCTGGCTGTTTGCGTACTTCGAGATCAGCGGCACAATCTCGGACATCTTCTGCGGGTCACTTAGTACGGTAAGTTTGACCTGAACTACGACTTGGGACACATCGACTTTCTCCTTCTTGAGGGCGTGGAAAATCGAAGCGGTTGTCTGACCGCCATTAACGATCTGGAAATCGCTGACCCGCTCAAGCATCGCATGGCCGTCCCGACCGGCCTTTAGGTCAACTGCTGCTGCGGTGCAGCACAGACCGTTGTTGTACGCCAGAAAGCGATGTGGCTCCTCGCGAATGGTCTGCTGAAGGCCCTTATTGATCTTGCCCTTTGCCTGGAGAAATGCTCGCACGTTGCGTTCCAGCAAACGCTGCCCGTGTTCGCCGTAGATTCTCGCAAGTACGGGGGCCGGAAAGAAGGAAAGAAACGTCCTGTACTCACCGGTGCAATCTGCCATCTGAAGGCATGGCAGCGCGCCTCCATATACATTCACAAAGTCCAGACTGATGGTCTCGCGGTGCCCTACTCGAAGACGGCTCAGCTTCTCAAGATCCCAGAGAACATAGCGCACTTCGAGGCCCGGCAACTGCTCTTCGTCGATATCCAGCGACTTTGCCACGCCATCGGTCAGCAGGAACAGCCGCACTGTTGTCAGTGTGTCCTTAGACTCATGGATTCGTCGCGCTGCCTCAAACGATTCGTGCGACTCCTCCAACTGTTGATGAAAGCCTTCGCGAGCGCGTCTGAGGAATCCACGCAGCAGCTTGAAGTGGTCGACCACCGCACTTCGTGGAACGAGTTCGGGCGATCCAGTGCCTTGGTACATAACCACGAAGAGGTCAAGGGTCGCGCCGTCGCCCGATAGTGCCCACGCATTCAGCTTTGCAGCAGGAAGCCTGCCGTGGCGCCCGGTGGCGAGATAGCAAACTTCTGCACCATCTGACTCGTTGTGTTCATTCAGGAGCTCCAGTACAAGCTCTGTGAACGCATCTTCCCGCATCTGCGGGTTCGAGGTGTCACCCGCTCTAACCTGAACATCTTGGTGGAGGTCGTTTGCAAACTGCTCAAGGTGCGTCGATATCTCAGCCATGTGCTCTCCGGCCCTTTCGCTTCTGTTCGCCCACAAGGTCAGCCAAGCTTCGCTTCAGCATATTTGCGTTGATCGCAAACCGGGAACAGGCAGCAACGGCGAGGCCGTAGGTCACACTGCCGACTCCTTGCAGCAATTCATCTTCGACGATCCTCGGGAAGCCCTTGCCAACCTTCAAAGACGTTTCGGTGCGGACCAAATAGCCTCGATCCCGGTATCTATCTGCGTGAGAATCAAGATATCCAATGCCAAGAAGTCCCTCTTCCAAAAGCTCTCGCATAGCAGGCTCACCAGCGAGGGACGATCGAAGAGTGTCCACCAAGTCTGGAAGTGATTCGCCACCTCCTTCACGGACGTCCAACGCAGTCACATGCAAAACGAGTAAGGGCCAAGGCGTATCGTCAAGCTGACGCTCGCTGGCGATTCGGACCACTTGCGGCTGCTTCGCCAACGTTGCCTTGACCTCGATGGCTCCGAGTTCGAACTGAAAGTCCTGATGTGCAAGTTCTGGGCCTTTCCAGCCTGCAACGGCAACTGCCCCCATTGCTGGCAGGAGCCGATCCCTCAGGAACTGAAGCTCTCCCCACAGTCCCCGCTGAGCTTCTTCACTCAAACCATCGCCCGAGATTGTCAGGAACTTTTGCCATCGCGAAAGCTGTCCCAATAGGGCCTGTGCCTGATCCGCTGGAGTTGCGGCTTCTGCCACTCTCCGAGCGAGGTCTTCGGTCAGAGCGGCAAACACGTCTGCGAAGCGAGTCTCCTTCAGCACGACCCCGAAGTATGACTTACCGTCTATCCCGAGCGTCAACGGTTCAAGCCCTTTGCAGCGAGGCCATCTACGACGAGAAGGAATGATCTCTGACGGAAGATTCAGGAGCACGCCAAGACGCTCGGTGGAGGCCTCGATCGCGACAAAGAGCGGGCAGGTTGGTTTCGGTCGTACCAGTCGAATTAGCCACCCGCCAGCAGGCGATTTGCCTCCCGCAAGCTCTTTCTGCATGTCGCTCCAGAGTTCACTGATCGTCATCGCCATAGTCTCGATCCTGGAACGTGTCCTGCCAAACTCGATTGACGCGATAGTCAACGGCCTTTGCCGTGTGACTTGAGGGGAAGCTGAGGGCGAGCCCCATGAAGGCCCGCTCCGACGTGGGCCATCGATCGTCCGTGGGCACGACTGGATAGATCAGCAAGAGTCCGTGAGAGCTTGGTCGCAACTGACGTACGACGTCTCCGTTGATTCGTGTACGCCTGCCATCCCCGCTCTCGGATGGCCGGCGATGACTCGTAAGTCTCTCTGCTGCGGTACGCAGAGAGGTGTTCGCGTCCACGCATTCCTTGAGCAGTTCAGCCTCGTGGGTGTTGAAGAGCGGCCCACCCCCCTCATCTGTTCGCTTGGCCATCAACCGATCGAACAGGTGTCGATCCAGAAACATCTCCTCTAGATCGAGCGCCTGATGAGATGGACTCTGGATGTTCGCGTTCTGCGTTCGATAAATACTTGGCATCTCGTGCGGTGGCCACGTTCCTTCCTCAGGCTTGCGTTCAGCTTTGCCCGGACTGAACCCGGCAAATTTCTCCGAGCCGGCGTCGCCATCCGTGTTCACTAGGGCCACCGTCCAAGTCGTCAGTTCACCCCCAGCCAATTGGCGGCGAATGAACTCCATTAGCTCCGCCTTCTGAAAGCGCCAAGACTCAGATGCGACCGAGAAGTCCCGAAGCAGGCCGTCAATCATCTCGTGCGCCGCGACGTCCTGCCACAGCCAAGCACTCTTGCGGGGCTTTGCGGGGGAACGCGCTTCAAGCTGCTTCAAGAAGCGATCCACTATGGCGCAATTCCGTCGTACGACGTCAACGGATGTCTCAAAGGCGACTGTCTGAACAAGCTGACCGGCGTACGACAGCCGTTGTGTTTGCGCATGAGACATCTTGTTCATGGCTGTAACCAAGAGACCTCCGGGATGCTGTCGCACTCGAAGCCCGTAGCGCCTTGGCGTAAGCCCCGCAGCTTTCATCCTGTCGAACTCGCGGCGTAGCTCTACTTCGGCAAGAGCAATGTGGCGGTACCACAGGCGAAGGTCATCGGTCGTGTAAAGCCGGCAGAGATCGAGGTATCCTGGGCGATATCCGAACCACCGACCCATCTGCATGAGCGTGTCATACATCTGAGACGCACGCAGGAAATAGCTCACTGACAGGCCCTCAAGAGTCAACCCTCGGGAGAGCTTGTCACCGCCAACCGCGACTACGTTAAAGCCTTGGCGATGTGCAACGTAATCAAGAGCATCCGTTGCATGTCCGTTGATCTCCTTCACTTCGATCCGCGCCACAGATTCTGGAAGTTCCGCCGCAACCTGTTCCCAAGCCAAAGGAACAAGATTCTCGTCAGGAGAGTGCTCGCGAATGGCGGCGCTCGTCGGCTCGAAGTCGTCGCGCCACAGCCGTTCCAACTCAGCGATCAGCGTTTGCTGACGCTCACCCTCTCCGATCGTCAACCGTCTCCGCATAGCTTCAACGTACCCGAGAACCAACTGCACTACCTGATGCTGTACATCAACAAATCTTGTAACGTGAATCAGCATCGAATTGTGGACGCCAGTAAAGCCTCTGGCGCGTCGTGCCGCGCACACAAGAACGAAAGAATGGAGCGCCTGCCGGAGGGTCTGCGGCAATTCCGTGACGGCCAAGTCCTTTTTGTGCTTTGCTGGAAAGACCGACAAGTGATCATCAACCCCGCGAACAAGAGGCAACCCCGCCTTGGGCTCAATGCCAGCGTCTAGATCACCATCCAATCCAAACACACGTGATGGACTCACATAGTTCGACGGGGGCGATACGTTCAGAATGAAGCTGCGGGGAAAGAGATCATCACCATGCTTAGGAGTTTCAGCATCGGGGTTAATGAAGATATTCGCGAATGGAGTTGCCGTGTATCCCACGTACGCGCTCTTCTCAAATGCGTCCAGCAACTCACGGATGCGACCATTGATCGCCGTGACATCGTTGTCATCATTTGGCTTGCCACGACGATCCTTGGTGTTGATGGATGCGTTATCTGCTTCGTCATCGATCACGAGCAGCGGAACACCTCGGACTACCTTGCCCTGAACACCAGGAATCTCTTCCCCACGGACATGCAGTACCCATTTCAGCAGGTTGCGGAGCACGCTGCCGTTCTTTTTGATGACTAGGAGAACCGGATCGCCTCCGATAGTCACATTGGTGTCAGCCTTTGGCGCACGAAAATCACCATCTTCAAGGCTGTTTGTGAGTGAGTGGATGCTCAGTAGCTGACCGAAGAGCTTCCCTACTCCGATGAGGCTGTTACCGCGGTCTAGGTTTCTGTCCTTCTGGCTATCGAGACCGAGCACGCCCTCATCCATGCGATACTGCGTTTGGCTGCGTAGGTTGTTGTGCATCCCGGCGAGAACCACAATGAGTCGGTATCCCGCGTCGATCGCCTTACAGATCAGCCCGCAGTAATTGGCCGTTTTGCCAGACTGAACGCTTCCGACGACCATGCCCCGGCAATCCCACGGAGGACTCCGACCCGGTTGTTCGAGTTTGGCGAGGATCTCATCCGTGAGCTTCCCCAAAGATATCACGGCAGGCTCGGGAAGCTGCTTCTCCTGTTCAATGAACGTCTTGTAGCGGTTCCAGAATCGCCAATCGATGCTGCCTCGGGCCGCAGGGAGCCACTCGATGTGGTCCGTTGGATCATCCATCAATGTGGCGTCCGGTACATACACGTTCGCTTCGTGCATGAGTTGGGCAACCAACGCCTCCGCGTCGACATCACCCTTGCCGGCTGCAAGAGTTGTCTGAACCGCCAGATTGACTTGAGACCGGATAATCTCCGGGGTTCGGGACGGCTGGAGGTTCAGCAGCGTCACTGCCACAACGCGAGCGTGATTGAACGCTTCATTCACAGGGAATTCTCCTCACGAAGCAATTGCAGAAGCGGAGGGAAGCTCCCGAATGGCTCTATCTGCGCCAACCGAAGAAGCGCCTCGCTCTTCGAGAGCCCGCCCGCGATCAGCGCCGCGAATATCTGTCGCATTACCTCAAGCACGTCAGCCTCTGCTGCCGCTTCAAATGGACCGAGGGTGCAATCCGGCATGGTGCGATCTGTAGTCGTGATAAGCGGCACCGGGATGGTCTCTTCGATCAGACGAAGTAGTGCGTTCAGACGAGGTGCTTCGGAACAGACCGCTCGAACCCGCTTGACGAGGGGGTGGTCCCGGTTGATTCGGTAGAACACCCGGTTGTGCTTTGCGGTCTGCTCCCACAGGAACACTCGCTCATGTCCATCTGCGGGCAAGAGCTTGGCTCCGCGGTGGTCGTAGATTCGCTTTGCGACGCTGCGTGTTCGTTCGCCAATCCGTATCAGTTCCTTACGCAGCCGTTCTGGCGGGCGCGCACGCGACTTCGTGACGTCAATCTCCCACTCTTGGTCAATGGAATTCGGAAGGTCGATGCGAATGCGAGCGAGCTTATAGTGCTCCTCTTGACGCCAACCCTTGAGTCCAAGCCAGTCACCAGGCACAAGGAGCCGCGAATTGCGGTATACGTAGAACCCCTGATGAGCATTCCATCCCCGAGTACCCGCAGCGGAGCGATGTGTCTCAGCATCAAGCTTGGACAGATGCGGAAGCACAAAGGGTTCAACCTCGATCGAGTGGCCCAAGAACTTGAGATGCTCGACTGCAAGTCTTTGAGTTGCAGCTTCACCAGCCAAGAACGGATCCCAAGGGGCAATCGGCTTTCCATTGAGAGAAAACGAGACGGCCCGGCTTCCAACCATCAATCGATGAAAGACCAGCGCAAAGTGTCGGGCAACTGCCTCCGCCTGGGCCAGAAACGCATCCTCGTCTAAGTCATTCTCGATGCTGGTTCCAGTCGTTAGCCGGTCGAGTTTCTCCCAAACAACGACAGTGCCATGCGACACCTTGTCTAGACCCGACGCAAGCCTCTCGGCGAGCGGACTGGGCTCTCGAAGCAGTCGCCACTCGTTGAGGTCTGCAATCCGATCTAAGTCCCAACAGCGGACGATGCGAACACCGTTCTTCCGCTTAGTAAAGACCGTTACGCGGCGGCCTTGAGAAAAGGACGCGGTCTTCAGCCCCAATCCAAATCTACCTAAGTCATGAGGATCGCGAGCCTCTCGCGGATTCCGACTTCCTACGCGCATCGCGTTGATCAGCGTTGGCTCATCCATTCCATCGCCGTCGTCAAACGTGGCGATCGCTGAGCCTTCGCCAGCCCAATGAAATCGAATGTCGAGTTGGCGGCAATGGTGAAAGATGCTATTGTCAGCCAGATCGGCGAGGGCAGTTGCCAAGTCATATCCGAAAGCTCTGAGACTCTCGGAAAGCGCTCCGGCATGGGGAGGAACCAGATCCGGATCATCGATCGAACCCGTAGCCGAGCCCGTCCGGCCGTCGCCAGACATCCGAGGCCCCTCTTGTCGCGTACCGCCCTCGGCTTTCATTCGCGCCTCACATCCGTGGTCTTGCCTCAACTTTCGTGGCACAGTTTCCGTCGTGACAAGTCTATCCGGCCTTGGATTTCTCGGGAAGGACCTCGCGCAAACGCGCTTCAAGCCCTGAAGCCCTCGTCTCGCACTCCCAGATCACCAGTACCCGCCAGCCCAAGCATTCCAAAGCGGATCGAGCACGCAGATCGCGGAGTCGGTTCAGGCGGAATTTGTCTGACCAAAATGTGATCCGTGATCTGGGAACGTAGGCTAGGCGGCATTGAGGATGACGGTGCCAAAAACAGCCGCGGACGAAGATGACAGTTCGATGTCGAGGAAGCACTAGATCAGGACTGCCCGGAAGCCGTTTATCATGCAGTCGGAACCTGAAGCCAAGCCGATGGACGCAGGAGCGCACCGCGAGTTCAGGCCTCGTGTTCTTCGCTCGAATCCGACCCATGAGCTTGCTGCGTTCTGTTGGTGTCAGACGGTCCAAATCTGTATCTACCTCCAGCCGCGCTTCATTCCCTCGGCCACGAGCGCCGCAATATCCCGGGCCAAAAGAGGTGGTACGGCGTTGCCGACTTGGTGATACTGCATCGTGCGAGGGCCCTCAAAAAAGTAGTTGTCTGGAAAAGTCTGAATGCGAGCCGCTTCGCGAACTGTCAGGCTACGGCACTGCGTCGGATCCGGGTGAATGAAGTAATGTCCGTCCTTTGAGATGTGGGACGTGATAGTCGTGGCAGGATTGCCAGACAGTTGGACTCTGAACCGATCGTTGAACATCCCGTGGTCCAGGGCCTCGTTGACGTTGTCATGCGCAGGAAGAAGTGATGGTGGAAACTCCTGTAGCCGGGGCGATTGCTTTCGTGTGCGACCGTAGCTGGAAACGAACAGATATCGATGCAGATCGTCTGCACGATGTCCTCTAGCCTCGTGATTGCAGATCCCGCCGAGCTTAGAATCGCGGAACCAGTCATTGCAAAAGGTGGGCATCGCATCGCTCTCGATGAACCGTTTGCCGCGGTCAGCCCTGGGTAGGGACACCTGCTCAAGCAAACGCTTGATCGTCGCACCCACGTCCGCCTGTCCGTTCCCGCAGATGTGACGATACCACGGCTTCGCAGTCGCCGAACCTATGACTTCTGCCCATCGCGATGCCGAATCGGGCTCACGTGAGAGTCCGCTTCGAAGCTTGGGAAGCGTGCCAATGGCGTCCCAGCAGGAGTTCTGCTCAGCGCGAGTTTCTAGACGACGCGGAAGGCGCAGGCCCTTGCCGTAAGCGGACTCAAGCACGCCCAAGATGATGAGTCTGTGTCTTGCTTGAGGGATGCCATGCCGCTCACTCTCCACAATAAAATGCCGCGGATCGCTGCACTCGGAGAACAGACTCTGTGAAGTCGTCTCGCCACCCGATACAGCAAATAACCGGTAACGGAATTGACTGCCTGGCGGAGATTGAAGATCCCGAACAATCTGCTCGAACACCCTTTCACCTGTCTTGGATGTCGCCGAAAGGAGACCCTTAACGTTCTCCATCACGAAGGCGGAAGGACCATGCTGCGCTAGTAGCCGCAGGTACTCGCGATACAGCGTGTGTCGTTTATCCGCATAGAACCGATCGCCACGCTCGCCCAGCATTCTCGACCGACCAACGAGCGAATAGGCTTGGCACGGCGGACCGCCAACGAGCACCCAGTTCGGACGCGATCGCCGTGGTCCTAAAGCCGTGTTGATTCGATCATCCACCTCATCCGCAATGCTCGGGCGCAGTTCTTCGCACCACGCCTCTGTCCTTGCCCGTTGACCCTCTTTCGGAAACCTGTCCAGAAGTGCGTTGCAGTCACCGCCCAGCCACCGCTGCTCGCCCCGAAGGTACTCGTAATAGGCACCAGGAGCACACCCGTCCTCAAACTGTCTGAAGAAGCTCCGCAGTAGAAGGGTGCGATGCGCATACGCATCCATTTCGACCGACAGCCGGATACGAAACTGGCGTCCACCAGCAACCCTTAGAGACGAAAAGCCCTCACCCAGTCCGCCTGGTCCGGCAAAGATGTCGATTACTGGAGTTTCCGTTGTCGTTTTCATCGCATCACAGTCGGCTTCGCAGCGTGAGCACCGCAGCGGATCGTAGTCGGACTTGGTTGAGCCAAAGGCATTCGTGCAGAGCGCAGTTGTTCAAGGCCTCGTCATTGCGAAACTCCCAGCCCTGCTTCCACCACAATGATCTCGCCCGCGTGAACGAAGAAGGCGTACTTGTCGGCTTTGGCCAGCAGCTTGTCGATGACGGCGGGCTTGCTCCCCTTGGACTCAAGGTCGACCTTCATGGCGGCCCGGTCGACGAGGAACTGATCGCCCATCCTCTTCAGGAAGAGCATGCCGAAGATGAACTCCTTGAAGTCGGAGGCGTCCATCCTGCCGCGCTGGACATCGCAGGCGGCGAGGAGGAGGCTTTCGAGCTTGGCGAGGGACAGTTTCTGGGACATGGCTTCCTGCGGCAGCGGAGAGGATCGGATGGGAATCACTGACAGACCACAGGGTAACAGAGGGGAGAACGCCCTGCTTGCGGCGAATGACGCGGGCACCTGCTCATGGCGGAGCGGAGGGGGGCTGTGGAGCCAAGCTCAGAGTGGTCGTTCCCAGCTGCCAAAAGAAATTCTGAAGCGGAGGAAGGAATTTTTCCGCAAATGTCGAAAACACTGTTAACGGGCGCTCGAAAGGGTCGCCCTGACAAGTCGAACCAAGAGGCTGAACGTTGTCCCCGGCCATAACGAACGGGGTAATCGATGGTTTTAGAAGGGATCTGTACCAATTGATTCCTTCGGGGCTGCCAGCGGCACTGGCGGTCCTCAGGTCTTCCGCTAGACCGAAATGCCCTGACGCCGGAGGTGATGCAGCGCGGCGATTATGAGGGCAGCGAGGTTTTCCTTGCTCAGGCGACTGGGCAAGGGGCGTCACGAGCCGAAGACGGCTGTAGAGCAGGGGGCTAGCCACCATGCGCCATGCCGCCTGCGGCGGGCAACCGCTTGCCAGCCTTGCTCGCTGGCGCTCGCAACGCAGACAACCGTTGCAGATATGTCTCTAGAACTAAACTTTGGTTGACCTACGACCGAGCGCAGCTTGGTCGTACGCGCCGAGTGGGACGGGCGAGGCTTTGCGAGGCGAGGCTCTGCGAGCGGACCGTCCCATCTCGGCGTGGATTGAGCAGCGCCACCATGTCCACCATCTCGCCGAGATGGCTGCCCGCTCGCTTCGCTCGCTCCCAAAGCCCGCAGCCACTCGGCGCGTACGTCATCAACTCCCTGAGCGTCGTCGATGACGTAGGACTTCTGAAGCCTTGAAGGATTTTTGCCACTGGCCACAAGCCCTGCGTTGAGGTACGCCAGCACTCCCGAACTGCGCCCATAGAGAATCAGGATCTGGCGGCTTTCCGCTTGTTTCCCCTGGAGCGAGCGGCGCGAGCGACATCAAGCACCCCACCCCCGGTTCCGCCGCCCCCCTCCCCATGCCCGTTTGCGTGAAGAATGCGCTAAGGCACAACTATTTGCATCTCGCGCCAGAGCGATTTGGCTAGTCGAAGAACGCATTCTCGCTGCGCTCGTGTGTTCAGTCGTCAACGGTGGCGACCCTTGCAATCTAAACGTCACCGTTCCGTGTTTCCGGGCCGATTTGTCGGCGATGTTTTGACTTGCGCGGCGCTGCTGCGCTCGCTGTGCGCGCAGATTTGCCAACGTCGACGATCACGGTAAGGTCATTGCAACTTCGTTCTGGCGAGCGCGCGTTCGCTGACGAAGCAACTAGTCACAAGGAACAAGATATGTATCCGACTGATGACCATGATGGTGTGTTTGATTTGCCCGAGAAGGCCCCCAGCAATCAGCCCGAGCAGCCAGCGTCGGCAAGCGATCCGATGGAGGAGGTGAAGAAGGCTTATGAGCTTCTCGGCACCCCCCCTCTGTTGTCGCTCGATCTTGACGACGAGCTTCCCGAGGAGATGCGGAGCAAGAACCCGACCAAGATTATTCGCGAGCCTGCGCCCCACTACGAGCCGGTTGCTCCCGCTGAGGTTGGCCTCCGCGAGTTTCCTGCGGAGAAGTTTCCCATCACCCATGCGAGCCGTGAACCTCTCCTCGACTTCGCCCGTGTTTCGCTCTTCGACGCTGATCAGGGATATTTTCTTGCGGGCGACGCGATCAATCACATGCTCAAGATGCCGCCCCCGCATGTAAATGCTCCTCGATACAGCACCCGCCGCGTCGCGGCTTTGCTCGGTAACTGGCAGCATGCCTTTGTCTCCAAGCTCTCTGTTGTTTCAAGAGAACTGGACGCTGGGGCGCGTGCGTTTGCGCTCAAGCATCGCGTCGGCTGGCAGGCGTGCTACGAGGCCTGCGTCGAGCGCCGCCAGGATTGTTCCGACGATCCCATTACGGCGTATCTGGCGCGGTACCTTGCCAGCCGGGTCAGTAAAACAACCCCTGAGCCGGAAGCAAACCTTCACGCGACCGAGTTGGTGTTCGCGAACCTGAGCCGGTCCTTCTCCAAGGCGGAACAGAGAATGGGTCGATACGGGCGCATTCTCTACGGAGCCGCGAAGCGCCTGATTGAGTTCCGACGCGAAACGCCATTCAAGATCGCCGAGTGGGAAGCTGAAGTGGGCTACCGCATCGAGCAGCGCTCGAAGAAAGAGAAGGAGATCAAGAACAGCGCGGTCGCTGGCGCAGCCCGCGTGTGCGGCGGTGACGAATCTCTGTCCGAGGCGGACTTCAAAACCCTTGTGGACTTTATCGAGAAGGCCCTCCCCGACGACGAGTTTGATCATGGCCAGTTCGAGGCGTCGCGAGCGCTCCGATTCGGTCGCAAGTCGCGCCGCTGAATCCGTACTCGCATGTTGTTGGTGATTGCTGCGGAGCGGTCGAACGACTCTCCATATCGCACGCGGCATTTCGGTCAGGTAACCCGTAACGGACCCGCGAGAGGGGTCGGTTGCTCGGGCAACGGTCGGAGAGTCCCATGTATCACAGTACGAATCGGTCCCCCGACGAGCAGCCCAAGCTGGCCGTCAGCGCCCGCGAAGCCGCCGCGATGCTCTGTATCAGCGAGCGCTTGCTCTGGTCCTGGACAAAGTCTGGAAAAGTCCCTCATCTGCGCGTCGGCGTGCGAGTGTTGTACTCCGTCGAAAGTCTTCGCGCCTGGGTAAACGAGCAATCGAGCAGTTCCAGCCGTTACGCGGTTCAATGATGTCCGCCCGCCGACTTGACCCCCTTGGAATCCACACATGGCATCTCTCAACAAAAAGTCCAACGGCAGCCGCCAGATTCAGTTCGTTGACGGCAGCGGAAAGCGCCGCACCATCCATCTCGGCCAGATGCAGGGCAAGCAGGCCGAGTCGGTCTTGGTTCGCGTCGAAACCCTCATCAGCGCGAAGGCCAGCAACACCGCCATCGACGCGGTGACGAACGGATGGGTCGGCGGGTTGTCCGACCTCCTGCATGATCGCTTGGTTCGCGTTGGCCTCGTTGCTGTTCGCGGGGAGCGACACGTCACCCTCGCGCAACTCTTCCACCGCTATTTTGCAACGCTCACGATTAAGCCATCTACCGAGAAGAACTACAAGGCTGCCCGCGCATATCTCGAAGAACACTTCGGCCATGACCGTGAGATCGCAACGATCACGCCGACCGACGCAGAAGGGTTCAAGCGGGCCATGCGTGATTCCGGTCTCGCCCAGGCGACGTATGCGAAGTTCGTCAAGGTTGCGCGACAGGCTTTTCGCCGCGCCGAAATGTGGAAGCTGGTGGAGGAGTCGCCGTTCGCAGGCGTCACCGCCGGAAGCCAAACCAACTCAGCGCGCTTGCGTTTCGTTCCCCGTGATCAGATCGAACGGGTACTGGAGGAATGCACCACCAATGAGTGGCGGCTGCTTGTAGTTCTCTCGCGGTTCGGCGGCCTCCGCTGTCCGAGCGAACACATGGCGTTGCGTTGGGAAAACATTGATTGGGGGCGCAACCGCATGACCGTGACGGCGAGTAAGACCGAGGCTCATGCGAACAAGGAATCCCGGTTGGTCCCGATCTTCCCGGAGATCCTGCCGTACCTCCGCGAGGCTTTTGAAACCGCCGAACCCGGCGCTGAGTTCGTGATCTCTGACCGCCGTCGTCGTCAGGGTGTCAACCTTGGTACGCAGTTGAAGCGGTTCATCGTCCGCGCCGGACTCACGCCTTGGCCCCGCGTGTGGCACAACCTCCGAGCGTCATGCCAGACGGAACTCTCGGCCCGTTTCCCTCTCCATGTTGTTTGCTCTTGGCTGGGGAACACGACGACCGTCGCGGCCCAACACTACCTGACCGTCCGGGAGAGCGACTTCGAAGCGGCAGCCGCCCCGCAGCCGGTCGTGGACCCGAACACTCGGTTGCAGAATGCGCTGCAGCAGGCGGCGGAAATGCCTCGCATGGGGTCGCAAACCCCCCAGGTCAAAAACGACGAAAGGCCTGCTGTGCAAGCCTTTACGACCGAATGCGAACTCCTGCGAACTTCTGTAATGCCCCCCGAAGGACTCGAACCTTCGACCCGCTGATTAAGAGTCGAGCCGGTGGGTGACCGCACAGAGCCAGAGCGATTGCCTAAGTGATTGTGCAAACTGAGTTTACGGACTGTTCACGAACTGAACTGGGACTGGCTTCTGGCTGTTTCCCGACCCAGATTGCCACAAAACTGTCACAAATCGAGTGCCATGCCGCGAGGTTTAGGGGCAGTCCAACGCTGAACGCCGCCCACGATAGTTGAGAGGGGCCGTTTGGGCGATTAAGTCGGCTGCTCCGAACGACCGATACTCGATAGGTGAACTTGCGGGCACGCAGCCCGTATACTGTCTACTCGACCCGCCATGCCGCAAACATTGACCAATCGCCTGATCACGCTCGTTTGCCTCGTGGCCTTTGGCCTCGGGCAGACGCTTTTCACGACGATGGGAGTTCGGTGTACGGACGCTTCGGGCGATAGCCGCATTGAGTTTGCGTGCCTCAAGTCCTCAAACGGCGCGTGTCTGACCCCCTGCATCGAAGTGTCGCAACACGAGGCGGACGACGATCACTCGTCCGACCCGATCGTCCCAACGCCGTGCGAGGACGAGCCCTTGGGCTCCCAGGTTTCCGCAGCCAAGTTGATCCCTTCGAGCGTATCGGTGGACCCCGTCTTCGCGGCTTTGGTAGTGGCTGTGCTCTGGGACGTTTGGTCCGTCGATGGTGACCAGCCAGCTCGATTAGCTTCCCCGGTTCCTGATCGGGAACGTCCGCCGGATTCACTGGCGCGTCTGCGCACGATCATCCTCGTCGTCTAGGTGTGCCTAGCTCGATCTCGTTCCGCCCACGCGTGGGCAATGAGATCGCGCTGTCATTGCGCCTGGGCTTGCGCGGGCATTTCACCGTGCGCCCACATCGCCATCTGAGCGGCGAGCTTCAAACTCATCAATCCTGACCTCGTGACCAAACACGATCCGTAGCCGCATCGGCCCCGGACGCGGCGAGCCGCGGGGTGCCAATGGCATCCGAAACCCTCGTGTCATTCAAAGGCGACTCATGAACTCCACCACTGTCCCCATCGATGAAACGCCCAGGCGGCGACTCGTCACACCCTTGGCTGTCCTTGCCGCAGCCGTGATGTTCGCGGGTTGCCAGTCCACTCCGCGGGCGGACGTGGACGCCGCGCGGAGCGCGGGCGAGGCCGCTGGACTGTCGGCACCGATCGAGTTCATCGCCGTCGGACCCGACGGCGGGCCGCTCGATGAATCGAACACGGCCGGTGACGCGTTGACTCTGGCCGACGCGTTGCGGCGGGCCGTCACCACCGATCCCAGGCTCCAGGCGGCGATGGCAAGGGTTCGGATCGCGCTCGCTGACGCGGACCAGTCTCGACTGCTGCCCAACCCCGTGCTCAACGTGGTTCTCCGGTGGGGACCGGGCAAGCCGCAGATCGAGGCATCGCTTGCACAAGACTTTGTGCAGGCACTCCAAATCCCTCGGCGCTCCAGCGCCGCTGACAATCGACTCCGCCAAGCGTCCGCGGACGCGGTGACGGTGGCGATCGACGTCGCCAGTGAGGTTCAGGAGCGGTACGCGACAGCCCAGGCATCGGCCGAGCTGGTCCCCTTGCTGCGCGACCGAATGGTGCTCTTGGAGCGTCTCGCGGCGGTCGCTCAGTCGAGGCTCGACGCGGGCGAAGGCACGCGCAGTGACCTGGCAACGCTTGAAGCCCAGCTCGTCGAGCTGCAGGTCGAGGTCGATCAAGCGGTGCTCTCTGAGCGGGAGGAACGACTGCGGCTGGCCAGGCTTATCGGCGAGCCATCGTCGGCGGCGGGGTGGACTCTTGACCCTTGGACTGCGCCCGGCACCGACCTTCAGCCAGAGTCGCGATGGGTCGATACAGCCCTCCTCAGGCGTCCAGAGATTCAGGCAATCGCGTGGAAACTCAAGGCGCTTGGCGATGACGAAGCGATTGTTCGGCTCCTGCCGTGGGAGGGTGCGAACGGCGGAGTCGACGCCACCCGCGACGATGAGTGGTTCGCTGGTCCGTCCGTCTCAACGCCGCTGCCCATCTTCGACATGGGCCAGGCCAAGCGGGCGAGGGTCACAGCGGAGCAACTGGAAGCGAGACACGAACTCACGCTGGCCAGACGGAAAGTCGTTGAGGAGGTCCGCGTCGCGTACCAGACGATGACCGCGAGCAACGCCAACCTCGCTCGGATCCGCAACCAACTGATCCCGCTCCAGCAGCAACGCCGCACGCTTGCGGAGGATGCGTACCGCGCTGGCCAGAGCGATGTGACCGCACTGTTCTTGGCCGAGCAGGACCTTCAACTGACCCAGGCCAAGGCGATCGAGGTCGAGCGTCAGGCCTCGACGGCTTTCGTGCGTCTTCAGCGGGCTGTCGGTGGACCGGGCGTTGCGCTGCCCCTGATGGCCGCCCCCACGTCAGTCATTCCAGTTCAACCTGATCCGACGGCCGGAAGCGAGATCGCTTCGCCGCTGTCGGCCTTGCCCCCGCCGTCGAACCGCTAGACACCGCCACTCACACAACGCATACCTGCACGCAGCATCCCGACTCCGAGATTACCCATGAGCACAACAACGATGAGACACCCATTCCTGATTCGCTTCCGCACACCAGCGCTCGTCGCAGCAATGGCGATGCTGACCATTGCCAGCGGCTGCAAGAAGCAGGCCGAGGGCGGCGGGGAAGATGGCCACGACCACAACTCGAAAGCCCCGGCCAAGGCCGACGACCACTCCGGGCACGATCACGGAGAGGGCGAGAGTGAGCACGCCGACGAGGTCAAGTTGACGGCGGAGGCGATCACGCGATACGGCGTCAAGGACGAGGCTGCGCAGCTCTGGATTCTCAAGCCCACCGTACTGACGCCCGCGCGTGTCGCGTTCAACACCGAGGCGATGGCCCATGTCGGCTCGCCCTTGCGGGGCCGCGCGGTTGAAGTGAAGGTTCGCCTTGGCGATACGGTCAAGGCCGGACAGGAACTGGTCATCATCGAGAGCCCTGAACTCGGCGAAGCACAAGCCGATTTCCTGCAGAAGAAGACCGCCGTGCTGACCGCTGGTCCTGCTGTCGAACTGAGCAAGATTGCCTGGGAGCGAGCCAAGGGTCTGCTGGAGCAGTCGCAGGGCATCTCCCTGACCGAGGTGCAACGCCGCGAGGCCGAGTACAAAGCCGCCATTGCCAACGTCAAAGCTGCCGAGGCGGCTGCGATGGCTTCTGAGAACCGCTTGCACTTGCTTGGCATGAAGCAGGAAGAAGTTGCCACGCTCGCCGCGACGAGTGAGATCGCTCCGCGTCACGCGGTCAAGGCCGCGATCGACGGCCAGGTGGTGCAGCGCGAAGTCACGCTCGGCGAACTCGTCGGCCCTGACCGCGAAGCCCTGATGATCCTGGCGGACACGCGGCTGTTGTGGGTGCTGGCCGATGTGCCCGAAGCAAAGCTCGCGGGCATCGCCGTGGGCGCGAAGGCGTGGATCACGTTCGGTTCTACAACCGGCACAAGCGACGGTGCTGCGGCCCCGAAGTTTGAGGGAACGGTTTCCTTTATCGCCCCGCTGGTAGACCCAACTACCCGCACCGCCCAAGTGCGGATCGACGTGCCCGCATCGCTCGAAAATGGACCGACGCTCAAGCCCGGCATGTTCGCGCAGGCCGAGATCGTCGCTTCTCTTCCCGGCGGGGTGGACCCCGCGCCGGCAGTCGCCGTGCCCGATGAGGCAATCCAGACCGTCGAGGGCGGTCCTGCGGTCTTCGTCCCCGTCGCCAACGAACCCAACACCTTCGCCAAGCGAGCCGTCACTGTCGGCAAGCCCATCGGTGGCCTGGTTCCCATCTACAGCGGCTTGGTCGAGGGCGAGCGGTTCGTCATCGCCGGCACGTTCATCTTGAAGGCTGAGCTCGGCAAGGGCTCCGCGGCACACGAGCACTAAACCCAACTGCCGCATTAGGAGCCCAGACCCATGCTTGAAGCACTTCTTCACTTTTCGATCAAGAACCGCTGGCTCGTCGTGATCCTCACGGCGGTGGTCGCGGCGGTGGGCTTCTTTCAACTCAAGAAGCTCCCCATCGACGCCGTCCCCGACATCACCAACAACCAGGTGCAGATCAACGCCGTCGCCGCGAGCTTGTCACCCTTCGAGGTCGAGCAGCAGGTGACGTTCCCGATGGAGAACGCCCTTGCAGGAATTCCGGGCCTGCAATACACCCGCTCGCTGTCGCGCAACGGGTTCTCACAGGTCACGGCGGTCTTCGACGATGGCGTGGACATCTACTTCGCACGCCAGCAAGTGGGCGAACGACTGCGCGAAGCGGCGGGCGCGCTGCCGCCGGGCGTCGAGACGATCATGGGCCCCATCGCCACCGGCCTGGGCGAGGTGTACATGTACACCGTCGAGTATGAGCATCCGCACGGCAAGGGCGCGAAGGTGGAGGATGGCAAGGTCGGCTGGCAGTCCGATGGTTCGTACCTCTCGCCCGAGGGTCGCCGACTCACCAACGATGTCGAACTGGCTTCCTATCTCAGGGAGGTGCAGGACTGGATCATCCGCCCTCAGCTCAAGGGCGTGAAGGACGTGGCGGGCGTGGACGCCATCGGCGGGTTCGTCAAGCAGTACCACGTCCAGCCCGACCCGATGAAACTTGTCTCCTATGGGCTCACGTTCCACAACGTGATCGAGGCGCTGGAGAAGAACAACGTCTCCACCGGCGCGGGGTATGTCGAGCACAAGGGGGAGAGTTACCTCGTCCGGGCCACGGGGCGCATCCAATCCATCGAGGAGATCGAGAGCATCGTCGTGGGCACGCGCAGCGGCGTGCCGGTCTACGTGCGTGATGTCGTGGGCGTGAACGGCGTGGGACTTGGCCGCGAGCTCCGCACTGGCTCGGCCAGCGAGAATGGCGAGGACGTGGTCGTGGGCACGGCCATCATGCTCATCGGGGCCAACAGCCGCACCGTCGCCGCCGCGGTGGACGCGAGGATGACCGAGATTCAGCGCTCGCTGCCCGAGGGGATCAAGGCCAAGACGGTCCTGAACCGGACCAAACTCGTGGACGCGACCATCGCCACGGTGCAGAAGAATCTGATCGAGGGCGCGATCCTTGTGATCGTGGTTCTGCTGCTGCTGCTGGGGAACTGGCGGGCAGCGATCATCTGCGGGTTGGCGATCCCCTTGTCGATGCTCATGACCGCCACGGGCATGGTTCAGACGCGCGTGAGCGGCAACCTCATGTCGCTCGGCGCGATCGACTTCGGCCTGATCGTGGACGGCGCGGTCATCATCGTTGAGAACTGTCTGCGGCGATTGGCTGAGGAGCAGCATCACAAAGGCAGGTTGCTCACCTTGCAGGAACGCCTGCACATCGTCTTCGACGCCAGCAAGGAAGTCCGCAAAGCCACGGCCTTCGGCGAGGCGATCATCATCACGGTCTACTTCCCCATCCTCGCTCTCTCGGGCGTTGAGGGCAAGATGTTCCACCCGATGGCCATCACGGTCATCCTCGCTCTCATCGCGGCGTTCATCCTCTCGCTTACCTTCATCCCCGCGATGGTCGCCCTGTGCATCACCGGCAAAGTCACGGAGAAGGACATGTTCCTGATCCGCTGGGCCAAGCAGGTTTACGAGCCAGTGGTCCGCTGGGCGGTCAGGCTCCGCTACGCCGTCGTGGTCGGCGCGGTGGTCGCGTTCCTCGGTTCGCTGGCCCTGTTCACGCGCCTCGGGCAGGAGTTCGTTCCAACGCTCGACGAGAAGGACATCGCGATGCACGCCATGCGCATCGCCTCCACGGGCATCACGCAGTCGCAGACGATGCAGTACGACGTGGAGAAGGCCGTGTCAGCCTTCCCCGAGGTCGCGTTCGTCTACTCCAAGACCGGCACGGCGGAACTCGCCTCCGACCCGATGCCCCCAAACGTCTCCGACACCTTCATCATCCTCAAGGACAAGAGCCAGTGGCGGAGCGAGGCGGAGCTCGACAAGCTCATCGTCGAGAAGACTGAGGAGATGGAGCGCATGGGTTCCCACGGCGGCGGTCACGATGACCACGGGCACGGCGGCGAGGAAGGGGGCCACGCCCACGGTCCACCGCCCGAAGGCCACAAGGGCAAGGTCATCAAGCTGCTCGAACTCACGCTCCAGACCGTCCCGGGCAACAACTACGAGTTCACGCAGCCAATCCAGATGCGCTTCAACGAGCTCATCTCCGGCGTGCGCGGGGATGTCGCGGTCAAGGTCTACGGCGATGACTTCGCGTCGATGCAAAAGACCGCCGCCACTGTGCTGGCGACGTTGCAGGCCGTTCCCGGCGCTGCCGATGCCAAGGTCGAGCAGACCGAGGGCCTGCCCGTGATGACCGTCGAGCCCGACCGCGCGGCCTTGTCCCGCTACGGCCTCAACGTCTCGGACGTGCAGGAGGTCGTGGCTGTCGCGATGGGCGGGCGAGAAGCGGGCCTGGTCTTCGAGGGCGACCGCCGCTTCGACCTGGTTGTCCGATTGCCCGATGCACTGCGGGGCAAGATCGACATGCTTGAACGGCTTCCGATCCCGCTGCCACGCGGCGAGAGCGAGCCCAAAGGCCTCATCCAGACCGCCAGCATCGACGGCGGCACCGGACTGTTGCAAGGACAGGAAGAGATGGGCTTTGTCCCGCTTGGAGCGGTGGCGCGGGTGGAGATCGCCGAGGGCATCAACCAAATCAGCCGCGAGAACGGCAAGCGGCGCATCGTCGTGCAGTGCAACGTGCGCGGGCGCGACCTGGGCTCGTTCGTCAACGAAGCGCAGGCGAAGATGGCGAGCGTGTCGCTCCCCGCCGGGCAGTGGCTCGTCTGGGGCGGCCAGTATGAGAATCTCGTCGCGGCCAAGGAGCGGCTGACCATCGTGGTGCCGATCTGCTTCCTACTGATCCTGCTGCTGCTCTTCGCCACGTTCAAGAGCTTCAAGTACTCACTGCTGGTCTTCGCCGCGGTGCCGCTGGGTCTGACGGGCGGCGTGATTGCGCTGTGGGTTCGCGGCATGCCCTTCTCGATTTCGGCGGCGGTGGGCTTCATCGCGCTCTCGGGCGTCGCCGTCCTGAACGGTCTGGTCATGATCATCTTCATCAACCAGTTGCGGGAGAAGGGGGAAAAGGTCGAGGACGCGATCATCCACGGCTCGATCACCCGTCTCCGCCCGGTCCTGATGACCGCGCTAGTTGCTTCGTTGGGCTTCGTGCCGATGGCGCTGGCACGTGGCACGGGCTCGGAGGTGCAGCGGCCTCTGGCGACCGTGGTCATCGGCGGCCTGATTTCCAGCACGCTGCTGACGCTCATCGTGCTGCCAGCCCTCTACCGCATCTTCACGGGCACGAGCAAAGATGGAAAGCCCGGGCCCCGGCCCGAAGTTTGGGAGAAAGGTGAGCCCGTCATGGCACTCGCGGGCGCGGGGACGGCGTTGACCGCCCATGGCGATTCCAACGACGGGCACAAGGCCGCTCCGCTCTCTCCGCCACCCTCTTCAGCCCCAGTCGAGCCCAGCCCGACGCCCGCGCAAGTGACGCCGCCTCCGGCCCCCCCGAAGGCAGACACCAAGCCCGATCCCCAATCGTGATCGCAGGGACCACGGGCGCGTTGCCCGTGTCCGTCCTGTGATCGAGTCTGTTCCGTAGTTTCAGATAGGAGTCTTTCGATGAACCAGTCCACAACGCGTTCGAAGTCCGTTCTTGTCGGCCTCACCGCCGGTATCGCGCTCACCGCCCTTGCGGGCATCCTCATGGGCCAGGGAGCGTCCCAGCCCGTCAAGAGCGAACCGCAGTACTTCGTCACCGCCGATGGCGAGGGCGCGCACCTCTGGGTGCGCGAGGGCACTGCCCTGCGCGTCGTCGCACACGGGGAGTGCAAGGAGTGCGCCGCCAAGGGCCACGACGACCACGACCACAAGGAAGGCGATGGACACGACCATGCCAAGCCCGCGACCAAGAAGTAAGCAGCGGCGTGTCAGGAGATCGTCTTCTGGCATCAAGCGGCCACCGACGCAGCAGCGCACGAAGGGGGACTCTCCGCGTGCGCTGCTGCTCGGGGCCTTTGGTTTCGCCACGCTCGCCGCGGCGCTGGATTGGCTGGTCTGTGCATACACCCTGGGCGAGTTCCGCAGGTGCGGACACCTCCACATTGACCTCATGCTGACCGGTGTGGCGGTTTCGCTCACGATTGGTGCAATCTTCGGTTTTCGCATGTGGTGGACGGCCCACCGAGCTGCCCGGGCATCGAACGCGGTGTCCGGCACGAAGCCGCGAGTCTGACCTAGACACGGGCTGCTCCCACGTCCCGACCATTTCTCATTCAAAGGAGTTTTTGATGAAACGCGTACTTGTTGCAGTTGCCATGGGCATCCTCTTGGCTGGTTGTGCTTCCACCCGCACTGACTTGGTGAAGTCCGGCTATCTCTCCCTCCAACCCACACTGACCGCCGCCCTGTCGCACTCGCCGGACATTTACGAGCGAGACGGCGGCCTCGTCGTTGATGGACGGCTCGACTCTTCCGAAGTCACCAAAGGTGGACACGTCGACATTCAGGTGATCGGTCCCGACGGGGAGGTTGTCTACGACGCCGCGGTAAACTACCGCCAGCCCTCGTCACGGACACCGACCGGGCCGAGAGGTTCGCAACGTGGACCGCGATCTCAAGCGGATAGTCACGCTACCTATTCGGTTCGATTCCCGGGCTTGCCTCCGGAGGGATCGGTGGTCCGAGTGAAGCACGATCCCCAGCCGCACCATCCGCAGCCAGCGAAGTGACGTATGACGACAAGTAGTTTCGTCATTCCGGCGATGGACTGTCCGACCGAGGAATCGTTGATCCGGCATCGTCTCGGGAAGGTCGCAGGCATTGCCGAGATGCAGTTCGACCTCATGCAGCGGCGGTTGACCGTCGTTCACGACTTCACTGATGAAGCGGCCATCGTCGCTGCGCTCGATGACATCGGGATGTCACCCGCGCCCGCTCCGCAACCAGAGCGGACCGATGCCGCTTGCGATGGTGGCCCGTGCGCGGTCATCGCGACGGACGGGCACTCTGTTTCACGACCCTGGTGGATCAAGTACGGGGTGTTTCTCTTGTCGGGCGGGCTCGCCGCGGCGTGCGAGATTGCGTACTTCGCGGGCGCGAAGGAAACTGCGTGGCCGATCGTGAGCATGTCCATTGTGTCGATGCTGCTGGGAGGCCGCGAGACGTTTGCCAAGGGCTGGGTCGCGCTGCGCAACTTCACGCTCAACATCAACTTCTTGATGTGCGTCGCGGTCATTGGCGGCGCGGTGATCGGCGCGTGGCCCGAAATCGCACTGGTGGTCTTCTTGTTCGGCCTCGCGGAACTCATTGAGAAGAAGGCCCTCGACCGCGCCCGCAACGCCGTCAAGGGGTTGATGGCGATGGCCCCGGATATAGCGAACGTGAAGCAGCCGGATGGGTCTTGGCGAGAGTCGAACGCCGGGGCCGTGCCCGTCGGCGCGGTCGTGCAGGTCAAACCCGGCGAGCGGCTCGCGCTCGACGGCGTGGTGGTCGCGGGCGAGTCCAGCGTCAATCAGGCTCCGGTTACAGGCGAGAGCGTGCCGGTGGACAAAAAGACGGGCGACAAAGTCTTCGCGGGGACCATCAACGAATCGGGTGTGCTTGAGTTCAGAACAACGGGCGGCAAGGACCAGACCACGCTCGCCAAGATCATCAAGACGGTGCAGGAGGCGCAAGGCAGCCGCGCTCCGACCCAGCGGTTCGTGGACAACTTCGCCCGGGTCTACACGCCCATCGTGTGCATCGTCGCAGTGCTGGTCGCGGTGGTGCCGTGGCTGGCGTTCGGCCAGCCCTTCTATCCGTGGCTCTACAAAGCGATGGTGCTGCTCGTGATCGCCTGTCCGTGCGCCCTGGTGATCTCGACGCCCGTGACGGTCGTGAGCGGCCTCACCGCAGCGGCCCGCCGGGGCATCCTCATCAAGGGCGGTGTACATCTGGAGAATGGACGCAAACTCAAGATCATCGCGCTCGACAAAACGGGGACGATCACCGAGGGCAAACCGCGCGTGACGGATGTTCAGCCCTTGGGAGGTGCAAGCAGGGACGACGTGCTGCGGATCGCCGCGAGCCTTGACGCGCTCTCGCAGCACCCGGTGGCGCTCGCGGTCGTCGCAGCGTGGAGCGGTGAGCAGTCGAGCGTCGAGGCGTTCAAGTCGCTGACAGGTCGCGGCGTCGAGGGGCGCATCGATGGCGCGATGCACTTTGTCGGCAATCACCGCCTCGCGGAGGAACGCAAAGTCTGCACGCCGGAGGTCGAGGCAGTGCTGGCGAGTTTGGAGGTGCAGGGGAAGACGGCGGTCGTGGTCGCATCGGCAAGCTCCGTGCTGGGCGTCATCGCCGTGGCGGACACACCCCGCAAAAGCAGCATCGAAGCGATCCGGTTGCTGCACGGCCTGAACGTCAAAACGCTCATGCTCTCAGGCGACAACCAGACCACCGCTTCCGCCATCGCCAAGGCGGTTGGCATCGACGAAGCCCGCGGCGGGATGCTGCCCGAGGACAAACTCGCCGAGATCGAGCGTCTGCTGAAGGAACAAGGCGACGCGGTCGGCATGGTGGGTGATGGCGTGAACGATGCGCCGGCGCTCGCCCGCTCCACCATCGGATTCGCCATGGGCGCGGCGGGGACTGACACAGCGCTGGAGACGGCAGACGTCGCGCTCATGCAAGATGACCTGCGAGGTATCCCAGAGTTCATCAGGCTCTCGCGCCGTACCAGATCGATCTTGGCCCAGAACATCACGTTGGCGGTCGGCATCAAGGTAATCTTCTTCGCGCTCACCCTCGCCGGTCTGGGCACCATGTGGATGGCGGTCGTCGCCGATGTGGGAGCGAGCCTAGTAGTCGTCGGCAATGGGATGAGACTGTTAGGAACCTGGAAGGGTCCGGGCCGCGTGACCAGGTCCGATCGCAGGTTCGGCCAGAGCGTAGAATAAGACTGCAACCGGCTCAGGCCGATACCCCAATCACACGATGCGCCATCCCCTGCTTCGCATTCTGGTTGCCCTTCTCATCGGCGTCATCACGCCGCTGTGCTGCTGTCAGGCGGCGGCAATTGCGGGCGGCGCATGCGATCGAAGCCCAGCGGCAACTCAGGCGTTGGACTCGTGTTGCGGCGGCTGTCCAGCTGATCCGGCGTCGAATCGAACTCCGGATAAATCAGAGGACGAGCCCGGTAACGACCAGCAGCCAAACCCCAGCAACTGCAAATCCTGCCCTTCGTGCCAAGGCACCTCCGGCGGCACGGGAAACATCGCTGAGGCCCGGCTTCCGGTGCTCAAGCTGGAGTGGAACACCCTTGCAACCCTTGCGATTGCGATCTCATGGGCGACGGATGCTCCGGAGCCCAAACCTGCGCGACGCCCGCCGGGCTGGGCCGATAGCGCCCCGTATCTGAAAGCCAACCGCGACGCCCAGCGGTGGCACTGCGCGCTCCTCGTGTAGCCCCATCCTGCGACGGACGCTGAG
>VYLN01000034.1_pt1 | contig 36804 bp, 27 predicted proteins | sample 5109471 | NCBI WGS metagenome assembly VYLN01 (sample SAMN12291806, study PRJNA351875) | freshwater metagenome | isolation source: freshwater lake | place: USA: Michigan, Lee Lake | collected 2013-08-06 | reverse complement strand
CCCCCCCCCCCGCGCGCAGATCCAACAACAAACGCAAAAACAACAACGGGCAAGACGCAAGTCCTGCCCGTCGCTTTCATTCAATAACTACCTGACTACGCGCGTCTCAATTACTTCGCGTTCTCCGCCCCCATCCCCTTCACACGCGTATACGTCACCGTCATCATCTTGAATTCCGTGCCATCCGTCGTCTTGTCAAACGCATCATAGACCATCACGTTCTTTTCAGTCATCTTCGTCGTTGACCGGCTCGTCTTGGTCTGCTTGGTGATCGGATCCGTGTACGTACCCGTCCACTCGATGGTGCCGTCAGCCAGTTGCGTGCCCGTGCTGTACATCATGCCCACGGTGCTGTTGTCAATCCACGTGCTCTCAAACTTGCCCGCAGGCGTGTTGTAGCCCCACAAGCTAAAGCCCTTGAAAGGCTGACCCATCATCTCGCCTTCAAAATCCATCTTCACAAAGCGCCCGCCAAACATTGGCTCGCACTTTGCCGTGCCCGTGCTCTTCTCAACAGGCATGCCCGGAGCAAACGTCACTTCGTTGACAACCGTCCACTCGCCCAGCATGTCTGCAATCAGCTTCGCGTGTTCCTTCTGAGGCATGTTGGCCTTCGCCCACATCTCCATCGGGTTGCCTTCACCAGCAGCTTCGCCAGTCTTGCCAGCCTTCGCCGCCGCATCTGCCGCATCTTGCGCAGCCTTCTTTGCAGAGATGTCCGCTTCCTTCACGGCCTGCTCTGCCTTCTTCTTCGCCGTCTCTTCAGCATCCTTCACCACCTGCTTCTGCTTCTCCAGCATGTCCTTTGCAGGTGCGGTCGCAGGGTTGGTGTCCTGCGCAAATGCGATGCCCGTCACAGCAGCGGCGGCCAAAAGAAGCGAAGCGATAGTCTTGCGTTGAAACATGTGCGAATCTCCGGTTGGTGCCGCTGCTCCGGGGCCCATCATCAGGCCAAATACCGACAGCAAACAGCAAAACTGCAACCCAACTACGAGTTTATCGGTGGCTATCGGGGGTGCAGTTGAGCCAGACCCAAGCACAAACGTGGGAAATTCTGAATATTCCTCACACGCTCACACCTAAGCTGAACAAATTGCGGCATTTTCTCAAGTTTGCTATCCGATTGCGAGAACATTGTCTCGCGATCTGTCGTCTGTTCTCGATACCGTCAAACGGCTTTGCCTCATGCAGCAACCGATGCACTCGCCATCACCGCTCCCAAATCCGCATCGACAATCGCGACGCCGACATTTCTACATCGCACTGCTTGCAGCTCTCATCCTCCCCATCTTGACAGCGTGGCGAGGCGTGACAAATCTTTACCAGCCACCAGGCTGGCGATCCACGTTTGCTCCAGCAAGTCGCCCCCTCTATGTGCATTCACAATACTTGTACGTTCGCGAGGGCCACGGTCTGTTCGCTCACACGCTTTCAATCAAACGCGAGGACGCAGCCACGTTCGAGAAATCTGCGACTGGCTTTCAATCTGTAGACAAACTCCGTGAAGTGCTCGCTTCGCTGCCTCCACTTCCACGCTGGTCCATCTTCGCTCAAACCCCATATGAACTCAACAACGGTTTTGCATCCTACGAGTTTGCAGTAGGCCTGCCCTTGCGATGGCTCGTCGTCAGCAGTTCCCCTGTGAAGCCCAGCGCCACGCGAGTCTTTATCGACGAAGGTTCTACGCTCGCCGAATTCACCGGAAAATACGGTTACGTGCTTGTTCCGCGACTCGTGCTCTCCATCGTCATAGTGTTTTCAATCTCGTTCGGGCTCATGCAACTGCCAGCTCTTTTTATCGCGACACGCCGCCGCATTCGCATCAAACGCGGTTTGTGCCCAATCTGCGCGTATCCCGCCGCCAACAACACGTGTCCCGAATGCGGAACAGCAACCGCGTCAACTTGAGCCGCATCGCTCCCGCGCCCATACCACAACTAGACTCTCCCATGGATCAATCTGCCTCCTCCGCCCCGCGCGTCTGCGTCGTCGGCTCCCTCAACATGGACCTGGTCATCCGCGTCCCGCGCATTCCACAAGCCGGCGAAACCATCCTCGGCGGCGGATACCGCACCTTCGCTGGCGGCAAAGGCGCCAACCAAGCCGTCGCCGCCGCCCGCATGGGCGCACTCGTCAGCCTCATCGGCTGCGTAGGCCTTGACCAACACGCCCTCAAAGTGCGCGAAGCTCTCGAACGCGAAAAGCTCGACATCTCAGGCGTCGATACCCGCTCCCAAGCCGCCACAGGCCTCGCTCTCATCACCGTCGCCGAAGGCGGCGAGAACGCCATCGTCGTCGCGCCCGGTGCCAACGCTGAAGTCACGCCCGAACTCGTCCAACAACACGCCGCCAAAATCGAAATGGCCGACGTGCTGCTCCTGCAACTCGAAATCCCCAACCCCGCCGTCATCGCCGCCGCCAAAATCGCCAAAGCCAGCGGCCGCGCCGTCATCCTCAACGCAGCCCCCGCAAGACCCTTGCCCGCCGACCTGCTCAAACTCGTTGATGTCCTGGTCGTCAACAAAAACGAAGCCGCCCGCATCATGGGCCTTGACGCCAACCTCGACCCCGCGCGCCTCGCCCTTCGCCTGCCCGACCTTGGCCCGCAAACCGCCATCCTCACGCTGGGCGTGCACGGCGCGATCCTCGCCCACAAAGGCCGCCCGCGTCGCGTGCCCCCCGCCGTCGTCAAGAGCATCGACGCCGTCGGCGCAGGCGACGCCTTCTGCGGCGCACTCGCCACATGGTGGGCAAACGTCCACGAAGCAATCAAAAAGCGCGACCCCGCCGAATTCAAACTCGTCGAAGAAGCCGCCATCGCCGCCGCCGTCGCCGGCAGCCTCGCCACGACCAAACACGGCGCACTCCAAAGCATGCCCGACCGAGCCGAAGTCCTCGCGGCCATGGTCGGGCTAAAAGTCAGCTAGCAGTTTCAAGTACTACCTCGGCTGACTGTCCCGCACAATACCGCCTACTGCCCAAAGTACCGCTGCTGAATAAGCTCAAATGCACTTGGCCCCACGCTGTACTCGCCGCGGAACGGATTGTCCATCGCCGCAACCATGAAGATGAGTAGGCCGATGAGTGCGCCGATAGCACCACACAAGAGCATGTGCGCCTTCAGCCGCTCCATGACAAAGCACCACGTAATGCTCACGTTGATGAATCCCCCTAGCAGCACGATCCAGTAGAGCAGTGCTGGCAGGCCCGACGTCACCGCCTCAAGACGCAGACGCCGTGCCTCCAGCGCGGTATTGATGCGAGAGATCATCTCCGCGAGCACAATCTTGTCCGTCTCGGTCTTGGGCTCTATCGCCAAAATCCTACGGTGGATCATTATGAATCGCTCCGCTCCGCCTGTGGGCACAACGCCCTTGCGCTGCAATGGCCATGCCTCCTCGATGACATACCGCAAGTACTCCTTGATCGCATCATTGACTGCGGTCTTCTCAGCGCTCTCGGGCATCGCTGCAACATCTTGGCAGACCGTCGCCACTGCGGCGGCCTCTCGCGAAACCCTCCCAGAGACGCTGTCAAAATTCTGCCAAGCGCCAATCGCGATGAGTCCCAGCGTAATGCCATAAAACACGCCCGTGGCCGAGAGGAAATAGCTCACGATGTCGTTACTGCCCTGCGGCCCAAAGACCCGGCGCACCACGCCGCGTGTCACGACAACACCGCCCGCGCTCAAGGCCGCGAACACGACGATACACAGCGCGCAAAACGCCCAGTTGGGAATCTCGTAAATCCAATAGAAGCTCATGGCACCATGATATTACAGCGAGTGCTGGGAATGCGAAACACGACGACCGATCAGTCACCCGACGAATCCCGACATCGTCGTTATAACAGCATTTGACTGGCAACCTACACCCCCATCTCCTCCGCCACCGTCTCAAACGTCTCCGCACCGGCCTCCGCCGCTTCCGCGCCGGTCTTCACCATCGGCGCCGTCGCCAGTGCCTTCCCATTCGCATCCGTCAGCGCAATCCCGCTCATCGTCTTCACGATGGGCGTCGGGTTCGCCGTGAGCTGCTTCTCCAGCGCCGCCTCAAGCTCCTTGCGCTTTGCTTCCGGCACTTCATTCCACTTCCCGCGCCCGCGACACTTCGGAAACCGCGAGCACCCCAGCCAAGGCCCGCGCAAACCCGTCCGCAAATTCATCGGGCTCTCGCACGTCGGACACGGCAAATCCGTCAGCAGCGGCTTGGGGCTCGGTGCCTCCACGCGCCCCTTCTTATCCAGATTCAGCAGCCCATCGCACGGCGCTTCCTTGTTGTTGTACTGACTGCACCCAAGGAACAGCCCAAACTTGCCCACGCGCTTGGTCATCGCATTGCCGCACTTGATGCAAGCTACATCCACCGTCTCCGCCGCGGGTCGAGGCTTGCCATCACGATCCACCGGGCACGCATACGTGCACTCGGGATACTTGCTGCAACTCAAAAACCGCCCGTTTTTCCCAAAGCGATACACCAGCGCAACCGCCCCCCCGCGCCCTTCCTTCGCACACGTCGGACACACATACTCCTTCGGAGCAGGCTGCGTCTCGGCCTTTGCGTGCTTCATGCGGTCTTCCGCATTCGCCAAACTCTTCTTGAAAGGCCCGTAGAACTTCCGCAGCATGTCAATCCAGTCGAGGTGCTCTTCCTCAACCTTGTCAAGCTGCGTCTCCATCTCGCGCGTGTACCCAAGGTCCATGATGTCGGGAAATCCCTCCATCAACTTGTCCGTCACCACCTGCCCCAAATCCGTCGCATACAGCCGCCCCTCCAGCTTCTCCACGTAACTGCGATCCTGAATCGTCGTAATGATGCTCGCATACGTACTAGGCCGGCCAATGCCTTCTTCTTCCAACACCTTGATCAAACTCGCTTCCGAATACCTCGGCGGCGGGCTCGTGAACTTTTGTTCCACATCAAACGAAATCGGCGCAACCGGCTGCGCTTCCTTTAGCGCAGGCAACGTCTGCTCCGTCGCACTCTGCGGCACACCCGTCGCCTTATAGAAACCATCAAACGCCAACACGCGCCCCGTCGCGCGGAACGTACACGCCTTGCTCGTATCCGTCCCACCCTTGATCGTGATCGCCGTGTTATCCCACTGCGCTGGCACCATCTGGCACGCCACAAATCGTTCCCAAATCATCGAGTACAACCGGAACTGATCATCACTCAGCGCCCGCCGCACGCGCGCAGGCGTGTACTCCGGATTCGTCGGCCGAATCGCTTCGTGCGCCTCTTGTGCATCCTTGTTGCTGCTGCTGAAAAAGTTGGGCTTCTCAGGCAAATACTTCGGCCCGTAGTTCTTCTCAATAAACCCACGCGCCGCTTCAATCGCCTCGCGCGACAAATGCGTGCTGTCCGTACGCATATACGTAATGAGACCCACCGGCCCCTCGCCCGGAATATCCACACCTTCATACAACTGCTGCGCCGCTCGCATCGTCCGCTGCGCACCAAACCCCATCCGCGAACTCGCCGACTGCTGCAACGTGCTCGTGATAAACGGCGGTGTAGGCCGCACGCTCGTGCGCTTCACATCAATCGCCGTAATCACATACTTCGCCGCAGGCGCCACGCTTCCGCTCACGCTGCGCACAAACTTCGCCGGCCCGCGCCCATCCGCATCTTCGCGCAGTCCCGTCTTGATGTTCGTCAACCCAGCCAACTTCGCAACTTCCACCGCGCGCGGCGTCAAGTCTTCAATCTTCACGCTCTTGCTGCTGGCAATCTCAAACTTCTCCCCGCCAACTTCCACCAGCTTCGCGCGAAAGCTCCCATGCTCACTCAGCCACGCCGTCTGCGCGCGAACTGTCGGCCCGTTCTTCTTCTCATCGCGCTGCGCCATGAAGCGCTCAAACTGCTCGCTCAGCCCAACAGCCTTCGCCATTTCAGGCGTAAACAGCCCTTCCACTTCCCAATACTCATCCGGCACAAACGCCCGAATCTCGCGCTCGCGATCAACCACCAGCCGCGTCGCCACGCTCTGCACGCGCCCCGCGCTCAGCCCGCGCGCCACCTTCTTCCACAAAAGCGGCGACACCTGATACCCCACGATGCGATCAAGAATCCGCCGCGCCTGCTGCGCATTCACGCGGTCCTCATCGATCGGATGCGGATTCGCAAACGCCCGATCAATCTCGGCTTTCGTAATAGCCGCAAACATCACGCGCTTCGCGCTGCTCGCCGGAATGCCAAGTTCTTGCGCAAGGTGCCAAGCAATCGCTTCGCCCTCGCGATCCAAGTCGGTTGCAAACCACACATTCCCGCCCGTCGTCGACACTTCCTTCGCCGCCCGCTTCAAATCCCCAATCACCCGATCCTTCCCATCGCTGATCACATACGTCGGCGCAAAATCATGTTCCAAATCCACACCCGGCACCGGACTCTTCACACCCTTGGGGTTCTTGCTCGGCAAATCGCGCACATGCCCGATGCTCGCCAGCACCACAAACCCCGGCCCCAAATACTTGTTGATCGTCTTCGCCTTGCTGGGCGATTCCACAATCACCAAATCCTTCCCCTTCGCGCTGCCGGGAGTAAACACCTGCATCTTCCCACGACTCTTCCCCGCGCGACCACCACCGCCTCCACCACCGCCCGCAGCCACCGGCTTAGCTTCCACCGCCGCATCAAACGGCGCTTCCGTCGCGCTCCCTTTGCCTGCAGTCTTCCCCGCCGCCTTCGCGGCGGTCTTGCTCGTCTTCGTTGGTGTCTTGGATGTCTTGGTCGCGGCACGTTTGGCCATATGAACTTCGATTCCGTATATAGATAGATATCTCGCGAACGCTTCCCGTCCGCACATCGGCTAACCGTCCAGCGCACCCCAAGCACATTCGCCCGATCACGCCGTCCAATGCCGACCCAACGTATTGAAACGGCAGCCAAACGCGCAAAGTCAAGACCACCTACCCATATTTTCGGTTTTTACTCGGTAAAATACCGCCCTGAGCCACATATTTACCCGCCCCATTCACAATTCCCGCATCACGTCCCACCCCCCGAAGGTATAACCGCCCCGTGTCAACCGGCTCGCCCCAACCCCTGCCAACTCCCGCCCCCACCTCACCCCCCGAGTGCCCCCGCTGCGGCTACGACCAATCCGGCACCATCACCTCCTGGTTCCAAAACGACACCGACCCCAGCGCCGCCTGCCCCCTCCACCACACCTGCAGCGAATGCGGCCTCGCCTTCGACTGGTCCGACCTGCTCATCCCCGAGCGCGCAACCTGCCAAGGCCTCTACGAACACGCCCGCTCGGTCCGCGAAAAAATCGCGTGGTTCTTCCGCACCTTCTTCTGGCTCCTTCTCCCCTGGCTCTTCTGGTCGCGCGTTCACATGCACCACCGCGCCCACCCGCGCCGCATCCTCGCACCAGTCCTCATCGCCATTCCCATCTTCTTCATCCTCGAACGCCTCGTGCTGGGCACCTTCATCTTCTTTAGTACCGCACAGCGCTACACACTACTTACAGGCACCGGCCCGATCGACAACCTCTTGTGGTACTCGACCGACACCTGGTTCATCGGCGCCATGTACCCCTACCTCGACTTCGACATACGAGGCGTCACTGCCGGCCCCGCAGCCCAACTCCTCGCCGGCATGCTCGCCCCCTTCTTCCTCTGGCCGTTCCTTCTGCTCGTCCTGCCCGATACGCGCGCCCGCGCGAAAATCCGCCTCGTCCACATCCAACGCGCGTGGGGCTACTCGGCCTGGCCCCTCATCCTCCTCTTCGCCGCCAGCCTCTTCGCCTTCACGCTCGACTTCATCGCCTACGGCATCGCCAACGCATCTATCCAATCACCCCTTCGCCAACTTTCCATGGCCTTCATCGCCATCGCCGCCGTTGGCGGTGTCGTGTATGTGCCATGGCTCGCCCTGTGGTGGTCCTTCGCGCTCGCCAAAGGCTGGCGCGTGCACCGACCCAAAACCCTCATCGCCCTCCTCAGTTTCGCCAGCATCCTCGCCGCCCTCGTCGCTCTTACCACTTTCGCCGTCTACACGTAAATCACACCCATGCCAACCGCCCCCGAATGCCCCCGCTGCGGCTACGACCTCGCCGGTCAAATCGCCGCATGGCATCCCAACGGCGACTCCCTCGACGGCGCGAATTGCCCCACGCAAAGCACCTGCAGCGAATGCGGCCTCACCTTCGAATGGCGCGCCCTGCTCAACCCCACCATCTCAGGCCCAACCTGGTTCCTCGAAACCACGCGCCACAAATACCTCCGCGCCACGCGCGTCACCTGGCTGCAAGCCCTCCGCCCCTGGACCTTCTGGCGCACCATCTCCCTCGAACTCCGCCCCCGCCCACGCCGCATCCTGCTCTCACTCGCGCTCCTGCTCGCAACGTTCTTCCTGCTTCACGCGATCATGGGAATCGCCGGTCGCTTCGGCATGTTTTATCTGAACCCCAACACCGTTGGCAGATGGGCAACGACAAAGTTCACAACTCCAGCCGCTGTTGCCAAGTACTCACTCGACTGGTTCATCGTCGACTGGAAACGCACCTTCTTATTCGACGGAGGTCCCGAGGCCTATGGGTCCACTCTCTGCGCATGGATGGGCCCCTTTGTTGGCTTCACCCTCATGCCCCCCTTCATGCTTCTCTGCCTTCCCTGGACCCGCGCAATTAGCAAAGTTCGTAAGGTTCACATCGCCCGCGCCGCGATCTACGTGTTCGCACCGCTTGTCCTCCTTCTCGCCATCATTCTCGTCTGCGATGCTGTCCGTTACATCTCCGCGCTCGCTGGTTGGTATCGAAGTGACTTCCACTACGGCATCAGCGGCCCATTGCGTGTCGTCCACCCACTCTTCCACGGCTTTAACTATCGCTTTGGCCAAGCCTCCACGTTCTACGCCATCACCCTCTTCCTCTGGTACCTCATCTACTGGTACCAAGTCCTCCGCCACGGCTGGCGCATGGCCGACTACCGCCCCGTCTACTTCGCCCTCATCATCCCCGCCATCTTGCTCACCCTGCTCATCCTCGTCCTCATCCCCGGCGCCATGCTCATGACGGTCTAACTCTCTGGCCAAGTCCCCATGCCCACCACTCCCCACTGCCCCCGCTGCGACTACGACCTCCAAGGTCAACTCGCCACATGGCACCCACAAGGCCCAACCGCCGACAACGCACACTGCCCCACCCAAGGCCTCTGCAGCGAATGCGGCCTCACCTTCGAGTGGTGCCTCGCCATGCGTCCCGAACTTGCCGACGTCAGTTGGTTCGTTGAATGCAAACGCTCGCACCGAGAACGCTTTTCTGTCATTCGCACCAGTTTCAACGCGCGCGGTCCACTTCACTTCTGGAAGAAAATATCGCTCGAAACATCACACGATGTCTCCCGCCGGCTCTGGTGGCTCGCGTGGAACCTGCTCATCATCCCATCACTGCTCTGCGCCGTCCTCTTCATTCTGAGCGTCGCCCTCAACACCTACAACTCGCCGCTTGTCATGCAAGCATGGAACGGCACCGCTTGGGTCGCCACACCAACACCGTCCCCCACGCTGCACGAGTTCTTCTTCGTTCTGCCAGACGCCTTCTCGAATCAACTCATGCGACTCGACGTGCAGCTCAGCCACCTGCGTAACCAACTTGACGACACGCCCGCCGCCTCGCTCATCAGCATGTTCCTCGCCTGCGCACTGGGCTTTCCCGCCATGCTCGTCGTGTTGCCAGTCACCCGCGCCCGTTCCAAAGTCCACCTGGGCCACGTCTTCCGCGCAGCCACCTACGCCATCGCGCCGTTGCCCATCGTCATCGTCACCGTGGGCCTCCTCAGCATCGAGATCGGCCGCTTTCCTACCTGGGTGCCCGCCCTGCTCGTCAATTGGCATCGAGCACTCGTCACCCCGTCCGATGGCGTCGCCATCGCGCTTTGGGCCGCGCCCACGCTCTGGTTTGTCAGTTGGTGGTTCTGCGCCCTTCGCACAGGCTTCCGCATGAAAGACTGGCTCCCCGCTTTGCTCGCGATGGCAATCCCAGCCAGCCTGCTCGGCTTGTGCTTTCGCTTCTACTTCACGCTCACGTTTTAGCACCCACTCCCATGCCCACCACCCCCCACTGCCCCCGCTGCGACTACGACCTCCAAGGTCAACTCGCCACATGGCACCCACAAGGCCCATCCGCCGACAACGCTCACTGCCCCACCGATGGCCTTTGCAGCGAATGCGGCCTCAGCTTCGAATGGCGATTTGCCATGCACCCCGAGCTCGCGGGCGTCGCATGGTTCGTCGAATGCCAAAAGAGCAAACGCACCCGCCTCTCCGTCCCGCTCACCACCATCCGCGCCTGGCTCGCCCCGCTCTTCTGGCGGCGCATCAAACTCGAAACCCCATTCAAGCCTCATCGCACCGCATGGTGGCTGCTGTGGACAACCCTGCTCTTGCCCGCACTCATTTTCATTTTCACGTTCTACGCATCGGCCACGTACAACGCCCTCAATCCGCCCATCACATTCACAATCGTCGGCGGCGTTGCAACACCCACAACGCCGCCAATACCAGCCAACGCCGAAGACTTCTTCGACGCCGTCTACCGCACCAGCAGCGATTTGCTCTATCAAGTAGTCCCCGAGATCAACGACATCACCAACCTCTCGCGCACGCGCTCCTGGATCATCGCCGCCTTCATCTCCTTCATGGGCTTCCCGCTCATGCTTTTCCTCTTCCCTTTCACCCGCGCCCAGTCCAAAGTCCGCAAGCGTCACATCTTCCGCGCCGCCGCCTACTCGCTCGCGCCCATCCCTCTCATCTTCCTGTCCACAGCCATCAGCCTCGTTCCATCCACCACACTCATGATGTGGTTTCCCCGGGGATCAATCTACAGCCTCGCGACCTTCAACCTGCTCTCGACCTCTGCCCCCACTTGGCGCTTCGAGTGGATCATCGCCCTCGCCTGGTTCTTCCTCTGGTGGCTCTGTGCCCTCAAAATCGGCTTCCGCATGCGCGACTGGCTCGCCGCACTGCTCGCCATGTCCGCGCCAGTCATCGTCGCCACAGTTCTGCTCATTTCCTTCCGAGATGCATTCCTCTTTTACTTCAGATTGTGGTAATCGCTCGTATAGTCCCCCATGGCCCACGACGCTATCACCTCCGGCACCATCCGCGAACTCCAAACCTCCGACCCCGCCATTGGCGATCTCCTCAATCTCGAGGCCCAGCGCCAAGCCACCACCATCGAGCTCATCGCCAGCGAAAATCACGTCTCCTCCGCCGTGATGCACGCCATGGGCACCTGCCTCACCAATAAATACGCCGAGGGCTACCCCGGCGCGCGCTACTACGGCGGCTGCATCCACCACGACGGCATCGAACGCATCGCCATCGAGCGCGCCTGCAAACTCTTCAACTGCAAATTCGCCAACGTCCAGCCCCACAGCGGCGCAACCGCCAACCAAGCCCTCTTCTTCGCGTACCTCAATCCAGGCGACGTCTTCGCCAGCCTCGTTCTCGCTGACGGCGGCCACCTGACCCACGGCCTCAAAATCAACATGAGTGGCAAGTGGTTTAGCGCCGTTCACTATCCCCTGACTTACGACACCGCCAGCCCCAACCACGAACGCATCGACTACGACGCCGTCGAACGCGTCTGCCTCGACGCCAAGCAACAGCACGGCGACAAATTCAAACTCCTCATGTGCGGCTACAGCGCGTATCCACGCGTCATCGACTTTCCCCGCTTCCGCGCAATCGCCGACAAGTGCAACGTCATGCTCCACGCCGACGTCGCCCACATCGCCGGCCTCATCGCCAGCGGCGTTCACCCCAGCCCCTTCCCCCACTGCCACGTCGTCACGACGACAACCCACAAAACCCTCCGCGGCCCACGCGGCGGCCTCTTCCTCACCAACGACGAAGACCTCGCCAAGAAATACGACCGTGCACTCTTCCCCGGCATTCAAGGCGGCCCGCTCATGCACGTCATCGCTGCCAAAGCCGTCGCTTTCGGTGAAGCCCTCAAGCCCGAATTCAAAACCTACTCGCAACAAGTCGTCAAAAACGCACAGGCCCTCGCCAGCGCCCTCACGCAACGCGGCTACCGCATCACCAGCAACGGCACCGACAATCACCTCATGCTGGTTGACCTTCGCGGCAAAAGCACCGACCTCATCGGCGCCGAAGCCGAGAAGTGGCTCGAACTCGCCGGCCTCATCTGCAACAAAAACGGCATCCCCCAAGACCCGCGCCCACCCAAGCAAACCAGCGGCATCCGCCTGGGCACCCCCGCCACAACCACACGCGGCTTCAAAGAACCGCAAATGCAAATGATCGCCACCTTCATCGACCGCGTACTCACCGCCGGCCTCCAAGGCGAAGCCGCCCTCACCGCCGAAGCCGGCAAAGTCCGCGCCGAAGTCCGCGACCTCTGCGAAAAGTTCCCCCTTCCCGCCTAATTCGCCCGCACATTCAGCACAGACCAACGCGCCCGTTCCCGGTGCGCGGCCAACTCGCGCCCAACCCGCGTCCAGCTTCTTCCCAACTCCCCCTCAACTCGCTCCTTGGTGCGACCGATATCCGCATTGTCTTTGCATATGGCAAGACCTCTGCATATCGCAAGACTCCGGAAGCTAACACAATGCGCGTTCTCATCACCGACGATTCCGCCTTCATGCGCAAAGCCCTCGCCGCTTTGCTCTCATCTGACAAATCCATCCAAGTCGTCGACACCGCCCACAACGGCGAAGACGCCCTGAAGAAAATCGCGCTGCACAAGCCCGACGTCGTCACCCTCGATCTCGAAATGCCCGTGATGGACGGCCTCACCTGCCTCTCCAAAATTCGCCTGCTGCCTGAGCCACGCCCCGCCGTACTCGTCTGCAGCACCCTCACCGTCGCCGGCAGCCAACACGCCCTCAAGGCCCTGCGCCTGGGCGCAACCGACGTCATCTGCAAAGAGCCCGACCAGATCGGCGCAGGCAACGAAAAAACCAAAAAAGACATCATCGCCCGCATCAAAGCGATTGCTCCCAGCAGCAAAGCCGCCAGTCTTAAACCCGCATCGCCCACCGCCAAGCCCATCGTGCGCGAGTGGCACCACGCTGGCAACACTTTCGACATCATCGTCATAGGCAGCAGCACGGGCGGCCCGCCCGTGCTCGAATCCATCCTCACCCCCATCCCAGTTGATCTCGCTGCTCCCATCGTCGTCGCCCAGCACATGCCCGCCCTCTTCACCAAGAGCATGTCGCAGCGCCTCAACGAAGTCTGCAAAATCCGCGTCCAGCACGCCGAAAACGATTGCCTGCTCGAACCTGGAGTCGCCTACATCACCCAAGGCGGCAAGCACTCGCGCGTCCACAAAATGGCCGGCAACAAATTCCGCCTCGAAATCAGCCCCAAACCCGAAACCGCCCTCCATAAGCCCTCCATCAACGAGCTCTACGCATCCGCCGCCTGCGCCCGCGAACGCGTCCTCGCAATCCAACTCACCGGCATGGGCGACGACGGCGCAGTCGGCGGCAAACAACTCTTCAGCGCAGGCGGCACGCTCCTCGCGCAGCTGGGTGAAACCTGCGCCGTCTACGGCATGCCCAAAGCCATCGTCGAAGGTGGCATGGCCGCCGCCGCCTTGACGCCCAAAGAACTCGCCGACGCACTCATTTCCATCTGCCCCAGTGCTCTCGCCAGCAAAGCCGCATAATCACGTGCGCCTTTGCTCGCCGTTCCGTCTGCAACGAGCCATAACGCCCACGCCGTCATCTCCCCGCCTATGGCGTGCTCCGCCCGGTGCTTCTTCGTGAAGTCGCCCGCAGAAATCGTCGAAATCACACCCGCTGCAATCCGCAGCAATTCAAGTCACTCGCCATGGAAGGAAACGGCATATGGCTACGCAAGCAAATTGGACCGAAGGAACCACCAACACCGGCGCGACGCAGCTCCAGCTCGTCACGTTCGAAGTCGCCAACGAAGAGTTCGCCGTTGATATCTTGGCCGTCCAAGAAATCAACCGCATGATGGAGCTCACGCGCGTCCCGCAGAGCCCCGCCGAAGTCGAAGGTGTCATCAACCTCCGCGGCAAAATCATTCCCGTCATCGACCTGCGTCGCAAGTTCGGCATGACCGAAACCCAAAAGAGCGACGCCTCCCGCATCATCGTCGTCGAAGTGCACAAGCGCGTGATCGGCTTCATCGTCGATCGCGTCCACGAAGTCCTGCGCATCAGCAGCGACATCGTCGAACCCGCCCCCGCCATGGTTTGCAGCATCGATAGCGAATTCATCGCAGGCGTCGGCAAACTCCAAGACCGCCTCATCATTCTGCTCGACATCGCCAAGCTCTTCGCCAATCACGCGCAGAACGACGCGGCCAAAGCGGCGTAACTCACGATGCCTTTCGAGCACTGGACCGAAGAAGCCCTGACGCATCTTCGCACTCTTCTTCTTTACACGCTGACAGGATTCGGAGACGCGCATGGGCATCGCAATGAGCGACAAACAGTTTGGTGACCTTCGCAAAATTATCTACACCCGCAGCGGCATTCACTTCCCCGACAACAAGAAGTACGTGCTCGAATCCCGCCTTGGCTCGCGCTTGCAGGAACTCGAACTCGAAAACTTCGAAGACTACATCGCCTTCCTCACCATGGGACCCTACCAGCAGGACGAGTTCCAGGAAATGTTCAATCGCATCACCATCAACGAAACCAGCTTCTTCCGCAACGAGCCGCAGCTCGATGTCTTCGAAAAGCAAGTCCTCCCCGAACTCTTGGAAGCTCGCAAATCCACGAAGCGCCTGCGCATCTGGAGCGCCGCCTGCAGCAGCGGCGAAGAACCCTACACCCTCGCCATTCAAATCCATCGCTGCCTGGGCCTGCGCGCCGCCGACTGGAAAATCGAAATCGTCGGCTGCGACATCTCCGAAAAAGTCCTCGAAATCGCGCAAACCGGCGTCTATACCGACTACGCCATGCGCACCACGCCAACTCTGATCAAGACCCGCTACTTCAAGCAAGACGGCCAGCAGTGGCTGATTGACGAGCAGATCAAGAAGATGGTCAACTTCCAGTTGCACAATCTCAAAGATCGCCTGGGCGCCAAGCGCTTCGGCACCTTCGACGTCATCTTTTGCCGCAACGTCATGATCTACTTCGATGATGCCATGAAGGACACCGTCGTGCAGTGCTTCAGCGATCAACTCGCCGCCGATGGCACGCTCTTCATCGGTCACAGCGAAAACATCCGCACCAGCAATCAGTTCGCCGCCATGCCCATTGCCCAAGGCTTCTGCTACCGCAAGGTCAAAGCAGTAACGAAATTAGCCGCTTAATCACAAAGGGAGTCAACCGTGCCTGCAGGCTTTGATCAAGAGATTGTGCAAGACTTCCTGACTGAGTCAGGTGAATTGCTTGGCTTGCTCGAGGGCGACCTGCTCGTGCTCGAGTCCACGCCTCGCGATCCTGAACTGCTCAACAAGGTTTTTCGCGCTTTGCACACCATTAAAGGCAGCGCGAGCTTCCTGCAACTTACCAATCTCGTCACCATCGCTCACGCCGCCGAAAGCGCACTCAACGCCGCCCGCAATGGCGTCATCGTCGTGGGCCCCGCGATGATGAACCTGCTGCTCGACGCAGTTGACATCCTCAAAACCCACATGAGCCAGCTCGCAGCGGCAGAAGAACTCTCAGTTCCCCGCGCCGACCTTGTCGCCCAACTCGCCGAAATCGGCGAAGGAAAATCAAACATCGACGCCGCGCACACCGCCGCGCACGTACCCGCAACACCCACGCCCGCAGCACAAGCACCGCAACAAACCAAACCCACCACACCAACGTCAACCAACTCCACCAGTGTGCGCAAACTCGAACTCGGCCCAGGCAAAGCCGACCTGCTCGATTACCTCGTCGCCGATCTCGACGAAACCATGGGCAAGGTGCAAGCCAGTCTCGACGCCCTCGCCGGCGCCAAAGATGTCACCACATCCGCGCAGTCTCTCTCCGACACCTGCGAACAACTGGGACGCTGCGTCGATTTCTTCGAACACAGCCAAATGGGCCAAATTGCTCAGGCCATGGCCAAAGCCGCCGGGAAACTCACCACCAGGCAAGATGCTCTCCAAAGCGTCATGCCCCACCTGCGCTCACTCTGCGAACTCGTCAACGTGCAAGCCCTGGGCATCAAGGCCGGCGAAGTCCGCGAAGTCACCGCCGACGAAGTCTTGGATCAACTCGAAGTCGCTTCCACCGGCGCATCCGCGGTAACTCCCGCGCCATCCGCACCACTCGGCGAGCCTCCTCACGAGCCCGTTCACGAACCTCACCCCCTCGCCCAGCCCGCCGACGAAGCACAGCCGCAAGTCGCACCCGACGCCAAAACTCCCGACGCCAAAGCCGAAAAGCACGACACCAAAACCGTCGAGAACACCATCCGCGTCGAAATCGGTCGCCTCGAATCACTCATGAATCTCGTGGGTGAACTGGTCCTCCAGAAAAACCGCATCGGCGCCCTCACGCGCCGCGCCGCCAGCACAACCATCGCCGATGTCGAACTCACCGAGGCCTTCACCGCCGCTGCCGGGACTCTTGACCGAGTCACCAGCGACATCCAACTCGCCGTCATGCGCACCCGCATGCAGCCCCTCGAAAAACTCTTCGGCCGCTACCCGCGCCTCATCCGCGACCTCGCGAGCAAGACCGGCAAGAAAATCCAACTCATCATCGAAGGTGGCGACACCGAAGTTGACAAAAGCGTCATCGAGGAACTGGGCGATCCGCTCATCCACTTGCTCCGCAATAGTTGCGACCATGGCCTCGAACTGCCCGAAGATCGCGTCAAATCAGGCAAACCCGAAACCGGCATCCTCACCCTGCGCGCCAGCCACGAAGGCAGCCACGTCCGCGTCATGGTCATCGACGACGGCCGAGGCCTATCCCGCGAACGCATCTGCAAGAAAGCCGTCGAACGCGGCCTCGTCACGCAAGAACAAGTCGCTGCCCTCTCTGATCGCGAAGTCTGGAGCTTCATCTTCGAAGCTGGCTTCAGCACCGCCGAAAAAGTCAGCGACCTCTCCGGTCGCGGCGTAGGAATGGATGTGGTCCGCACCAACATCCAAAAGCTCAAAGGTTCCATCGACCTCTCCAGCGAGTTCGGCAAAGGCACCACCATCAGCATCACCATCCCGCTCACCGTCGCCATTCTCCCCGCCATGATGGTCGGCGTCGGCTCCGAAATCTACGCCCTCCCCTTGGGCAGCATCCTTGAAATCGTCCGCCCACAACCCGAGCAGGTCAACAGCATCGGCGGCCACTCCGTCATGCGACTGCGCGACTCGGTTCTCCCCCTCGTCGATGCCGCCGACCTCTTCGACCAACCTGCAGACAAACGCGTTGACAGTCTGTTCGTCGTCGTCCTCCAACAACACGAAAAACGCGTAGGCCTCAAAGTCACGCGACTCATCGGTCAGCAAGAAGTTGTTATCAAAGCCCTCGACGAAGCAGGCGCAAGTTCAACGCCTCGCGCCGTCAGCGGCGCCACCGTTCGTGACGATGGCGGCGTCAGTTTGATCGTTGATGTGGACCGCCTCATCACAATGGCCGAAGGTAGATAAATCAGCAGCGTTATGTAGTCGTTTCATAACTCACGCAGTTTCGAGCAAGATCAGGTCAGTCAATCAAGCACCCCGCACCATCGTCAAGGAGCAGACAGCCCATGGACCCGATGTTCATCAAACCCTTCATCGCCAGCATCCAAAACGTCTTCTCGACGATGATGCAACTCCAAGTCACCGTCAAAGAACCCTTCGTCAAGAAGGACAGCAATCCCTGCCACGATGTCTCGGGCATCATCGGCATGAGCGGCGACGTCCAAGGCAGTGTCATCCTCTCCTTACCCCAAAAGACCGCTGAAAACGTCGTCGCCCTCTTCGCTGGCTGCCCCATGCAACTCGGCACGCCCGACTTCGCCGACGCCATCGGTGAACTCGTCAACATGGTCAGCGGCGGCGCAAAAGCCATGTTCAAAGACAAGAGAGTCTCCATCAGTTGCCCCAGCGTCATCATCGGCGGCAACCACCACGTCGCTCGCCAGAGCGACATCCCCTGCGTCGTCATCCCCTGCACCACTGACTGCGGCGATGTCTACATCGAAGTCATGATCAAGCCCGCCTCCGTCAGCTCGCCCGCCAAAACCGTTGCTGCCACGGCCCACCCCGCCAAAGCCTAATCCTCTCCCGTTGTTTTACCAAAGCTCGCTCGCTATTGCGACGACATTCCTCACACGACAGCACATCAGGAAATGAACCATGCGGATTCTCCTCGTAGACGATTCCAAAACAATGCGAAACATCCAAAAGGCTGTTCTCGCGCAACTCGGTCACACCGAAATCCTCGAAGCTTGCGACGGTCAAGACGCCCTCAGCAAGGCCCCGGCCTTCCGCGCCGACCTCATGCTGGTTGACTGGAACATGCCCAACATGGACGGCCTCACCTTCGTCAAGGCCTGGCGTAGCAACAACAAAACCACGCCCATCATCATGGTTACGACTGAAGCCGAAAAGAGCCGCGTCATCGAAGCCATCAAAGCCGGCGTCAACAATTACGTCGTCAAGCCCTTCACGCCTGACCTCCTCAGCCAACGCATCCAAGAAACCCTCGCCAAGTGCGGCCAATCCGCTGCGGCTTGATCCTCCGACGCCGGACCTGAGGCTCTGCGAAGGTCCGGATCGAACAACCAGCCGCGCACAAAACAAATGCAATCCGTGCGGCAACGGGTCGAAGGAACCCCACGTTTCCAACGCGGCTCCATCTTCTTCCAACTCTGCAACTGCTCTGCACACAATCAGTGCATCCGCACTAAGTCCAGTCCAATCAGTGGGTGGGAACGTCTGACAACCGCGCGAACCCTGTCTGTTCGCGTCCGAGGACCCAGGAGCCTCGCGTCATGTCTGCATCGGAGGAACATTCCGCGCACACCAGCCTCGAGCGTCTCATCCGCGTCGAAATCGCCGCCGACCGCCTCGAAGCCTCGCTGTATCTCGCGCCGAATATCTCGCCCGACCTGCTCATCGACGCATATCTCCACATGCGCCTCGATCAAGCCGGCATCATCCGCAACGCTGAGCGCGACGCTGGCGTCCGCTGGATCATCCGCGAATACCTCGACAGAGCCGCCGAAGAACTCCGCCGCACCGTCATCACCGGCACCCCGCCCCAACACGGCGTCGACGCCAAACTCGAAATCATCCCGCCAGCGGCCGGTGACACCGCAAACACGCCAAGCACGCAAGACGCCGCAGCGAACGCCACCACCGACCCCTACGCCCGCACCCAAGTCAACTGGGTCGCCGCAGGCACCGTCGTCGCCCGTATCATTCCCGCCAAGCACGGTCGCGATGGCGTCAACGTCCTAGGCGAAGCCATCCCCGCCAATCCCGCTCGCGCAATAAATCCTCACCTCGATGACTTCCTGCAACTCAACGCCAACGGCGACATCATCGCCCTCCGCACTGGCAAGCTCATCCACAAGAATAACTCCCTCCGCCTCGACAACACCATCACCATCACAGGCAACGTCGACTTCTCCACAAGCAACGTCGTCTTCCCAGGCAACGTCATCATCGAAAGAGGCGTCCGCGACTGCTTCAAGGTCGAAGCCAAAGGCGACATCACCGTGCGCGATCTCGTTGACGCTGCCACGCTCATCGCCGACGGCTCCATCACGCTCGAGCAAGGCATCGCCGCTCGCGAAAAAGGTTCCGTCACCGCCGGTCGCGACCTCGCCGCGAAGTACATGACCAACGTCCGCGCCACCGCCGCCCGCGACGCTCGCATCATCAAAGAACTCAACAACTGCGAACTGCACGTCGGCCGCCGGCTTACCGCCCCCACCTGCTGCGTCGTGCGCGGACATATCACCACCGCCATGGAATGCGAACTAGGCGAACTAGGCTGCGAAGGTGGCGGCACAACCATCGTCACCATCGGCGAATCCAGCTCCCTCACCGCCATCATCGCTCGCCTCGCCACGACGCAAGACCAGCTCGATCGTCGCCTCGACCACGACAAAAAAAAACTCGACGAACTCCGCAGCGTCAAAAGTCTCGCCGCCTCTCACGCTGAACAACTCACCCAGCTTCAGTTCAATTTCAACCGAAGCTCGGGCTCGATGAAAAACCTCGTCAAGGCCGTCACTCGCGTCTCGCAATTGATCGCCCTGCACACCCACCACCAACTCACCGTCCAAAACACAATTCACCCCGGCGCCCAAGTTCGCATGGGCAAGTGGACCTGCGAATTCACCAAGCCTCTCGTGGGCCCCGTCCGCATCAGCACCGACGGCGAAGCCATGCCCGTCATCAAGAATCTCCTGACAGGCGCCGAAACCCCCGCCAACAAACTCGCTCGTGTCCACAGCCAATCCGCCGAAGAAAGCATCCGCACCCTGACCCGCAAACTAGGCCTCGACTTCGACGCCATCGCCACCGTCGCCGCCGCCATGCGAGCCGCCTGAATCACGCTTGCCCCCGGCCCTACCATTCACCCAGCGGACACTGCGTCTGGCCCGCGTGGCTAGCCCCGCTTTCTCGTCTCAAGATTGGGTGCTTGATGCCTGTGCGGAAGCCACATCGCTCGTTTGTCGTCCCGCTCACCGCCTTTGCAGGTGTCGTCGCGCTGGTTACTGCCGCCGCCGCCACCACCGCCCTCGCCCTCCAAACCGCACCAGCCCCCACACCCAAGCCAACTCCCACTCAAACCCCCGCGCCAACTCCCACTCCAGCCCAAGTCGAACAGCGCGAAACCGAACTCACCCTCAAAGACGGTCAAAAAGTAACCGGCGTCCTCGTCTCGCAAGACGCCGCCAACGTCGTCCTCAATATCCAAGGCGTCCGCACCACGTTCGCCATGAACCAAGTCGCGCGCCTCACCGACCTGCCCACCATCGCCGAACGCTACCAGCGCTTCCACGCCAACACCCCCGACGAAGACGTCGAAGGCCTCCTCAAACTCGCCCGCTGGCTGCACGAACGCAAACGCTACGACCTCGCCTTGATCGAAGTTGGCCGCGCCCTCAAAGCCGAACCCGACCACCCCGGCGCCAACCAACTCAAAATCGTTCTCGACGAACAACTCAAACTCGAAGGCCTCACGCCTGCCCCCGCCCAGCCCAAAGAGCCTCGCGTCCGCCCCTTGGCCCCGCGCGACGCCATGGACGATTTCCCTCTCCTCTCAGACGAACAAATCAATCTCATCCGCGTCTTCGAGGTCGATCTCAAAGACCCGCCGCGCATGATCATCCCCCGCGCCGCCGTCGAACAGTTCATGACCAAATACGCCGGCCAACTCGTCCAAGGCCGGGGCCAAGTCCCAACCACGCCCGAAGGCCGCGAGCAGTTCCTCCGCCAAAAGCCCGCCGAAATCCTCGCCTGGTTCTTCGATCTCCGCGCCCGCGAGTTCTACGAACGCGTCGAAGTGCAAGAAAACCCCCGCGGCATGCGTCAATTCATCGATGACGTCCACCGCACTTGGCTCATCAACGCCTGCTCCACCACCAAATGCCATGGCGGCGAAGAAGCCGGCCGCCTCTTCCTCTACACCCGCAAACCCAACAACGCCCGCTCCGCCTACACCAACTTCCTCATCTTGGACCGCTTCCGCACCACCGAAGGCGGCGGCCTCATCGACTACGCCGAACCAGGCCGCAGCCCCCTCCTCCACATGGGCCTGCCCCGCAACAAAGCCCTCTTCAAACACCCCGAAGTTGGCGGCCTCGGCCGCGTCTGGAAGCCCACCTTCGACAGCGAAGACGACCCCAAATTCCGCGCCGCCGTCTCATGGATCCAATCCATGTACGAAAATCGCTCGGGCTACCCCATCGAATACACCCCGCCCGTCCCCGGCCCGCTGCAAACCGCCCCAGGCGACCGCAACCCCAATCTCGCCGACCCGTCCGCCGACCCGTCCAAGGACGCGCCCAAGCCCACACCCCCTCCCCAGCCCCGTTGACTCGGTCCTACAGTCGCGACCCCAGCCGTAACCGCGTCTCACCGCGCGCGTGACGAGCGTGACAACCGAGTTACCTTGCCATTATCCATTGGTCAGACCCCTGACCCCTCAGTGTGCGTAGAGAAGGATTGCCATGATCAACCTCCGTCCCACGATCGCCCTCACCCTCTGCGTCGGCACCGTCCTTTCGCTCGCCGCTTGCGACGAATCCCCCTCCGCCCGTGCCATCAAAGACGCCGCCAACCAGGTGCAAGCCTCGGGCATCAACTCCGACTCCGCCACCAACCTCGCTGCCGACGCCAAAAAGGCCACCAGTGGCCTGGGCCAAATCGCCCAAGGCGAAGGCGGCGAGTCCCTCAGCGCAGTCCTGCTCACCGCCCAAGCTGACCTCGCCCAAGCCGAGTCCGAAGCCAGCAAAATTCCCGAAGCCGAAGGCCTCATCCGCCGCAACCTCGCCCTCCTCACCGAGCGCACCAGCCAATGGGCCAACTTCAACGCAGTCGGCACCGCCGCCGCCGGCTTTGACCCCAGCCGCGACATGTCCTCATTCGAAGCCCAGAAGCGCGACCGTCAAAAAGACCTCGCCGAGTGGACCGCCAAGCGCGACCAGCTTCAAGCCCAGCTCACCGACCTCGAATCGCGCAGCGCAACCGAAATCGAAGCCAGCAAAGGCTTCTTCAAGCAAGCCAGTGATCTCATGCAACGCGTCAGCAGCGTGAGCGCTCGCGAAGGTGTGCCGCTCGTCGAACAAGCCGCCGCCCTCCGCAAGCAAGGCGACATGCGTCGCCTCGCAGGCGAACAACTCCAGGCCGAAATCGACGCCGTGCGCCCCGCCCTCGCCGAAGCGACCGTCATGGCCAACCAGTTCAATAGCCAGATCACTGCCCTCAACACCGCCGTGGGCGAACTCAACACGCGCAAGGCCGAAAGCCAATCAACCAATACACAAGCCCAGGCCGACGCTAGCCGCATCGCGGGCGAAATCGACACCCTCGTCGCCGAACTCATGAAGGCTCACGACGAAACCTACCTCCCCGCCTTCACCAAAGCCACCAGCGGCTTCACCAAAGTCGTCACCGGCGCACGCAAAGCCCAGACCGACCAGCCCAGCGGCACCGCCGCCAGCGCAGGCCGAGTCACCGCTGGCTCCGCTCAACTCTCCCTCGCAGGCCTCCACTATGGCCGCGCCCAGCTCCTCGACGGCATGATCGGCACCCTGCGCGTCCTCAGCAACGCCAGCCCCGCCCTGCCGCAAAAAGCTGATTACGAAAGCCGCATCACCGCACTCACCGAACTGCTCAAGACCAGCGTCGAAGAATCCAGCAAAGCCCTGCAAGATGCCCAAAACAGCATGAACGGCGTGCAAGGCGCCAACCGCGAACGCATGCAGCAACTCAGCGAACTTGTCGGCAAGCTCGACAAAGTCGTCAAGGGTGAAGCTCTCGACCTCTCAGGCAAAGCTCCGCCGCCCAAGCTCGATGCTGACGGCGTGCCCGTCGCTGCCAAGCAACTCATCGGCAAGATGATCCAACTCGCCAAGGACAAGGACTACGCCGGTTCAGCCGCGCTGATGCACTCAAGCACAGAAGACGGCAAGAAGATGATCGCCGCGCAAGCCAAAGTCAGCGAAGCGATGGCCAAGTTCGATAGCGCACTCAAAGCCAAGTTCAACGAAGACCTCGCCGCTGCCCTAGAGAAAACCCCCCAAGGCGCGATGATGGGCCAGATGCTCAAAGCAGGCGACATGAGCGCGATGGACCCCGCATCCGTCACCTACGCCATGCGAGGCGACACCGTTATGGTCAGCCTCCCCGGCTCGCCCATGCCGATGGAAGTCACGCAAGTTGAAGGCGAATGGAAAATGTCCCTGGGCCAAGCCGAAGCCATGGCGGGCATGATGCTCCCCATGATGGACAAGATGAGCACCAGCGCCGACGAACTCGCGGGTAAAGTCGAAGCTGGCGAATTCGCTGATTCTGCCGCTGCTGCCAACGCATTCCTCAAAGCAATCATGGCAGGCATGCCCGGCATGGGCGGCGGCTGAGTTCCTCGTCTGGCGAGTTCGTCGTCTCGCGAAGCTGACAAATCAAAAATCTGCATCCCAGTGACCGCGGTTGTGCGCCAACTTGCGGTCACTCTTCTTTTTGCCCCTTCCCTTCGCACCACTTTTCCCGTATACATATGCATGTCTTTGGTGCCCCGCGTTTGTAACGCGGGCTGCCGCTTCTACATCTTCTACACCTGCTTGGCTCAAAGTTTCGTCACACATCTGTTTCAACCGGGAGGGGAATCATGCAACTGAATTCATACGACAACGACCTGCTCGCACTCTTTCTCAAACACAACGGCGACTGCTCAGTCGTCGCCTACGAGCGCGACCTCACGTTCTGGCAAATCTTTCACTGGAGCCGCCAGCCGCACATTGCGCAAGCAATCAGCGATGCCAAAGCACTGGCGCAAGCAAACGCACAAGCCGCCGCGTGCAAACCCGCACCGTCGCAGCCAGCCGCCAAACCCACGCGCCACGCTGGCAGCCGCCGCCCGCGCCATGTTTCGCTACACTCGCGCATGCACCTTCGCCTCAGCGCATTCGCGCTTCTGCTCGCTGCGTCATCCGCGCTCGCTCAAGTCGCCGTCAAAGCCGGCACGCTCTACACCATGGCTGGTGAGCCCCAGAAAAACGTGGTCGTCGTTATGGAGGGCGGCAAAATCGCTGCCATTGGCCCCGCCGCAACGACGAAAATTCCCGAAGGCTACGAAGTGCTCGAAGCACCCATCGTCACGCCGGGACTCATCGACGCTCGCTGCACCGTTGGCGTCAGCGGCATCGCCAATCAGCGGCAAGACCAGGACCAACTCGAAACCAGCGCACCCATGCAGCCGGAACTGCGCGCAATCGACGCGTACAACCCGCTCGACCCGCTCGTCGCGTACCTGCGCAGCTACGGCATCACCACCGTCAACACTGGTCACGCGCCGGGCGAACTCATCAGTGGCCAAACCGCGATCTTCAAAACCGCAGGCAACACCGTGGAAGAATCGGTCGTCGTGAGCGAAGCCATGGTCGCCGCGACTATCGGCCCCGGTGCCAATCGCCCCGGCGGCGCACCCGGCACGCGAGCGAAAACAATCGCGATGCTGCGCGATCAACTGCTCAAAGCGCAGGACTACCAACGAAAGCTCGAAGAAAAGACCAGCGACGACAAGTCAACCGAAGCCGACAACGAAAAAGACAAAGACAAAAAGCCCCCCACGCGCGACCTGCGACTCGAAACCCTCGTGCGCGTGTTGAAAGGTGAGCTGCCGCTGCTCGTCACCGCGCACCGCTCGCAAGATATCCAAGCCGTGCTGCGCATCGCCAAGGAATTCAACATCCGCGTGATCCTCGACGGTGCGGCCGAGAGCTACATGCTGCTGGACGAAATCAAAGCCGCGAACATCGAAGTGATCGTGCACCCAACCATGGCCCGCGGCTATGGCGAAATGGAAAACAAAAGCGCGGAAACCGCCAAGAAACTGCAAGACGCCGGTATTCGCGTCGCCATCCAGGGCGGCTTCGAGGATTACGTCCCCAAAGCCCGCGTGGTCTTGTTTGAAGCAGGTGTCGCCGCAGGCCAAGGCAACATGGGCATGCAAAATGCGCTGCGCGCGGTGACGATCGACGCCGCGAAACTTCTCCGCATCGACAATCGCGTCGGCAGCGTCGAACTCGGCAAAGACGGCGACCTCGCGTTGTACGACGGCGATCCGCTCGAATACGCATCGCATTGCGTGGGTGTTGTGATTGACGGAAAAGTTGTCAGCCGCGACAAGCGATAGCTATTCGTCATCCCAGTTGCGGCCGTACTCAAAGCTCTCGCGTCGCAAGCCCACATTCAGCACAAGGCCCGCGATCAGCCATTGCAAAAGCATGCTGCTGCCGCCGTGACTCACGTATGGCAGCGTGATGCCGATGATGGGCAAGAGTCCCAGGTTCATTCCCAGGTTGATCATGACCTGCGCGAACAGGAAACCGCACGCGCCCACGCACATGAGCCGGCCAAACGGCTCGTTGCACGCCGCGGCGGTCCACAGCGCGCCGAGCATCCACAGTGCAAACAGCGCGAGCACGACAACGCCGCCCAGCAAGCCGAATCGCGTGACGATGGGCGAAAAAACCATGTCGTTGTGACGCTCGGGCAGTGCGTTGAAACGTTGCAGCGCGCGGGCGTGTTCATCGCTCGTGCCAGCGATGCGGCCTGCGCCGATCAATCGCTGTGCCGTGAGTCCCTGCATGTTGATGCCGAGTTCGTCGGCCCGGCTGCGCTCGCTGTCTTCGCTGGTCCAGTGTGAAACCAGACCGACGATGCGTTGCTTTTGGTGCGGCTTAAGCAGTGGATACGCGGCAGGCGCGGCGAGAATGGCGATGGTGATGACGATGACCAGATGCTTGAGCTTTGCACCAGCAGCGATGAGCACAAAGAAAAGCGCGGGGATGAACAGCAGCGCGGTGCCGAGGTCGGGCTGCAACATGATGAGGCCCACGGGTATCGCCGTGATGATGGCGGGCGGCAAGAGGCCCTTCATGGTGCGGTGATTGCGGCGGTATCGCAAGTACCACGCGAGTACGACGATGTACACGAGTTTGGCGAGTTCGCTGGGTTGAAAGTCCATCGGTCCCAGATCGATCCAACTTCGCGCGCCGCCTCGCGGGCGCACGATGCTGCTGGGAATGAACGGGATGAGCAAGAACAAAAGCAACACCAGCACGCCCGCCGCGGCGGCCCACGACCAAGGACCAAACTTGCGATAATGCGGCAGCGCGACGATGGCGCATGCGATGCAGCCCGCGACAACATACAGCACTTGACGCGAGGCGATGGGGCCAAGCGATTTGGTGGGATCGAGCGTTTCGGCAACGTCGATGGCGGCGATGCTGATGATGCTGAGCAGCAAACTCGCGAGAATGACCAACCACGCCGAGCCGCCACGCGAGAGCAAGTTCACGAACGAGCGCGTGGCTAGAGTGATGGGGTTGGCGGTGGAGTTGGAATACAGGTAAGACATGGGGAGCGGAGAACGGGGAGCGGGGTGTTTGGTGACTAGTTAGTGAAGTAGCCTTCGATGCTTAAGGCGGTGATGACTTGGTTGATGATGGGGCCGCTGACTTTGGCGCCGCTGCCGGCGTATTCCATGATCGTGGCGATGGCGTATTGGGGTTGGCCTTTGCCGACGAGGACGACGAACCAGCTATGGTCGCCTGCGCGGGCGATTGCGCGTTCGGCGGGACCGTCGCCGTCGGGATCGATGAGCAAATCGGACGCAGTTGCAGTGCCGGTTTTGCCCCAGACTTTGACGTTTGGTGGCAGCGAGAAAATTGGCTCGCGGCCGAGGTCAACGCCTAGGTGATGGCCTGTGCCGTTGGAATCGTTGACGGAGTAGTCGAGGCCTGCGAGAGCTTCGGCGACGGCGGCGGGAGCGAGATTCATGGTGTGATCGGGCGGCGTTGATGCGCCGACGATGAGGCGCGGGGCTTTCCACAGGCCGCCTCGCGCGATGGTCGCGTACGCGTTGGCGGCGTGCATGGGCGTCCATGTGACGGGGCCTTGGCCGATGCCCATGAGGCGCGCGTCGGAAATCGTGAGTGGGTCTTTTGCGCCCAGTTGGCCTGGGGCTTCGTAGCCAGCGCCCATGCTGAAGGTACTGCGCACGCCGAAGTCGCGATAGACTTTTTCGATGCCTTGCGTGCCCAGGCGATCACCCATTTCGTAGAAGAAGATGTTGCAACTCACGCCGATGGCTTCGATGGCATTGAGGGCGTGGCCGAACTTCGCACTGTGCGTTGTCCCGAATCGTTTGAAGATGAGGCAGCGGAGAATGTTGGGATTGTTTTCGAGGAAGTAGCCGTTGCAGGCGATGCGTTCGTCGAGCGTGACTTTGCCTTGCATGTTGGCTTCGACGAAGATCATGGGTTTGACGATGGAGCCCGGCGGATATTCAGCGGCGATGGTGCGATTGAGGAACGGGGTGTTGATGGCGTCTTGGTAAATCGACGCGGGGTTGTCGGCGAGTTGTTGGCGCGAGAAGGTTGGAGAACTGACGGACGCGAGCACTTCGCCTGTGGTGATGTCGAGCACGACGACGGCGCCGTTGAGGCGAGTGCCGGGGCTCATGGGTGGGACGCTTTCGCGATCTGTGTTGAGCGTGCCGTGCCAAGGCTGCACGACGGCGAGACCTGCTTGCTGGGTGAGCAGTGCTTGCACGCGGGCTTGCAGCATGATGTCGAGAGTGAGTTGCACATCGCGGCCTGCTTGCGCGTCGAGCATGGTGCGCTCGCCTGTGTCAAGCTGCACGCGCGAGAGGCCGCGAAGGCCGCGGAGGACATTTTCTTGCGAGGATTCGACGCCCGCTTCGCCCACGTTGTCGCCTTCGCGATATGCGCCGCGGTCGCTGCCGTCGGCGGTGAGGGCTTGCTGCGCGAAGGCGGGGAACTGCTGCAGGAACTGGGCGCGGCGGGTGGTATCGCCTGGAATGATGCGATTTTCGCGGGTTTCGTCGGGGTAAATCTGATCGCGGAGGCGACCAAGCAGGTGACAAGCAACGCCTTCGACGGTGACTTGCAAGGTGCCGGTGCGCAGCGGGGTGGGGAAGGTTGCGGTGTCGACGTCGATGGTCATGACGTCCATGGGATAGTCGCGCAGGCCACTATCGAGGACGACCAGGCCCGGCATGGCGGGGACGATTTCGACGCGGTCGCTGGGGAGGCTCCACTTGGCGAAGGACTGTTCGGTGTCGATGTCAGAGCCGGGTTCGAGCAGTTGGAGTTCGACAGTTTGCGAGGCGAGGCTTTGGCAGGCGAAGCCCACGGCATCGCTCACTTGCTCGGCGATGCGGTGCGGGCGCTTCATTTCGAGGATGGGTTCGCTGGCGGCGCGGCGGAGTTTCCTTTGATCGGTTTCGCTGAGCTCGTCGCCTCGCTGGTTGGCGCGGGCGACTTCATCGGTGATGCGGCGGTCGGTGACCATGCGCTGGCGCGACTGGACTTTGCGGGCGGCGTCCATGGCGCGCTCGGCGAGTTCTTGGCGCGAAATGCCGAGGGTGTCGGCGAGATTTTGCCAGGCGCGTTCTTCGTGCTGTTGATAGATGCGCTCGACGTGCGCGGTGAGTTCGTCGCGTTCGGCGGGACTCATGTCGCCCCACTTGACGCCTGCGAGGCGGCGGGCGGCGCGCTGGCTTTCGGTTTGCGCCCACTTGCCGGCGAGGACGTTGTATTGCACGGCGACGGCGTAACTGGGGCGATCTTGCGCGAGGACGCGGCCTTTGCGATCGAGGATTTTGCCGCGGACGGTGGAGAGCCACTGCTCGCGCACGAGGCGAGCATCGGCCTGGCGGCGGAGGTCAGAACCTTTGGCGAGCGTGAGAATGCTGAGGCGTGCGGTGAGGGCGCAGAGGCCCAGGCCAGCAATGGCCGCGAGCAGCAGGAGTCGCTGCGAGGGAGAGGTTTGGAGATTGACGCTCACGAGGTTCCACCTCTTGGGTTGTGCGCATCCGTGCGCAGGTGGACGATGGTATGAAGCGAGGCGATGGAAGTTGGAGCGAGTGTGGAAATATGCGGGGTTTTTGGGCACCTACGATGGTGTACACATGGCAAAAGATAGAGAGTCTCTGCAAGTCAAGTCTGAACGGGCGGTGGTGGCGGCGGTGCGGTTGCCTGATTCCACGTTTGATCCGCGTGATCCCTTTGGCGAACTGCGGTCGCTTGCTGAGCAGGCGGGGGCGGTGGTTGTGGGTGAAGTTTCGCAGCGGCTGGAGAAGCCGGTTGCGGGGACGTACATGGGCAAGGGGAAGGTGGATGAGCTGAAGGCGATGTGTGAGGAGCTGGAGGCTTCGACGATTATCTTCGATCATGATTTGTCGCCTCGGCAGATTGGGGCGATTGAGAAGGTGACGCTGCGAAAGGTGATTGATCGCAGCGAATTGATTCTGGATATCTTCGCGAATCGTGCGGCGACGACGGAAGCGAAGCTGCAGGTGGAGCTGGCGCAGCTCGAGTACACGTATCCGCGACTCAAGGCAATGTGGAACCACTTGGAGCGCATTAGCGGCGGCGTGGGCAGTCGCGGGCCGGGTGAAATGCAGCTTGAAATCGACCGGCGACTCGTGAGTGATCGCAAGGTTGCGCTGCGGCGCGAGCTTGAGGGCATTCAAGCGCGGCGGCGGCGCGAGGTATATGCGCGCAAGCAAGAGCACTTCACGGTTGGACTTGTTGGTTATACCAACGCGGGCAAGAGCACGCTGTTTAATACGCTCACGGCGGGCGGGGCGTATGCGGATGATCGGCTGTTTGCGACGCTGACGACACGCACGCGCGAGTGGAAACTTTCAACCAGTGAAGGCCAGCAGGCGCTGAGCGTGATGCTGTCGGACACGGTTGGATTTGTGCGGGATATCCCGACGCACCTGGTCGCGAGTTTCAAGGCGACGCTTGAGGAAGCCACGCACGCGGATGTGCTGCTGATCATGCTGGATGTTTCGGACCCAGCGGCGGAGATTCAGTACAACACGGTGCAGCGCGTGCTGGATGAACTGATGGACGAAGTGGCGAAGAGCCAGCACGAGGAAGATCGCACGTGGGAAGCGCCCAAGCGCGTGCTGCTGCTGAACAAGGTGGATCGGCTGAAGGACAATCGCGAGTTGCTGGTGTGGCAGCAGCGCGTGCCGAGCGCGATTGCGATCTGTGCGTTGCCGCAGGAAGCGAAAGCGGGCGGCAAGGTGCACGAAAGCAAGCCGCCAATGGGGCAAGTCGAACTGACGGAACTCATCCGGGCGGCGGCGCAGGGGGGCGTGGAGACGTTTGATGTGACGGTGCCGCTTGCTGATGCGAAGACGATCAACATGATCGAGCGGCAGGCGGAAGTGGTGTCGCGCGAGTACGCGATGGACGCGACGCCGCCGACGGTGACGCTGCGAGCCAAGATCGGCCGGCGACAACTGGCGGCGATTCGCAGCGCGGGCGCGACGATCGCAGCGGCGACGCTGGATGGGAAGCAGGTGAAGCTCGCGGGGCGGCGGAGGAATCCGGATGAGGTGGAGACGTGGGGGCGGTGAGGGGGTGGTTGTCTCGCGCGTTGAGGCTTGGCGTCAAACGTGACGGCGCATCGGTTTTGATTGACGCACACGTTGATGTACGCGTGAACTTGTGCTGTCCTCATCGCGACGTGGTACACTCGTCCCCATGTATGACTGGCATGATCGTTACGTGGTCACGCGCGACAGGTTTGTGCCGTGGATCGAGCAGACAAAGCCCCTTGCTGGCTGCGATGTGCTTGAATTTGGGTGTGGCACAGGCAGCGTGGGTCTTGCGCTCGCCCAAAGTGCTCGCAGCGTGTATGGCATAGATATCGAAGACGGCTCGGTGAGCGTCGCCCGTCGCAAGCAGACCGAACTCAAGATCGAAAACGCGCAGTTCCACGCCGCGCCGGGCGAAGACATTCTCCGCGTGGTCGATAAATTTCCTGACGGCATTGACGTCTTCATGCTCTACGCCGTCCTCGAACATATGACGACGCAGGAGCGCATCGATGTGCTTCGCGTCGCCCGCGAACACCTCAAGCCCGACGGCATCATCGTGATCTGCGAAAGTCCCAACCGCCTCACCTGGGGCGACTATCACACCAGCAACATGCCCTTCAACTTGCAGTTGCCGCCCGACATGGCAACACGCTTCTACCCGCTCACACCGCGCGAGTTCTACACCGATGCCATGAACAAGGCCCGTGACCAAGGCCCGGACGCTCTGGCCGAAGCGCTTGTACGCCTGGGTCGAGGCGTCAGTCACCACGAGTTCGTCCTCGCTCTCGCCAACGACACCGACAGCGGCGTGGATAGCATCGTCGCTGCCAACTATGACCCGCTGCTGCTGCCAGCACGCCTCGTGATGCGCGATGAACTTCACCTGGGCCGCTTCTTCGCCGCCAACGCGGGCAGCTTCCCGATGTTCATCCCGCCCTGCTTCATGCGGTATTACATCGATTGCATCATGACCAAATCGCCGGGTTTGCGCGAGCGCCGCTTCATGATGCCTTGGCTTTGGGAAACCGCGACGAGTCAAGGCATCGGTTACACGCGTTGGGACACGCTGACTTTTCTGGGGAACGATTCGGTGCTTGCTTGCCGACTGCCCGCAGCAACACGCCGCGCAGTCTTCGGCATCGAGGGCTTGGCGAGCGATCAATACATGGCGTTCACCAACGGCCTTCAACAACGGTTGGAACGCCACCTGCCACCTTCTGCGGGCCAACCCACGGCTTACCTCGACATCCACTTTGAACAGCCCTCGGACACGATCTTCATGCAAGCACCTGCGGGTTGCAACGTCAGCTTCATGGGTTACGAACATGTCATTCCGATTTGATCCATCGGGCCGCGTGACTGGGGAACTGGCGGTGGCGATGCTGGATGGGAAGCAGGTGAAGATCGCGGCGCGGAGGCGTCCGGATGAGGTGGAGACATGGGGGAGGTGAGACTGTCGCGATTGTGCTTGGAGTAGCCTCAGCTCAGCACTTGATACACAATCAACGCCGCGACATAGGCGATGCCGCACATCCAGACTAGTTGCAGGGCGGCCCATTTGAGGCCGGCACTTCCCCCACCGGATTCTTTGGCGGTGACGGCGAGGGTGGGGAGGCATTGCATGGCGAGGACGAAGTAGACGAGAAGGCTCCAACTGACGGCGGGGGTGAAGATGGGGGTGACGCCGTCGGCGCGCGTCGCGGTGGCGATGCGTTGCATGGCGGTTTCGCTTTCGGCGTCGTCGCTGCCTGTGGTGATGACGGCCATGGTGCTAGCGAAGACTTCGCGGGCGGCGAAGCTGGCGAGGACGCCTATGGAGAGTTGCCAGTCGTAGCCGAGTGGGGCGAAGACGGGTTGGATGGTTTTGCCGATGCGGCCTAGGAAGCTGTTGGATGTGACTTCGCGACCGTAGATTGCGTCGGCTTCGCGGCGCAGGAGCATACTGAGGTGCGATGGCTGCTCGCCGCGACCCTTCAACTCTCCGTGTAGTGGCCCGAACGTTTGGTTGCGGGCATCGAAGGCTGTGATGGTTCCGGCATCGAGTTGGTCGGCGACCTCGTGGTACTGTTGAGCCTTCGCCGGCGTGGGCAATTTGGGATAACTGCTGAGCCACCAGAGGACGATGCAAATCGCCAGGATCATGGTGCCGGCTTTTTTCGTGAACATCAGGCCGCGGTCCCAGGTGGTCATGAGGGCGGTTTTGATGCTGGGCACTTTGTAGGTGGGGAGCTCTAAGGCCATGGCGCGGGCTTTGCCTTTGAGGATGGTTCGGCGGGCGACCAGTGCGCTGAACATGCCGGCGGCGGCGCCGAGGGCGTAGCAGCCGATGAATGCAAGGGCTTGCATGGCGGGCTTGCCTGGGAAGAGCAGCGTGGTGAGCAGGACGTAGACGGGGATGCGCGCGGAGCAACTCATGAAGGGCGCGACGAGGATGGCGGCGAGGCGTTCTTTGGTGTCGGGGATTGCTCGCGTGGCCATGATGCCGGGCAGGGCGCAGGCGTGGCTGCTGAGAAGGGGGACGAAGGCGTAGCCGCTGAGGCCGAAGGGGCGCATGAAGCGATCAACCAGGAATGCGGCGCGGGCGAAGTAGCCGGTGTCTTCGAGCAGGCTGATGAGGAAGAAGAGGAGCATGATTTGCGGCAGGAAGACGAGGGTGCTGCCTACGCCTGCGATGACGCCGCTGGTGATGAAATCGGTGAGGATGCCGGGCGGGAGTTTGGCTTGGAGCCAAGAGGTGAGTGAGCCGAAGATGGTCTCGATGAGGCCCATGGGGATGGCGGCGAGGCTAAAGATGCTGTAGAACAAGCCGAACATGACGGCAGCGAAGAAGGCGAGACCCAGCACGGGATGCGTGAGGACACGGTCGATGCGATCGGTGCGCTGGCTGGCTTTGGCGGCTTGGGTTGTGTCGCGCTTGCCGGCGTGGGCGCGCGTGCGGGCCATGGCGGCGACGAAGGTTTGGCTGGCCCAGGCTTCGACGCCTTCTTGCGTGTTGGGGGGCGTGCGATTGTTGAGAGGGACGTGGCTCTTTTGTTTGCAGAGATCATCGAGGCCTTCACCGGTTCGTCCACTGACAGCGACGACGGGACAGCCGAGTTCTTGGGCGAGCTGGGCGGGATCGACGGCGACGCCGCGTTTGCGCGCGAGGTCGATCATGTTGAGGGCGATGATGGTGGGAAGCCTGCGGCGGAGGACTTCGCCCACGAGGACGAGGTTGCGTTCGAGGTTGGTGGCATCGACGACGACGCAGACGGTGTCAGGCGCGGCTTGGATCATTCCGGGCGCGGCGAGCGAGCCGGCGAGGACGCGGCGGGCGATTTCGGATTCGCTCAGGTCGAGCTCGAGGGAATAGATGCCCGGGAGGTCGATGAGATCGATTGATTGGGAGGTGTGGCGCAGGCGGCCGACGCGAGCTTCTTGGGTGGTGCCTGGGAAGTTGCCGGTTTTGTGGCGCAGGCCGCAGAGAGCGTTGAAGAGCGTGGTTTTGCCGGTGTTGGGATTACCGACGAGGGCGACGCGCGTGGGGATTTGCGGAGCGGCGGGCGGGTGCTCAGGTTCGTGCGTGGCCGTGGTCATGATGTTGGCAATGGGCGAGATGAGTTAGCGAGGCAGTTCGACCATGACGTGCTGGGCGAGTTCGCGCGAGAGGCCGATGCGGCAGGAGCAACTGCCGGCGAGGGAGGCGTCATCTTGGCAGCAGGCGCTGTCGTCGGAGGCTCCGCTGAGAACTTCAACGATGCAGGGCTGGCCGGCGCGGCAGACGCGAACGTGGGCCGAGGGGCGAAGGCCCAGAGCGCGGACGTAGGCGGCGTCATCGGTGGGCATGGAAGTCATGGCGGCGCAGACGACGGCGGTTTGGCCTTCGCGCAGGGAGGTCAGGGCGACGCTTTTTTGTTGGCAGTGGCCGGGGGGGCAGTCGCAGTTGGTGTGGTTGGGGGTGGCAGCGTTATTGGAGTTGTTGGACAAAGGGGGGGCCTCCGAGGGGGATGAGGAGGAGAGGCGGGGGATTGTAGACAAGCGTATCCGTTGAAGGGTTGTGGGAATTGGACTTGGTGGTACTTGCGACTGAGTCGCAATAACGATAGCGGGGTGGAGGCGGCGAGCAACAATTGTTTTGGAATTTTGAAGAATTCGGATCGCGGCGAATGAAGCCAGCCCCCACTGTCCCCCACTGCTTGCCGAACAATTCTCGGGCGTCTTGGGGAGTTGGACGAACTGCGGTGGGGGCGCATCCGATAGGATTGGGCATGACTCAGGCCAATTCGGTTCGGCTGCCGGAGCAAGACGCGCAGCTTTATTTGCACCCACAGACGCTGGCGAGGCTGGGGAGTTTTGAGCTGCGGGCGAAGATGATTGTTGAGGGGTTTTCTTCGGGGTCGCATGCCAGCCCGTATCAGGGGTTGTCGGTCGAGTTCGCGCAGCATCGGCCTTATGTGGCGGGTGATGATTTGCGGCACTTGGACTGGAAGGTGTACGGACGGACGGATCGGCTGTACTTGAAGCAGCACCAGCAAGAGACGACGCTGGACTTGCAGATATTGGTGGACAGTTCGGGGTCAATGAGCTTTGGCAGCCGGACCTTTGCCGATGCGAGTGGCGCGGGGCGCGATACATCTATTGATGGGCGGATGAACTGGAGCAAGTTTGACCATGCGACGGCGCTCGCGGCGGCGCTGGCGTACATCACGCTGCGACAGGGCGACCGCGTGGGCGTGGTGGTGCATGCGGATGAAGTGCGCGGGCAGGTGAAGCGGTCGAGCAGTCAGGGGACGTGGCGGCAGATTGTGGGCGTGCTGAGTACGCATCCGGTGGAGGCGAGTAATCGCAACCGCAAGGGGGACTTGAAGCGGGTGATTGATCAGGTGTTGGGGAAGACGACCAATCGGTGTTTGGTTGCGCTGATTACGGATGCGTTTTATGAGATTGAAGATGTGCGTGATGCGCTGGCGCGGCTGAAGTTCGCCGGGCACGATGTGATGATGTTTCAGGTGCTGGATAAGGCGGAAGAAGAGTTTGCGTTTGATGACGCGGCGCCGTTTGAAGGGTTGGAGGGGGAAGCGACGCTGCGGATTGATCCGCGTGCGCTGCGGAAGGCGTATATCGAGGCGATGCGGACGCACAATGCGGAGCTTGACCGGATTTCACGCGGGCTGGGATTTGACTATCACAAGGTGAGTACGCATGAGTTTTTGGGGCCGACGTTGGCGGCGTTTATTGCGAAACGCAACGCGATGATCAGAGGAGGTAAGTGAGGAAGAGAGTGCCTGAGTGCGAAGTGCCTGAGTGCGGGGTGGGATTCAAGGCGCGTCGTGGTCACGGGTTGGGTGTGGTTGCGTAGATAGGTTCTCGCATTCATTGATGGCTGGGTAGTTGATCATCTATGAGCTTTCTGAATCCCATTCTCCTTGCGGTTGGACTCGCGTGCGTGGCGGCGCCGATCATCATACATATTTTGATGCGGCGGAAGCGGCAGCCGATTGCTTGGGGGGCGATGCAGTTTTTGTTGCAGGCGTATCAGCAGCAGCGAAGGCGGTTGCGGCTGGAGCAGGTGCTGCTGTTGGCGGCGAGGTGTTTGATCATTGCATTGCTCGCGCTTGCGCTGGGTAAGCCGGTGATTGGGGCGATTCGCGAAGGGTTTGCTTCGCCATCTCGCACGTTGTATGTGGTATTGGATAACGGTTTGACGCAGCAGATTGCGGTGCCTGGCGCGGCAGTTAGTGCGACTGGCGATGCGAGCAGTTCGTTTGCGATGGCCAAGGCGCGGGCGATTGAGGCGATCAATCAACTTGATATGCAGCGCGGGGATCAGGC
>VYLN01000060.1_pt1 | contig 37127 bp, 32 predicted proteins | sample 5109471 | NCBI WGS metagenome assembly VYLN01 (sample SAMN12291806, study PRJNA351875) | freshwater metagenome | isolation source: freshwater lake | place: USA: Michigan, Lee Lake | collected 2013-08-06 | reverse complement strand
GATGTGGGCGGCTCATTTTTGGGTCTGATTTGTTGTTGTTAATGATCAGACAGTACCTGATGAGCCTTTTTCTGTCAACTCTTGAGGTTGATGCGTTTCATTTTTGAATTGGCGCATGATACACCGCTTTTTCTGGAAAAGTTCTTTTAATAGTAAGATAAAGATTAGCAGAACCAACTTTACCCATTTGATCAACTAGGATCACCGAAGGTTGTTGAAGCTCCTGTTTAAATTTGCGTTGCAGCCTCCAAATATTAAAATTATTAATAATATCGGAAAAAATGGGAAAGTTACGAGTATCTTTAGTCGGATAATAGGGAACAAATTTGTCTAACATTTGAGATTTAGATTGGCTATTCATGATACTTGTGGTTGTTGATTTTTACTTGATGGATAAATTTAAAATGCTGACGAGGATAAACCCCCATCGAGGGGAATAGTAATTCCCGTGATATAACTCGCGCATTCTGAAGCTAAAAATACAACGAGATTAGCAAATTCTTCAGTCGTACCAATCCGATTCATGGGAATTGTTTTTAGAATTCCTTCTCGAATTAACTCTGGGGTTGTTCCTTCTTTGGCGGCATACATTTCTAAATAGTCTCGATGTCTATGGGTGTCAATAACGCCGGGGTTAATACTATTAATTAAAACATTATAGGGGGCGGTTTGTCTAGCTACTGATTTGGTAAAATTCATTAAAGCTGCATTGACAACACCCGATTTAACTAAACGAGGAGATGGCTCTTTCCCCGATGTCCCAATGATATTAACGATTCTTCCCCAATGTTGTTTTTTCATAATCGGTAACACTAAATTGGTTAAGCGAATATAACCCATTAATTTTCCCTGAAAAACGTTTAACCAATCGTCATCGGAAAGGTTTTCAATTAAATTGTCAGCAAAGTTAGCTCCTTCAGAATTATTAACTAAAATGTCAATTTTGCCATATTGATTTAAAGAGTCCTGTATTAATTGTTCAGAATCTTGAGCTTGATGAACATCCGCCACTAAACGCAGAATTTCTTGGGCAGGATAAGCTTGAGCCAGAGATTGATAAGCTTGTTCTAAGCGTTGGGAATTGCGACCGCAAATAATTAAGTGACAGCCTTCTTCTGCTAATTTTTCAGCAATGGTAAACCCAATTCCCGCACTACTTCCCGCTAATCAAAGCCACTTTATCTTTTAATCCTAAATTCATAAACTTTGCCCTAGCATTTTGAGGTTAAACTTAAAATTTTAAAACGAACTAAATTAAAATTTTAATCAAATTAATATCTTGATTCGATGAATTATATCCCTTTTTCAAAACCCTTGAAGTAGTATAATAAATTTGACCATATTCTAAACACTGTTCTTCATTTTCTATGGAGATTTCTAATTTTCCATTCAAAATAAATCCGATTTCTTCTTGCTCACCTTGATGTGGGGGAATGGAGTAAACGGAAGGAATTGTCGTCATGACAATTTCAAACCAAGAACCCTTAACCGATTGACAAGGTAAATGAGTGATTTGATCTTGGTTGTTTGATAGGGTTAATACAACGTCTTGGGAAGGTAAAGAAGAGGTAATCCGTTTAAGATCAAATCCAATCATCGGTTCTGATAAAGGATTAAAAGCACCATGAGGAATATTGCCATCAGCTAGATAAACATCTTGCAAAGGTCTTAAGGGTTTAATCACATCTTTAATATACAGTTCCAGTTTTCCTGAGAATACCATGCCAATTTGACTTTCAGGATGGTGGTGGGATTCAAGTTTAGCATTGGGAGCTATAACGTATAACTGAAAAATGGTATCTTGGCATTGAAAAACCTCTAATTCTACATGAGGATTGAGTTTAATATACTTTGGAATTGGGAAAAATTCAGACATGATTTTAGGGTACAGGTTCAAAATGAAATTGAGAGGTTAAATCTCAATTATTTTTATGTGATGAAGGCAACTATTCTGAGCGGATAGGTAGCTTTTTTAGGTATGCACAGGTAAATAAATACCTTGAATCATGGTGTTTTCCTTTTTGTAGAATAAAGACCAACTCATCTCAATTTTACCATATTGTGAAACAAATTCTAAATCATGTTCTCGGAGGGCATTTTCATTGGTAATCGCTAAATCTGCCAACCCCTGTTTAACGTGAATAGCGGCAACACTGGTAGAATTCACCAATGTGATTTTAATCTTGTTTTGATTTAGGTCACACGGTAATAAATAAGGAAGTAAAGGAAGAGGAGCGGGATGAGTGACCAGGGTGCAATTTTCTAAAGTTATTTCTTCATTTTTTCGCTTGGCTAATCCGTAAACGGGTGTGGGATAGGTGAAGATAAAACCTAGTTTAAAACTCGGTTCCATATAGAAATCATTAATTCTTTCATAGGCAGGGGGGACTAACGCCAAATCTATCTGATCTTGGAGTAAAGATTCCTTTAACTCTGTAAAGCTATCAAATAAATGACTATTCACCGAAATCTGTTGTAATTTCCATTGAGAAATTAGATAATTTAAGGTTTGTTCACTACTGGTTTCTTTTGGACCCAAAGTGCCAACGCTTAAAGTTTTGACATCAGGCTGGGGATAACACAATTCCATTGAAAACTTTAACATGGTTTTAAGGCTCCTGAATTTTTAAGGGCGGATAAATTAGGATTTCCGGTGCAAAACAAAACAATTTCAATTTCAGCAATTAAAAATTTCACCAACTCATCAACGGCGGCTTCTGATTCAATCGCTGCTACGAGAAACGGTCGAGCCAACCCTGCTAAATCTGCTCCTAAAGCCATGGCTTTGGCAATATCTAAGCCATTTTTTAAGCCTCCAGAAGCAATTAAAGGAATGGTTGAATTCACGGACCGAATGGCGGTAATACATTCAGCCGTGGGTAAACCCCAATCGGCAAAAACTTGTCCGAGGTGCCTTTGTCTGTTGTCTTTGGCTCTTTGACTTTCGACTTTGGCCCAGGACGTGCCTCCGGCTCCCGCCACATCAATCGCGGCAACTCCGGCTTCAATTAATTTTTTGGCCATCGGCGCAGAGATGCCATTTCCGACTTCCTTGGCGATGACGGGAACGGGCAATTGAGCGCAAATTTGCTCGATTTTAGCGAGTAACCCTTTAAAATTAGAATCGCCTCCCGATTGCACCCATTCTTGTAAAGGATTGAGATGGAGAATTAAGGCATCAGCTTCTAATAATTCCACCAGTTTTAAACATTCTTCTAAACCGCAGCCGTAATTTAACTGTACAGCCCCTAAATTTGCTAACAGGAGAATATCTGGCGCCAGAGAACGGACTGCAAAGGTCGGTGCTAATTCCGGTTGTTCGAGTGCAATGCGTTGAGAACCGACTCCCATTGCTAAACCATAGCGTTGAGCGACCGTTGCCAATCGGGTGTTGACTAAATGGGCTAATTCTGTTCCTCCAGTCATGGAAGATATTAGAATTGGAGCTTTTAGAGATTTCCTCAAAAAGTTTGTCCCCAGTTCAATATCGCTACGGTCAAGTTCAGGAAGACAACAATGGGTAAAACGATATTTTTCTAAACCGCTTGTAAGTTGTTGAAATTCTACATCTTCTTCGATACAAACTCGCAGATGTTCGCTTTTACGATTTTCAATTTCACTGGGAAGATTAGGCGATGACATAGTTGTTATCAAGCAGGAGGGTTAAACATTAAATTGAGTTTAAAAATCGAGTTCTGAAAGCAGTTCATCTAATTCTGCCTGATTAAGATCCGCATCGGGAAAATCCGATGGCGTATAACCTCCTTCTGCTGATAAACAATGGTTAATCAGGCTTTCTAAAGAATCTCGATAAGCAGCAACTAAATTTTTGATCGTTGTTTGATGATGAAAATTTTCACTATATTGCCATTCCATGTCAAGTTGCCCATCAACCACAATTCCAAGAATCGCAATTAAATGGGAACGTTGTCCCAAAGGACTATGAATGGAACCACTGGATTCTTGAGATAATTTCCACCCCATATCACCGATTTGATGACTTGTAAATTGACCTAAATAATTAAAGCTAACTTGAGCTTTTGGATAATTTTTTAACTGGGATTGAATCGTTAAATCTGAGTTGAGATAATATCCAATTCCATAATCAAATCCTCGATTCGTAATTTGTCGTAATTGCTCTTTAATGGACTTGAGACATTCCCCCGGATGGTCGAGATTTTCTAAGGTCAAAAAGACGGAAAAAATACTGGTAAACCAGCCCACAGTTCGAGATAAATTCACGGATTCAATTACATTCTCTCTTCCATGACCTTCCATGTCAAGCAAAAGCTTATAACTTCCTGTCCAATGGCTAAAAGCTTGGACTAAAGCGGTTAATAAAATATCATTAATTTGGGTGTTATAAGCTTGCGGAACCTCCTGTAATAGTAAGCGGGTTTGTTCTTCGGTTAAGGTGAAACAAACCGTTTTTGCATGGGCAACAATGTTAGATTGGGCATCCCCCTGAGCATCTACAGGAAGAGGAGAAACGGATGAAAAATCACGGTTTAGCCAATACTTGAATTGAGCGTGAAATTCTGGTGTTTTAGCATAGTTTTGCAGTTCCTCAGCCCAAGTTTTAAAAGAACTGGTTTTAGGAGGAAGTTGCCGAGGCTTTTGGGTTTCTAATTGCTGGTAAATAGTGACGAAATCTTCGAGTATAATCCGCCAAGAAATTCCATCTACTGCTAGATGATGAATCACAATTAACATTTTTCCACTCTCACCCAAGGCGAAGAAAACCACCGCCATTAAGGGTCCTTCCTCTAAATTCAGTACCCGTTGTTGAACCTCAGAAATTTCTGCCATCTGGGTCAATTGTTCATGGCAAGATAGATGGAATAAATCCACCTTTTCAAAAGCAAAATTATTGCAATCATCGCTGTGATTTTGTTGCCATTGTTCCCCTTGTTGCACAAACCGTAACCGCAGGGCATCATGGTGATAGAGTAATTTAGAAATAGTTTTTTTTAATAAATCCGGTTGTAGATTATTGGGAACCTCTAACAAGATAGATTGATTAAAGTGATGACGTTCGGGCAAGTTTTGTTCAAAAAACCATTTTTGAATCGGAGTTAACGGGACGCAACCGATGACTAAATCTTGTGTGGTTTGATTAACCGAAACTCGCTCCGCTACGGTGGCTAATTGAGCGATTGTCTGATAGCAAAATAGTTGTTTAAGAGTAATTTGTAATCCCGCTTGATTCGCTTGAGCAATGATTTGAATGGCTAGGATAGAATCTCCTACCAATTCAAAAAAGTTATCGTTAATACTAATAGTTTTAAGTCCTAAAACCCTTTGCCAAATTTCAGAGAGAATGCGCTCTGTTTCTGTACCTGGACTGAAATTGATGGCAGCTTCATCCTCTAATTCTAGTGCAGGTTGTGGGAGAGCGCGACGATCATTTTTACCATTAGCGGTTAGGGGAAAAGCGTCTAACAAAACGAAGAAAGCAGGAACCATATATTGAGGTAACTTTTCTTGCAAAAATAGACGCAATTGAGAAACAGTTAAGTTTTGAGAGGCAATCACATAAGCACATAAACGCTTAACACCGGGTTGATCTTCTCTGGCAATAATAATCGCTTCTTTAACTTGGATATGTTGATTGAGAACGGTTTCAATTTCCCCTAATTCAATTCTAAAACCTCTAATCTTAACTTGATGATCAATACGTCCAATAAATTCAATTTGTCCGTCGTTTCCATAACGAACTAAATCACCGGTTTTGTAAAGGCGATCACTGAGTTTTTGACTAAAAGGATTAGCAATAAATTTAGAATCGGTTAACTCTGGGCGGTTGAGATAGCCTTTAGCTAATCCTGAACCACCAATGTATAATTCTCCTGGAATTCCAATCGGTACAGGTTGTTGATATTGATCTAAAATATAGACCTGAGTATTGCTAATCGGACGACCAATAGGCGGTGCTTTTTCGGTTAATAAATCCGGTCTTATTTTAACCGATGTTGTAACAACAGTATTTTCAGTTGGCCTATAATTGTTAACTAATGTAAAGGGAATGGAGGTCGGGGGAAAATCATTGAGTTTATCTCCTCCGGTTAACATTAATCTTAATGGACAATTGGTAGACCAATCTAGGGGAATTAGGGTTTCTGCAAGAGGAGTGGGTAAGAAAGAAACGGTAATTTTTTGGGCAATTAACCACTCTTGCAGTTGTTTCGGTGATGTTAGCAAATCTGGGGGAATAATCGCCAAACACGCCCCAGCTGTTAAATAAGTCCAAATTTCCCAAACTGAAGCATCAAAGGCAATTCCAGCTAATTGAGTGACTCGATCAATTGTTGTAATATTAAAAGCGTTTTGATGCCAAGAAACTAGGTTTAATAAACTTTGATGTTGAATTAAAACTCCCTTTGGTTTTCCGGTAGAACCAGAGGTATAAATGACATAAGCTAAATTCTCAGATGTCATCGGATGAAGGGGATTATCTTGCGGATGATGATCAAGAATTTTCCCATCCTGATCTAAACAAAATATTGTTCCTAAATAGTTGGGTAAAGTGTGAACTAAGTTTTCCTGAGTTAATAACACCGATACGGCAGAATCTTCTAACATATAAGCTAGACGTTCTGATGGATAGTTCGGATCTAAAGGAACATAAGCTGCCCCCGCTTTAAGAATGCCTAAAAGTCCGATGATCATCAAAGCAGAACGCTCGATACAGATTCCTACTAAGTCCTCAGTTTTAACGCCTAAGTTTTGCAAATAATAAGCGAGTTGATTGGCTTTTTGATTTAACTGTTCATAGGTCAAAGATTTTTCTCCATCGATGAGCGCTATAGCATGAGGGGTTTTAACAACCTGTTCTTCAAATAACTGATGAATACAGTAATGATCAAGATAAGACGTTTGAGTTTGATTCCATTCTACTAATAATTGCTGTTTTTCCGATTCAGTCAGTAACGGTAATTCCCCGACGGTTTGCTGAGGATTGGCTACAATCCCCTTTAATAAAGTTTGGAAATGACCTACCATGCGGGTAATTCTTTCAGGGGTAAATAGGTCGCTATCATATTCCCAAAAACCTTCTAAATAAGCTCCTTTTTCGGTTTCGATTTCTTCTAAAATTAAGCTGAGATCAAATTTAATTCTCTGGTTTTCGACAGCTAGATATTGAGCCTTTAAATCAGGTAATTCTAAAGCATTGAGGGGGGCATTTTGCAGCGCAAACATGACCTGAAATAAGGGATTATAACTTAAACTTCGTTCGATTTCTAACCCATCAACCACTTGCTCAAAGGGTACATCTTGATTAGCATACGCTTCTAAAACAACATTGCGAGCTTGCTGTAATAATCCTGAAAAAGTCGGATTTCCTTCTAGGGAATTCCGCAGAACTAAAGTATTGACAAAAAAACCAATCAAAGGTTCAATTTCTTGTCGGTTTCGGTTGGCGGTGGGTGTCCCAATTAAAATATCATCTTGACCACTATAACGAAAGAGTAAAGTGTTTAAAGCAGCCAGTAAGGTCATAAATAAGGTTCCCCCCGACTTTTGGCTCAAAAGTTTCAGTTTTTCGGTGAGTTCTGAGTCAATTTGAAACGAGATACTATGACCTCGAAAATTGGGATTAGCTGGACGGGGTTTATCGGTTGGAAGTTCTAATAAAGGAGGAGCAGCCGTTAATTGTTTTTTCCAATAATTTAACTGATTTTCTAAGATTTCACCTTGTAACCATTGTCTTTGCCATACCGCAAAATCCGCATATTGTATGGTTAATTCGGGTAAATCTACGGTTGAATTGGATAAAAATGCTTGATAAAATTTAGATAATTCTTTAAATAAAATACCTTTTGACCAACCATCGATAATAATATGATGGAAGACGTTGACTAAAATATAATTTTCATATCCCAGATCAAACAGAGTACATCGTAATAGGGGAGCTTGAGTTAAATCAAAGGGTTTTTGTAGTTCTTCAATAATCTGTTTATCAATTTGATCTTGGGAAATATCTTTTAAATTAATAACTAATAATTTAATCTTTAGAGATGGAGCAATTTTTTGAATAGGGTTTCCTTCAACCATTGGAAAGGTTGTCCGTAAGCTCTCATGGCGTTGAATAATAGCATTAATCGTTTGCTCTAAAATATCAATATTTAAGCGTCCCGTTAAACGGATGGTTAGAGCTTCATTATAAGCAGAATTTTGCTGATCCATCTGATAGATAAACCACATTCTCTGTTGAGCAAAAGATAGGGGTAAATCTTCACTTCTAGCAACGGGAGATATAACAGATTCAAACGTCTTAGACGGAGTTATTGCACTTCTTAAAAAGGCAAGAATTTCTGGTTTTCTAGTGCCGATTTCTTGCTTGATTTCCGGTGTCATCGCTCCCTGGGGAGCTTGATATTTTAACTTTTCTTCCTCCAGCCAAAGCTTGATTTCTAAACTATTTAAGTAAGATAAAAATTCTGCGACTTTCATTAATAGTATCCTTTTCCTAATTAATGTTCTGGTATTTCTGGAATGGGGGTGATGTTTGGCTGAGTTCAGTAGCTCTAGCTTGGGCTACTGTTAGAGATATAATCAACGGTTCTCATAAATTTAAGTATCCTCAAAGAATAAACACTATAGACCAAACAAAAATTATCAATGGCGGGGAGTCGGTGGTTATTGTTAAAATCAGTTGCCATGGGAGCAACCGCTTACATACTCCATAAAAAGACTATTTTAAACCGAAGCTATTTATATCATATTCTGGATGATAAATTTTAGTGATGGATACAATTTTTTACATTTTTTCCCAAAAGGGTTCTGAAAAGCTTAAATTTTAGTTAAGCTATTTTCATAATTCTCCTTCTTCATAATTTTCTGAGGCTGTTGTCATGACTGTACCACTTTTGGATGCACTTTTGGTATTTTTGGCTACATTAAGCACCTCAATCGTTTGAGCTAAACTGGCAACGGTTGGGTATTCTAACAACCTGTGCAACGACAATTCTACCGAGAAAACATCCCGTAAACGAGAGATTACTTGACTCGCCAGCAAAGAATGTCCTCCTAGTTCAAAGAAATTGTCATGAATTCCAATTTGAGATAGATTTAACACCTTTTGCCAAATGTTAGCAACTTGACGTTCCGTTTCCGTTCTGGGTGCTATCAATTCGCTATTTTCTTTGCCTTGGAGTTCCTTGATTAATTGTCGCTTATCAATGTCTCCATTGTCCTTGATAGGTAGAGATTGTCGCTGAACCAGGGGACATTGATAGGACGTTCCAAATCTATCTTTTAGACTCACATAATTAGGTAGATTGACCGATTGAACTGTAGGTTTACGGGTGTAATAAGCGGTTAACTTTTGGCATCCTTCAGACAAAGAGGTAAAACGGTTAATCTTGCTATTACTCCCATCTAAACCAATCAGTAATTGTCCTTGATTGTGATATAAACTCGTTAGAAATGAGTCTAAACCTTGCTGCACCGTCATATCATAATACCCTTGAGAACGGGTTATATATTGCATCTGATAACCCTGGCTAATCCCAGTTTCTTGCCAAGTTGTCCAACTATAACAATAACTGGGGAACAAATTCTTAGATTTTTGATAGCTATTTAAAGATTCTAGGAAACTATTAGCCGCCGCATAGGAACCCAAAGCCGCTCCTCCAAAAAAACTAGCTAAGGAGGAAAAACTAATAAAAATTCCCTGAGATTCTTTGAGGAGTTGATGTAAAACCCAAGTTCCTATTACTTTAGGGCGAATAATTGTCGCTAAACCTTCTTGAGTTTCCTCCAGAAGTAAACAATCTTTGTAAATTCCAGCCAGATGAATCACCCCATCTAGTTCTCCTTGCCATTGTTTTTTCACCTGTTCTACAGCCTGTTTAACTTCAGTGAAATTAGCCACATCTACCGCTTGATAAATTACTTGTCCACCAAGGGTTTCTAAAGCTTGGAGATTTTTGATTTTTAAGGATAATTGATCTTCGACTTTGAGGTACTCACTCCAGAGGTGTTTGTCTGGTAAAGGTGTTTTTCCAATTAACAGTAAACGAGCTTGATAATTTTTGAGCAAATACTGAGCAATTTGTCTGCCAATCCCTCCTAGTCCTCCGGTAATCAGATAAATACCCCCTGATTTAAAGGGTAATTTCTGTTGGTTGTGTTGCAGTAAATTGACTTTTTCTAAACCTGCAATTAAACGTTTACCGTTGCGATAGGCAATTTCTCTTTCCTTGGATAAAACAGATAGTTCTTGCAGCAGATAACTGACATTAATTTCAGGGTTATCTAGGGGTAAATCAACATGACGAGTATTTAACCAAGGAAGTTCTTTAGCTAGGGTTTTGATCAGTCCTAAAACTGGAGATTTTTCATAGGCAGTTTCATCGTTTTCTATGACAAATTGACTATAACTAGAAACAAATAGCAATTGAATTTTTGATTTAAAATCATAAATTTTAGCCAGAGATTCAACTAGGAATAATAAATCATATGTTCCTTTTTCTTGTGCTTTTTCTAACTGTTCAATTGTTGAAATTTCTCCTTGATAGTCTTGATATGTTCCCAGATGAATAATATTGACAAGGATAATTTTTCGCTCGGATAAAGATGCCATTAACTGTTGATAATGGTTGGCTGTCCCTGGTCTGAGGGTATAGCAATTTTGACTAATTTGAGAAAATTCTTCTGCTGCTAAAACCGTGATACAGGGTAAGTTTTGCCCTTGAATTTTTTCTGCTAAAGATGCTCCTAAACCCAAGAAATCCAGAAAAATTAAACTACAATACTTGGAAAGTTCGGGTTTTAAGTTCACTGGAGAGCGAGGTCTCCAAACTTTCCGATAAAACCAATCAGGAAGGGTATTAGCATTTTCTAACAAAATATCTATTTCTTTTAAAATAGAATTAAATTCTCCGTTCGCAAACCGTTTTGTTAATTGCGATCGCTGAATTTTACCAATGGAAGTTTTAGGAATTTCAGTTTTATTTAAGGGGATTAAATATTCAGGATTAACGCCAAAAGTGTTAATTACTTTTCGTCTAATCTTTTTCAGAAGTTCTGCTAGATGCTGGTGGTCAAAGGTTTCTGCACTGAAAAATAACGCTAATTGATCGGTACTATTACTAGGATCATGAACCCCACAAGCAGCAGTATAAGAAGCTTCTACTTCGTCAATGGTTTCAACCACAGTTTCAATTTCATGGCTATAATAATTCACTCCATTAATAATAATGGTTTCTTTACTTCTTCCAGTAATAACTAAATGACCGTTACTAATAAATGCTAAATCTCCTGTCTTAAACCAGCCATCTTTTAAGAAAGCGTCTTGATTCGCTTCTGGGTTTTTATAATACCCCGGTGAAACCGGTTTTCCTTTAACTTGTAAATGACCAATGGTTTCTTCTGGTAATAGGGAATTATCAGTATTAACAATTCTAATGGATATCCCCGGAATGGGTAATCCTAAATCCGTAAAAGTTGCACCCTTGGGGTGTTCAGGATGAACTCGTTTTAAGGAAGAATTCAAGGAGGATTTATCAACCGTATGAAAGAGTAATGGCTGTTGTTCTGTAGGCGGAAATGATATCATAGTTTTCCGATAGCTGAAGAATCACTTTATCTTGAGCTTGTAAACCCTGCTTTTGTAATCCTGCTTGTATTTGTTGAGCGTCTTCCCATAATTGTTGATAGGATTGAAAAACTTCTGATCCATTAGATTGAATATAAATAATCCCTTTATTTGAATAATTTTCAGCAGCTTTTTGGAGGATTTCTGCCAAGGTTTTCGGCTGAAGTTCAGATTCTTCTAAAAGCTGTCCGTGACTGATTCCAGCTTGAGTGTTAGAAGTGTGAATCCCCAAATGAATCGAGGTTTCAGATTTTTGATTATCATTTTTTTTCTCTATTTTTAAGGGCAATAATTCGGATAGATGTAGGGGTAAAATTTTGATTTTTTTAGAAGTCATGACGGCGGCAACTTGCTCGATATCTGGCAAAGAGCTTAGTTTTTCTTCTGTTTCCTGAACTTGGTTATCGTCGATAATTTCGATATTTTTTAAGGCAACTTCATCGACATCACCTCTATCGGTTAAGGGTAAACTGGAAATTTGCACATAGATATTAGGTAGAAGATTATCCGGTAACTGAGACTCTAAATCGGAGGACAATTGTTCATAATTCAAAGCTCCAGAGCAAACGATATAGGCGACTAATTCACCCTCCCGTATCATAAAATAGCAATCTTCAATTAAGGGATTTGATAAAAATACTTCTGCTAATTTCTGACAATTTAATTTTGGATTTTTGTGTTCTGTCCCCATGCCTAAAATCCTCGGTTCTGTGTACATCTTGTGAAAGCTTCTTCAATAAATACTTTTAGGCGTAGCCAATTCGACATCTATAATACGCCAATTCAAGTCTGAATTGCATCACTGTCTGAGCTATCAGAGCATATCTCATTCGGGCTAGGATAGTCAAGAGATTTTCGAGGACGATTGTTAAGCTTTTCGTAATTTAAATTGCTTGTTGAGATGAGGGAATTATGCAAGAGGCAATACTCCCCCCAACTTTCCGACTTCCGAGGGGGGAGATTCGGCTAATCTAAGAATAAGGGATTTAAATCCGTCTTAGCTTAGTCCATTAGTCGGCTCGTTTAATCCCCTCTCCCAAGAATGATAAGGAGTAGCACTCATAAAAATATACTCCTAGTTTCTCACTCAACTCTCAACTCTCAACTCCGTTCCCTCTGCCTGCTCTCCGATACTTTCTAAACAGGATTTAGTATTAATTCTCGCTCTGGTCTTGCTTTGATCACATCCGGGCAAGACGGCTATTTGCTGTTGAGATAAATTTACCTCTTTGCCAAGTTGGTAGAGCAAGTTTCTTTATTCTATGTTAAGATGTTGAGGGCTTCGTTTTTGGGTCTGATTTGTTGTTGTTAAAGATCAGAATATACCTGATGAGCCTTTCTCTGTCAACTCTTAAGGCTGATGTGTTTCCTTTTTGAATTGGCGTTTTTGTTGGTAACGAAGCTGATAAGCTGTAGGGTAAATAAAAAATGACAGAACAAGCTTGGTGGGTACAAAAATGGCTAGAACTACTCGATTCCTATCGCTTTAAAAAACGCTTGGAACGAGCTAGACTTTACGCCAGAGAGGGCAATGTTTTAAGTATTGACTTTGAAGACTCGCAAGTTATTGCTAGAGTACAAGGCAGTGAATCCGAACCTTATCTAGTGGATTTATCCCTAGTCGCTTTTAGTGATGAAGAATGGGACTATATTATTAAGCTTCTCTCCAAAAAGGCCATTTATTCCGCTCAATTGCTCACGGGACAAATGCCCGATAATATCGAGCGTGTTTTTATCGATAGTGGAGTGAATTTATTTCCCTTTTCCTTGGCTGATATTCGCTCTCGTTGCACCTGTCCCGATCAAGCCAACCCCTGCAAACATATAGGAGCAGTATACTATCAATTGGGTGATCGTTTTATTGTCGATCCCTTCCTGCTTTTGCAACTGCGCGGCCGAACCAAAAGCCAAATTCTGGAAGCTTTACGAGAAAAACGCTCCTATTCCTCGGATAATCAACCTTTAGCAGTCAGTGAACCCCCCACAGTAGTCGAAAAAACTGCCCCTGACAGCCCTATCGATCGCTTTTGGCAGTACGATGAAGAACTAGACCCCTCCCTCGTTGTCATCACGCCGGGGAATGAAAATCAAACCATTCTCGACATTTTAGGCAATTTTCCCCTCGCTGCCCCCGAATCGGATGCCATAGAACAATTTTTAAAACCAATTTACCGGCAAATTCCCCAAGAAGCGATGGCGATTGCTTTACAGTAGGGAATTTGGGGTATTTGAGCAGCCCGCTCAAAGTGGTGCAAAAGACAAAAAAGCCAGCCAGATTTGTCCTCGCATCAGGTGAGGAATTAACCATGGAGAAAATCGCCCCACCACTAATCGCTAAACCGTCTTACTTTTGCTGGTTTTACTGCCTGGGGAAGTAGTTTTTTTAGTGGTGCTAGAAGTAGTTTTCTTGGTAGTGGTTTTCTTGGCAGTGGTTGTCTTGGCCGCTAGTGCCGCTAAAGCTTGCTCTAGAGTCAGGGTTTCAGCCGTTTCTCCCTCCGGCATCTTGGCGTTAGTTTTACCGTGCTTGATATAAACTCCGTAGGGACCTTCGTACAATCCCACCAATTCCCCATCGTCGGGATGTTTACCCAATTCTTTTAAAGCTGGTTTGGTAGAACCACGAGCGCCGCGAGTTTTTTTCGGTTCAGCTAATAAAGCCAAAGCTCGATCGAGGGTTATAGTTAAGATATCATCCCCGGCTTTCAGGGAACGATATTCTTTTTCCTTGCCCTGTTCCTGAACCACATAGGGGCCAAAACGACCCAAACTGGCTTTAATTTTGCCTCCGGTGAGGGGATGGGTTCCCAGTAGTCGCGGCAGTGCCAATAAACCCACCGCTTGTGGGAGGGTGACATCCTCTGGTTTGACTCCTTTGGGTAGGGAGGCGCGTTTCGGTTTGGGGTTGTCATCGCTGACATCTCCTAACTGGACGTAGGGTCCGTAACTACCCACCAGCAGATAAATCGGCTCTCCGGTCTCGGGATGAAGACCGATTTTATCGGGACCCTCGGTTTTCTGTCGCAGCAGGGTTTCTACCTGTTCGGGGTTGAGGTCGGCGGGGGTTAAATCGGCGGGGATAGAAGCGGTGAGGATTTCATCGCCTCGGGAGACTTCCAGATAGGGACCGTATTTGCCGATCTTGATAGTTGCCTGTAAATCCTCTAAAATCACCGATTTGGCGGTGCTAGAGTTAATTTGACTCTCGCGCTCTTTAACTTGGCTTTCTAGCCCTTTTTCGCCGCGATAGAAGCGATCGAGATAGGGCAACCATTGAGCGGAACCGGTGGCGATATCGTCGAGGGTTTCCTCCATTTTCGAGGTAAATTTGGGATCTACCAGGTCGGGGAAATGATTTTCTAACAAACTAACCACGGCAAAAGCGGTGAAGGTGGGAATGAGGGTTTTATTCCGCATTTGGGCATAACCGCGATCGATAATTGTGCCGAGAATGGTGGCGTAGGTGCTGGGTCGCCCGATTCCTTCACTTTCGAGGGTTTTTACGAGTGAGGCTTCGCTATAACGGGCGGGGGGTTGGGTATCGTGGCTAATGGCTTCTAGTTTCCGACAATTGGGGGTATCACCGACGCTGAGGGCGGGTAAGATTATTTCTTGGTCGTCGATGGCGGCTTCGGGATCGTCGGAACCTTCCACATAGGCGCGGAAAAAGCCGGGGAAGTCGATTCTTTTACCGGAGGAGCGAAATCCGGCATTTTCTACCTGAATATTAACGGCGATCTGGGTAATACGGGCATCGGCCATCTGTGAGGCGACGGTACGTTTCCAGATTAGGTCGTAGAGGGCGAATTCTAGTCCGCTCAGTCCGGTTTCCCGGGGCAGGCGAAAGCTACTACCGGCGGGCCGGATGGCTTCGTGGGCCTCCTGTGCGCCTTTGCTTTTGGTGGTGTACTGCCGGGGTTGGGGACTGAGATAATTTTTACCATACATTTGTTCTACACAATTGCGAGCGGCGGTGATGGCCTGATCGGAAAGATGTACCGAATCGGTTCGCATATAGGTGATGTAGCCCTGTTCGTAGAGATTTTGGGCGATTCGCATGGTGTCCCGGGCTGATATGCCCAGTTTCCGGTTAGCTTCCTGCTGTAGGGTGGAGGTGGTGAAGGGGGGGGAAGGTTTGCGAAGGGTGGGTTTTTCTTCTGTGTTGCTAACTCGCCAGACTTTGCCCTCGATGCGTTCTTTTAAGGCGGTGGCAGTTGCTTGATCTAAGAGGGTGACTTGGCGACCGGGTAGCAGTCTGCCGGTGTCGGCATCGAAATCGCTCCCATTTGCCACTTTTTGACCGTTTAAGGTCACTAATTTCGAGTCGAATTGATTTTTGTCCTTTTCGAGGGTGGCTTTTAAGTCCCAATAATTGGCGGTTTTAAAGGCTCGTCTTTCCCGTTCCCGTTGCACTAGCAGACGCACGGCTACCGATTGCACCCGGCCGGCGGATAACCCTTTGGAGATTTTTTTCCAGAGTAGGGGGGAGAGGGTATAACCGTAGAGGCGATCGAGTATGCGGCGGGTTTCTTGGGCGTGAACTAAATTTTCGTCGATGGAGCGACAATTTTTTAGGGCGGCTTGGATTGCCTCTTTGGTGATTTCGTGAAATACCATCCTTTTGGTGGGAACTTTCGGGTTGAGTACCTGCAAGAGATGCCAACTGATGCTTTCGCCTTCCCGATCTTCGTCGGTGGCGAGGATCAATTCGCTGGCTCCTTTGAGGGCTTCTTTTAATTCTTTGACGACTTTACTTTTAGTTTTGGGGACGACGTAGAGGGGATCGAAATCGTTCTCCACATCCACGCCTAAATTGGCCCAGGATTTGTCTTTGTGGGCGGGGGGAATTTCTTCGGCGGAGGCGGGCAGATCGCGGATGTGGCCCATGGAGGCTTGGACTCGATAGCCGCTAGGCAGATAATTACTGATCGTCCGAGCTTTGGTGGGGGATTCGACAATAACCAGGGTTGACATAGGAATTGATCACGAGGGCATCGCCACAGCGACTGTTTTAGTTAGACTGACAATCGTTGTTTGATGATGGGCAAAAGTTACTATTTATCTTGACCGGCTTGATTCGGGTCAAAAGCCACTTACTACGATAATAGAGATTAAAGCTGGTCTTTTGTCACTAACTTCTTAACAAAACTTAATATTTTTCTGGAGCAGGGAGAGGTGAGAAGGGAGAAGGGAGAAGGGAGAAGGGAGAAAAAAGCTGACTCGGAGAATACTGACTCCTAACCCAATGTTCGCCAAAGATAAGCAAAAGTTATCTATTGACTCCAAACACTTGAGAATATTTAAATTAACATTCCGCAATATTTATAAATTCTTAAAAATTAATTGAGAAAGATTTTTATTTAACAACGATGTTACAGTGGTAACAGCGATTTGATAGAATTTCATAGTGGGCTATTCTGTGCTTTTTTAGGCAGCAATGGTTGAAACCCTTGCCACACCTAGAAGGTGATCCTAATTAAGACGGGTAAATTAGTCAATTTCACTGGCAACGATGATCTTTTTTTTGTGTAGTTTTATTGCAAAGAAAAAGTTTTTTTGACAAAAAGCACAAAGTATGATAGTAACCAAACGTATTTCTGGCTGCCAGTAGTTATTGCAGAGTGGGAGTTGGGGAGCAGGGAGAGGGGAAAAGGGAGAAAAAAGCTGACACTGATCACTGATCTAGGTTACGCTTCATCTTTAGGAGAAACGCCGTAGTCATACTAAATCCTGTTATTAAAAACTGATTATTTATTCCCCCTTTTGCCTGTTGCATGAAAATGGGTAAAACCCTACACCCTACACCCTACACCCTACCCCCAGGAAAAACTTTTTGCCGCAAACCCTAATTATGTCTGATTTACGTCAATACGCTCCGGCAACAGAACGCAATCGTCAGCCGATTTTAGAAGTTCTCAGCCAATTTTTACCGAAGACTGGGAATATCTTAGAAATATCTAGCGGCACGGGTGAACACGCTGTTTTTTTTGCTCCTCGTCTTGCTCCTTGTCGTTGGATTCCCTCGGATTGTCACCCTCTGGCTCTAGATAGTATTCGCAGTTGGTGTGATTATTGTCCTAGTTCTAATCTCGATCGCCCCCTATTTATCGATGTTCATCAGTCAGTTTGGGCTGTAGAGACGGAAAATATCGTTATTAATGCCATTGTTAATATTAATATGATTCATATCGCTCCTTGGTCCGCTTGTTTAGCTTTAATGACGGGAGCGAGTCGCATTCTCAGTTCGGGGGGAATTCTCTATCTTTATGGTCCCTATAAACGACAGGGAAAACATACTTCTCCTAGTAATGAAAGCTTTGATTTTTCTCTCCGTTCTCAAAACTCTGCTTGGGGAGTTAGGAATTTAGAAGATGTGGTGCAAGAAGCGAGCGATCGAGGTTTACAATTGTTAGAAGTAATTCCTATGCCAGCTAATAATCTCTCGGTTTTATTTCAATTGCCTTAACATAGCAATCATCAGTGAATAGTAATCAGTCATCAGTGGCGTTGCTGAATCGAGGTATGAATGCCAAGTGTGCATCGTATCCAAAAGTTATTTTGGTTCTGGGTTTTAAAAACCACACACAAGAAGATTCATATCTTAAATCAGCTTTTAGCTATCAGCCATGAGCTTTTTGCTCCCTGCTTCTAACTTCCTAATTCATAATTCCCACTGATAACTGATAACTGATAACTGATAACTGATAACTGATAACTGATAACTGATAACTGATAACTGATAACTGATAACTGATAACTGATAACTGATAACTGATAACCGATAACTGATAACTTATTTCCAACCGGCGCGATTCATTACCTGTACTGCTTTGGCTAAATTAGGACCATAATTAGCCACGCTAACGGTATCTTCTTTACCGCGTCCGAGTTTTGCCAGGAAAGGGTCTAAAGCAACCCCTGGAACGACGGGATATTCTCGATTACCCTTAGCAAAAAAGTTCTGTGCTTCATTGCTAGAAAGATACTCTAAAAATTTAATTGCCGATTCCCGATTGGGAGCGGTTTTAATTAAACCACCACCGCTAATATTAACGTGAGCGCCGCGGCCTGCTTGGTCGGGGAAAATTACGCCTACTTGGTCATAAATTGCCCGTTTAGCGGGGTCTTTTTCTTCGGCATACCCCGCTAAGTAATAGGTGTTAGCTAGGGCTAAATCGGCAATTCCTGCGGCTACAGCTTCGATTTGTGCCTTATCATTACCCTGGGGTGGACGGGCAAAATTAGCCACTAATCCCCGACACCATTTTTCTGCGGCCGTTTCCCCTTGGATGTCGATTAACCAAGCGGTAAAAGATTGACTATAGATGTTACTGGATGACCGGGTGACGACTTTTCCTCTCCATTTGGGATTGGTTAAATCTGCATAGGAATCGATTTCTCTGGGGTTAACTCTGTCTTTGTTGTACATAATTACCCGCAAGCGTTTACTAAACCCAAACCAGTGACCTTTGGGGTGACGCAAATTAGCAGGAATTCTTTGGGTGAGAATGCGGGAATTGACGGGGGCAAAAATTCCCTGTTGGTCGGCGCGCCATAGTCTCCCCGCATCTACCGTCAGGAGTATATCGGCAGGACTATTGCTGCCTTCGCTTTTAATCCGTTCGATTAATGGGTCTGCTTCCCCTTCCACGAGGTTAATTTTTATTCCCGTTTGTCGGGTGAAGTTGTCATACAATCGTCGGTCGGTGTTGTAGTGACGGGAGGAATAGAGGTTTAATTGTTTAGTTTGGGCGGAAACTTCGTTTATTTTCCCTAATTGACCCACTGCTACCGCTAAGGTGGCTGTTCCTGCACCTAGAAAGACTCTACGAGTTATTTTATCGTTCATTGCTAGATTCTTGGCTTGTCTTTTCCCATTATACAGCTATTGAGAATAATTCTTATCTGCACGAGAAATTATTTGTCCGTCTAGGGCGGTAGATAGTGGAAAATCAGGGTATAATAAGGATTTTCTGCCTTAATAGAGCCAATAAATCCCTAAATCTATCGCTAGTTAAGTTCAATAAGTCCAAGATGTTACCCGAAGCTCGATCGAGGGTATTGTGGAATTAGAGCAACGAGAGTCAAAGATAATGATCAACAGTGATAACCAACAAGCGATCGAGTTAATGTTAGCATCGGGAGACTATAATCAATTATTGTTATTTTGTCAACAAGCACTCGCGGTTCATCCGCAAGTGACTGATTATTATCCCTATCTGGGATTAGCTTATCTGCTGCTAGGGCAGCAAGCAACAGCGCAAGAAATTTGGTTATTTTGGCTATTACAATCAGAGTCTAGTCAAGATTTAATTATGCTCCTCAAAAAAGAGATAATTAGAAATCTCGATTGCTGGCAGTTTGCCAAAGCTAAATTAATCTATCTCCAGTGGCTAGAATTAGAAGAAATAGAAGGGGATGAAGAAATAGAAAATTATGCCCTGACGGTGATAAACTCCTGTCTTCAAGAGGTGCAAGAGGCAATTAATCGGCAAGAATATACTTTAGCTGAGGACTTTTACTTAAGAATTTTATCTTGGCGTGAACAATTAGCTTACATCTGGCACGATTTAGGATACTTATACTATATAATTAACCGACTAACAGAATCTTTTAACTGTTTAGCACGAGCCATAGAATTAGAGGAAAATCAAGCCTTATATCATTATACCATGGCTAGGGTGCTAGAAAAACAATCACGTTTAGATATAGCTTTATCAGCTTATCAGAAAGCGATCGATCTCAATGCTAATTTTGTCGATGCTTATAATAAACTGGGCAATTTATTTTATCGATTAGGGCAGCTAGAGTCAGCCGAAAAATTCTATCAGCAGGGAATTAATAGCCAAGCGGATTTTTATCCTTTTTATATCAATTTAGGCAATGTCTATTTAGTTAAACAAGCTTGGACAGAAGCAAAAAATGCTTATAAAACTGCCCAACAACTGGCAGGAGATAGACGAGAAATTAGTCAAAATCTCTCCCTTTGGGAAATCCTGCAAGCTGACCAACAAATTGCCGATATTTACTCAGGTGATTATTTTTATCAAAGAAAACTCTATCAGTTAGCACTAAACTATTATCAAAAATTATTAGCAATTAAAATAGAAGATAGCAACTTTTATTTAAATTGCGCCCATTGCTATCTCATTCTCAAAGAAGAAAAACAAGCTTTGGAAGTGTATAAAAAAGGTATTAGCTATCATCCAAAAAATATTGATTTACATTTGCGCCTAATTTGGTTACTACAAAATAATTATCCGATCGAGGTAGCAATTCAAGCAACTAAATCAGCTTTAGAGTATCTTCCCGATCACCTATCTCTGAAGTTAGAATTAATGCGGTTAATGCCGATAGTTTACCCAACTCAAGCAGATATTATGCTATATCGATCAAACTACGAGAAACGGTTAGATAATATCTTGTCCAATCTTGATTTAACCTCTACTAATCAACAAGAGGATGCTTGGAAAAGTATTGGATTAAGAACTAATTTTTATCTTCAATATCAGGCTAAAAATGATTTAGAAGTACAAAAAAAATATGGGAAATTAGTTTATAAAATAGCCTCGGTTAACTTTCCTAATTGGGTGAAAAACCTAACCATGCCTACGGGAAAAATTCGCCTTGGCTATATTTCTGCTCACTTGCGTCATCACACGGTAGCGAAACTGTTTCAAGGATGGTTGCAGTGGCGAAATCGAGAACAATTTGAAATTTATTGTTATGGAATAGATATTAATAACACTTTCGATAATTTTACGAGAGAATATCAAGAGCAAAGTGATTATTTTTATCAGTTTGATAATTTAGTTAATATGGAAATAATTGCTCAACATATTTTAGATAATCAGTTACATATTCTGGTTTATTTAGATATTGGTATGGATGCTCGTACTACCCAACTAGCAGGATTGCGTTTAGCTCCAGTACAATGTGTAACTTGGGGACATCCAATCACCTCAGGATTACCAACCATTGATTATTTTATCTCCAGTGAATTAATGGAACCCGCGGAGGGAGATAATCACTACAGTGAAAAATTAATTCGCTTATCTAATTTAGGTATTGCCTATCCCAAACCTTCCCTTCCTCCCCAGAGAAAAACTCGTTTAGATATGGGATTAGCCGAGGATAAAATCATCTATTTAAACTGTCAAAGTTTATTTAAATATCTGCCAGAAAATGACGAAATTTTTCCTAGAATTGCTCGACAAGTTCCCAACAGCCAATTTATTTTTATCTGCCATCGTAGCGAATTTGTCACCCATTGCTTTCAGTCGAGATTAAGTCAAGCTTTTAATAGGTATGGACTCAATTGGCAAGATTATGGGGTAATGATGCCACAATTAGAACAAAATGATTATTTTCAGCTTAACTTACTAGCAGACATCTATTTAGATAACTTAAGTTGGTCGGGAGGAAATACCACCCTCGAAGCCATTGCCTGTCAGCTGCCAGTTGTTACCTGTCCGGGGGAATTTATGCGCGGACGACATTCCTATGCTATCTTGAAAAAATTAGGCATAACCGAGACAATTGCTACGGATAAAAATCACTATATTGAAATTGCTATCCGTTTAGGTTTAGATAATCAATGGCGACAAACAATCAAAGATTATACTAAAGTGAATATCGATACAGTATTTAACGATCAAACCTCTGTAGAAAGTCTAGAAAGATTTTATCAATCTGTAGTAGGAGAAGGTAAATAAAACTTTAGGGTTACATAGGGTTTGCGGCAAAAAGTTTTTTGGGGTGTGGGGTATGGGGAAGAAAACCAGATAAAGTTCATTTTGTCAAGGATTTAAGATACTCTTACCCGGCGTTTAATCCTCTTTCCCAAGAATGATAAGGAGTAGTAAAATAAAAATCTGCTCCTAGTTTCTTCACGAGACTCTTGATGTCCACAAAATTCTTTGACCTTGTCACAAGGGTCGGTTTTTCTTTTGTCAGGGGGAATCTCTTGGAAAAGTTTTTCGGTGACAAGGGTTGATTTCCGATGCGGTTTTGTTCTTGGCCAATCCTGCCACGCTCCGGAATCCCACCACGCTTACTTTTACTTTTCCCCCCGCTTCGACTCTTTCTTTTTCCTCGTCCGGCCGCCTAGGTATTCTTGATGCTCTCCACAATCTCGATAGTTCTGATAGATCATTTGATAGATGGTTTCGTGACTGAGAGATTCTTGACCGGCTCTTTTCAGACGACCCGCATTGACAAAGCGACTGTTCAGTATTCCGAGAAAATCAAGCAGAACGGAAATTCCCCTCTCATAAAGATGAAGTGTAACCTAATTTGGTATCATCCCCAGACGACCGGCTACTGTTGCCTGTTCCCTAAAACCAGAGACTTCGTACCTCACCATTAAGATAAATGCTATATAAAGACGATTGGCAACCTTGCCAAGAATTAGTGATAAAATTACAACATAAACAGTAATTTTTCCTCTAACCATAATCCCTCACCCCCAATAAAATTATGATGCACGGTTTTATTCCCCCACATCGTTATTTTCCCTATCTTACTTGGACAGATATAGATTCAATGCCGGATAAGGAAAATGTGGTAATTATTCAACCCATCGGTGCGATCGAACAACACGGACCCCATCTACCTATTGCCGTCGATGCTGCCATTAGTTTAGGGGTTTTAGGCAAAGCTTTCGAGAAATTAGATACAAACATCGCCGCTTTCGCTTTACCCTGTCTCTACTACGGAAAATCTAACGAACACTGGTCTTTCCCCGGCACGATTACCCTCTCGGCAGCAACCTTATTAACCCTCATTCAAGAGATAGCTGAAAGTCTCTATCGTTCGGGTTTTCGCAAGTTAGTATTAATGAACTCCCACGGCGGGCAACCGCAAGTTATGGAAATTGCCGCTAGGGATATTCATCAACAATATCCCGATTTTTTAGTATTTCCTTTTTTCACTTGGCGAGTTCCCCACAATGCGGCTGCATTATTCTCGGAATATGAATTAGAATACGGTATTCATGCAGGAGATGTGGAAACTAGCATTATGTTATCATTACTGCCAGAACAGGTAAAAATTGAGCGGGCCGTCCGAGAATATCCTCAAGGTTTGCCAGAAAATAGTTTGTTAACTATGGAGGGAAAATTACCCTTTGCTTGGTTAACTAAGGAATTAACTAAAAGTGGAGTGATGGGAGATGCTACTAATGCAAGTAAAGAAAAAGGCGATCGATTATTAGAATCCGTTGCTAATGGTTTGGTAGAGGTGATCGCTGATGTTTATCAATTCCGTCAACCGAAGTTATATTAATAGAAGATTAATTAGGGTTTGCTGAATAAATCTAAAAACATTGTTCGATAAGACTTTTAGACTTTTTGTCAATCCAAAAGTGCCAGCGATTGGAGTGATTGGGGGGAAAATTCAGGGACTTTTTCCCTGAAAATTAGGTAATTGACCCCCTCAAAATGGTTAAAACCCTACACCCCACACCCTACACCCACGAAAAACTTTTTGCCGCAAACCCTAAATCGGACAGCAAGCTAACTCAGCAATTTAAGCGAAAACTCTGCCATTCTCTAGGATGCCATTCCGGGTTAATCTGGGTTTCGGACGCAATTTTTCGATGACTAAATTTTAAGAGGCAGTATGGAACGCACTTTCTTAATGATTAAACCCGACGGTGTGCAGCGCAATCTGGTGGGGGAAATTATTCAACGCTTTGAAACTAAAGGTTTTACGCTGGTTGGGTTGAAAATGATGCAGGTTTCTAGCGAATTAGCGGAAAAACACTACGCTGTTCATAAGGAAAGACCCTTTTTCCGTTCGTTAGTCGATTTTATTACCTCCTCCCCCGTGGTGGCCATGGTTTGGCAAGGAGAAGGAGTAATTGCCTCCGCTAGAAAAATTATTGGTGCCACTAATCCCCTCAATGCTGAACCGGGTACGATTCGCGGTGATTTTGGCATTAGTGTCGGACGCAATCTTATCCATGGGTCCGATGGTCCAGATACCGCCAAAGATGAAGTTAGTCTCTGGTTTAGCGATGCAGAATTAGCTAATTGGACTCCCGCAATCACTCCCTGGGTGGTAGAATAAACCCCTTTGAGGCAGTCAGGAGCCGGTCGTCAGGAGACAGGAGACAGGAGATTGCTTTTATTTATTCTCCCCTCTCCCCTCTCCCTTCTCCCCATTTCCCCAACCCCCTAATATTCGGAAATTATGACCGTAGAATCCAGCTTACAACAGTTAAAAATAGCTTCATCGGGACGATTACCCAGCAGTTACGGGGTCTATTTTAAGAATACCCTTGTGGCCCTCTGTCATGCTCTTGAAGATCATATCTTGCAAACTAGCAGCTCAGATAGTACAAATAAACCACTGGTCTTAGTCACCTTTCAACAGGGAAAATGGTATTTACAGGAAGCAGAGCGCTATTTAGATATCGCTCGCTCTTCTCGTCATATTGCGATCGCTGCCGTGGCCGATAGTGGTTTTTCTGAGCATAAAACCGGCAGTTTAGAGAATGTTTCGCTAGTGAACTTAGATAATAGCGATAGTTTGGTTAATGAGTGGAATTTAATCATTCTTTCCCCCGATTACGCCTCCATGGTACTCTGTCATGAGTTATCCCCAGAAGAATACCGGTCCGATAGTCAACCCCAAATAGACACGGAGCGAAAATTCTACGGTTTATGGACATTCGATCGCGATTTAGTCGAAAAAGCCGCTAGGATCTTAATTGAGCGTCTGCATCCCTATAATCCCAGTCTAGCGGCCGATTTAAGCAGACAACAGCAGGAAATTAGTCAAAATATTAATCCCATTCCCACGGATTTAACGGGAGTAGTCTCTCGCATTGTCACCTATCTGCAAACCAGTCAACAGCAGTTAGTCACCGTCAGCAGACAAACGCGAGAATTAAGCGACTTAGAAGGACAAGCATCCCGTTTAAATAAAAATTTGGCCGCTAATAAACTGCAAGCTTTTCTAAGAATGGCTCAAAAGGTCGATGAAAGAGATATTGATAATCCCCTTGCTTCCCTACAGGTGGCCGCTTTAGCGGAAATGTTGGGACAATTGCTCGATTTACCCACCCTGAGATTGCGACGCTTACGATTAGCCGGTTTATTATACCGCATCGGTCTAGCGGAGGCTCCGATCGAAGTTTTTAGACAGCGTGCCAGTCAGTTAGAGGGAGCAAATGCGTTATTTTGGCGGGATAGATCGGTGTTAGGCGCACAATTACTCGCCACTATGCCCGAATTAGCCCCAATTCAACAGATTATTTACCATGAGTTTGAATACTGGGATGGTAGCGGTGTTCCCAACGGCTTAAAAGGGGAAGAAATCAGCCTAGAGTCGAGAATTTTAGGATTATCAGCCTATTTTCAGGAATTAACTCAACCGCGAGGCGACCGACTAGCTCTAGATTTAGGAGAGGCCCTAGAGCGCTGTCAAAATTATAGCGGGATTCGTTTCGATCCCGCTTTGGTAGAAAAATTAAGTTCGGTAATTCGTCTGTGCGAAATGGGATGGATGCAATTACCCGATCGCCCTAGTCAAGTCCCCGCCGTCTGGTTAGAATCAGTTTAGGACTAGACTCCGATGAGACTCTGCATGGCACGTCCCATATTAGCCAGTTTAAAAGCTGCCATGGCCGCGGTCGGTTCGTAGCCGCAATGTACCATACAATCGGCACATTGAGGATTGCCACTGGCCCGACCGTAGTTATCCCAATTGGTTTCTGCTAAAAGTTCCCGAAAGCTTTTGTAATGACCTTCGTTGAGCAGATAACAGGGTTTTTGCCATCCTAAAAGACTATAGCTAGGACTACCCCAAGGAGTGCATTCATAGTCTTGTTCACCGATGAGAAAATCGAGAAAGAGAGGATTATGGTTAAAATTCCACTTTTTCTGCCCTGATTTCCAGGGTGAGAGAATTTCTCGGAATAAAGCTCTAGTTTGCTCCCGTTTCAAGAAACTGTCTTGATCAGGGGCCCACTCATAACTGTAACCGGGGGAAATCATCATGCCATCGATGCCCAAAGTAGCGAGAAAATCGAAAAATTCCTGCATTTCTCGCGGTTCTGTGCCTTCAAAAACCGTGGTATTAGTAGTAACCCGAAAACCTCTCGCTTTCGCCGCTTTAATCCCTTGTACTGCCTTATCGAATACTCCCTCTCGATCCACACAGCGATCGTGATGTGCTTTTAAACCGTCCAGATGGACGCTAAAGGTAAGATAGGGTGAAGGAGTAAATTTATCCAGGCTTTTCTCCAATAACAGGGCATTGGTGCAGAGATAGACAAATTTTTTTCTGTCCACTAAACCCTTGACAATTTCATCGATTTGTGGGTGTAAAAGCGGCTCGCCCCCGGGGATGGAAACCACCGGAACCCCGCATTCTTCCACCGCTGCGAAACATTCTGCCGGGGTGAGATGATTGCGGAGGATTTCCGGGGGATGTTGAATCTTACCGCAGCCAGTACAGGCTAAATTACAGCGAAATAGAGGTTCTAGCATTAAAACTAAGGGAAAACGCTTTTTCCCTGCTAGACGCTGTTTCAAGATATAGGAAGCAACCACTAAAGCTTGTTGCAGTTGGACAGCCATTTGCTCACACTTTGTCAATCAAAAAGTACCGGACTGGGAGTGATCAGGGGGAAAATTCAGGTACTTTTTCCCTGAAAATTAGGTAGTTGACCACCTGAAAATCGGTAAAACCCTACACCCCACACCCCACACCCTACCACCACCGAAAAACTTTTTCAGCAGACCCTAATTATAGACTGTTAACAGGGCATCAAGGCATAGGAGCCTAGAAAATGGCAAATTGAAGGTAGGTTGGGTTGAAGCATGAAACCCAACACCTGCATGGGTTACGCTACCGCTAACCCATCCTACAAATAATTGTGCCTCCCTACTGATCAGCTTTTATTTATCCGATTAATTGGCCCTTATCACCTTGATCGAGCTGATGACTTCAAGACTAATGACTGCTAACCTTAACGACAATTTTTGATTTTTACAAGAGGTCTATTATGAGTTCTTTAGGCGATCGCTTCAAGAAATTTGCGGGAAAAACTCGCTATGTGGTCTGTCGCTTATTCTTGCATCTCTACGGACAAGAAATCGCACCTCTGATCGGTATTCTTAATCGTACCGGCCGGGAGGCGATCGATTCCGAAGGCGATTTAGAGGTCATGGGAGAGGGTTTAGTAGAAATTTGTCAAAATCTGCTGCAGATGAACCTCTATTGGTTTTCTGTGGCTAATGAGGGTGATGTTTTTTGGAATGAGGGGGAAGCAGGAGACTACGTTAACGAACTGTTTACCGATTCTGCGGCCAGATACCTAAGTGAATCGGTGTCTTCACAAGTGGGGGAAAAGGAACCCTTAACTTTACCCGTCACCGATAACTTAGTTATTATGATCACAATAGCCTTCGAGGGTGAGAGTGCTGCTTTAGAAACTAGCCTAGCCGATCGAGAGGCCCTAGAAGATGGTTTAAAATCAATAATTAACCTCCACTACCAAGGTCGGCTGCGCGCGATTCAGGTACATTTTTCTCCTGCTCAATTGGGAGATGAATTGACCAATGAGCAACTATTACTCAATTTCCCCGAATTACTGCCTTTATAGTCTTAATTTTGCCCTTATGCTGCGCCAAGTAACGACAATCCTTTTAATTCTTACCCTTTGTTGCACAACGGTGGCCTGTGGTTCCTCGTCAAATCAGACTCAGTCACCGTCAGCTAATAACAGTAGTGTAAGACAACAATCCAATCAAGTTAGTAGCGGTCGCTACGAGGTGCAACAAGCTACCTACGATGACGGAGATGGCACTTATACCTTAATGCTGTTAAACACCCCTGCGGGGACTTCTCCCCTCTTTCGCAGCACTAACCTGCAAATGGCTAGATTAACCGAGGAGGACATTGCTAAAGGGGAAAAAACCGCAGTAGAAATCAACGGTGATCAGGCTACCCTGTACATGACCGAAGATTTTAAAATTGAGTATGTCCACAATGTCACGGAAGTGCGGAACAATCCCCAAACCGGACAACAGGAAACCGTGGTGATTCGGCAAGAATCGAGTTTTTGGAGTCCTTTTTTCGGTGCTGTTGCTGGTCAAGCTTTGGGTAGCTTGCTCTTTCGTCCTCAATATTACGTTCCTCCCCTCTATACTCCGGGGGGTGTGATGACCGGTTTTGGTGGTTCCGGTTCCACCTATAATCAGGCAGTAGATCAATACCGGACTAAACATAATAGTCCACCCCCGGCGGTCAAAAATCGGCAAACTCTCCGTTCTACTGGCAATTTACGTCGTTATCCCAGTAATACTTCCTCTAGTCCCAATCGCAGCACCACAACCACCACAAAACCCAGTGGTTCCGGTTATGGTTCCAGTACCCTGAAGAATTCGGGTAAATCTGATAATGTCAAACGTTCTCCTAGTTTCGGTTCCTCCGGTTCCCGTCGTACCCCTAGTCGCAGTGGTTTCGGCGGCAGCAAACGCGGCCGACGTTAGGAGGATTTGACTGGAGTGGTGGAAGATTAACCCTGTCTTCCCCACCTCAGACATTGGGGATGGCAGCTACTTAGAAGCAACCATTTTGCGAATTTCCGAATAGAAAACCGTCTGGCGATCGCCATTGGCCGACTGGATAATACTGGTACGCAATCTCAGATTAGGACTAGCAAACCAGATTCTTTCTTCGATACGATGGTGATTATCCTCGATGGTTAAAGTTAAAGCTTGATCGCTTCTGAGATGATATTCTCCCAGCGCTGCCGATTTACCGTCCGATTTGATTAATTTTCCTTGCCAAGAATTCTCTGAGGGTAGCCAAACTAAATAGCTAGAACCGATTTTTTTCGGTTGTCCATAGTCCACGGAATTATCCCAAGTCGCTTTCCATCCCCCTAGATTGGCCTGGGACTGACAGTTATTTTCTAAACATAATTGCACCACATCGGCAGCATCGGCAGCCAGCAAATCGATGGTGATTTCTGCTTTATTATTGGCAACTTTTTGAGCGGCTAATTGATAACTGGTACGCTGAGAAAACCATTTACCCGCACAGAGATTAATAAATTCTTGAATGTCCATGAATGGCTGTAGGCAAAGATCGATCGCTCTGGAAGAATAGATTATTTATTCTATCCTATCCCTAGACCAATTTTTGCAAGGATAAACGGGCCGCTTCGCGCACTTGCGGATGTTCGTCCTTGACCAAAAATTTTAAGGCCGCGATCGTTTTTTCCGCCGGAAGGTGGCCTAAAGCTTCCGCTAATCGCTGCCGGATTAACCAGTCATCGGAGTTAACAAAGGTTAAAAGCTTCTCGACGGTTTCCACTGCTTTGATTTCCCCAAGAGCGGCAATAGCGGCCTGTTGAATAACCGCTTCGTTACTATCGAGAGCCGATAATAACACCTGTTTAGCCCGAATATCGCCCAAATTGCCCAAAGCGACGGCGGCACTAAAGCGGACTAACCATTGCGTGTCTTCGTAAAAAGCCCGTTGTAGGGGTTCAAAAGCGCGAATATCTTCTAAATAACCTAAGGCCCCCGCAGCATCGGCGCGAATGCCATAATCGGCATCATTGGCTAACAAATCCACTAGGATAGGAAAGCATTCCTCGGTTTGTTTGACTCCCAAAGCAAAGACAGCCATCGATCGCACTGGCAGCATTTCATCATAAAGGACTTTTTTGATCAAGGGTACAGCTTCCTCCGGGGTCACTTCTCGCAGGGATGCCAAGGCCAGCAGACGATCTTTAGAATTGCTACTTTCTAACTGGAGGGCAATGGCTTTTTTATCAGGCTTACTCATTTTTGTCAACCACTTGTAATATTTCTTTAATTCTAACGCAATTCTTGGCAATTCAGAAACGAGAGCGGGGAAAGGATTTCTTGAGGATTTCTTAAGGATTGAGGCGAGAGTTGACTTCCTCCGGGAAACTATAATTTAAGTATGGTAATACGATAAATGCTAGGCTTTCTGATAGATTCAGGAAAAAAATATAAAGCCCCACTCCCCTTCAGGTCAGCGAGGTTGAGATTAAAAAAAACAGATAGCCTAGGGCTAATTAGCTTGTCTAGCGGCAACTGCCACACCTAGACAAGCAGGGGGTGTTATGGTGAGAAATCAAGTTTTTAATACTGGTTCTTTGTAAATCTGTTAAGGCAGGTGCGGAACCCCGCAAGGGAAAGAAGCAGAAACCTAAATCGTGAGGTTTGGGAATCACCGTCCGTTTACGGCGGTGAGGATGTCAAGCTTTCACTTATACCAACGAGGATTTATTGGATAGAGTCTTAGCTTTTACCTACGATCAAATGCTTCTAGATACGGCTGCAAGCGTTAACAATCCGGTTAATGGTCCCGCACTAGGTGGAGACATGAGAGAATGGCCTCTTAATCGAGATTTATTGAATCAAGTGGAAATTGATTATGGCATCAGAGGATCTGGTCTAGATTATGCGGATATCTTTCCGGTGAGGTTACGTCGCTCGCAAATCAGGAGTATGTTGATTGTTGCTGTCCCAAAAAATCCTCAATAGGGGGATTCAACCCGGTGCATCTTGATTTTGTAGAAATACCTAGGGTTTGAACGAGCCAATTGGAGATCGCACTTGCGGCACTGTTCCGCTTACATTATTCGCTAAAAAGCATACAGGATAAAGGTAACAGCAATTTTAAAACCCTTCCCTTAAAAAATTAAGGGAACAATGAGTTATTACCCTTTGCCGTCCTCAGCAATACCGATGACCCCGAACAGGTGTTAAGTCAGGTGTCCCGTTCTCTAGAAACTATCTCCCAAAAACAGGTGCAAAGCAATCTCGCTGCCNATTCTCGCCGGGTTAGTATTAAATCGAGAGACGATTAAAAAAATCCTTCGGAGTGACATTATGAGAGAATCAGTCATCTATCAAGATATTTTAGAGGAAGGCAGAGAGGAAGGCAGAGAGGAAGGCAGAGAGGAAGGCAGAGAGGAAGGCGAGGAAAAAGGACTACAAAAAGGCAAAGAAGAAAAAGCTCGACAAATTGCCCTAAAAATGCTATCCGCCGGCTTTCCTATCCCAGAAATCGCCCGATTTACTGATTTATCCCCCGACGCGATCGAGCAATTACAATCGAGAGACGATTAAAAAAATTCTTCGGAGTGACATTATGAGAGAATCCGTCATCTATCAAGATATTTTAGAGGAAGGCAGAGAGGAAGGCAAAGAGGAAGGCAAAGAGGAAAAAGCTCGACAAATTGCCGTGAAAATGCTATCCGCCGGCTTTCCTATCCCAGAAATTGCCCGATTTACCGATTTATCCCCCGCAACTATCGAGGAATTACAAAGGCAGCAGCACAATTAAAGCTTTTAACTGCAAAGGTAGGGAATTAGGGAAATTTTAACTCATCTCCTCACCCCACACCGGTTAACGACGTTTAGCGAGGCGACGCACCACTAAACCACTACCTAGTATGCCTAATCCGATAATACTAGAAAGTTTGGGAGTGGACACATTACCAATATCACCCGGAATATCAGAAGCAACAAGGCGAAAGTTATCCATTGCCGCATAACCACTGCTTAGAATATCGGTTTTATCCCAAAAAAGCGCCAATTTTATCCACAGCGGCCTCTAGAATATCGGGATCGTGAACTAAGGCAAAACGCACATACCCCTCACCACCCTTACCAAAACCGGAACCGGGGGAAACAGCGACACCAGTTTGGGCCACCAATTGCCGACAAAAATCGACGGAATTACCCGGCCAACTGGGGGGAATTTTCGCCCAAACGTACATAGTGGCAGCCGGAGTGGGAACCGACCAACCGATGCGATTTAGGGCATTAATAAACACATTCCGGCGTTTTTGGAAGATAGCGACGGTTTCTTTGACCGAATCTTGATTACCAGTTAAAGCAGCGATCGCACCGTTGAGAATGCCCAAATACTGATTAAAATCAACCATGGCTTTAATCTGTCGCAAAGCCATAATTAACTGCGGGTTGCCAATGGCGAAACCGATGCGAAAACCGCCCATATTATAGGACTTGGAAAAGGTAAAAAACTCGATCGAATTAGTTTTAGCTCGATCGGCCTGTAAAATTGACGGGGGAGGCGATGTTCCCGCAAAAAAGATGTCTAGATAGGGAAAATCGTGGATTAAAACTAAATTATGCTGACGGCAAAAATCAACCGCTTTTTGGAAAAATGCTAAAGGCGCGATCGCTGTGGTGGGATTATGGGGATAACTCAAGACCATCAGCTTCGATTGTGCCAGCACTAGGTCAGGAATGTCCTCTAAAACCGGCAGAAAGTCATTTTTTGCCAAAATTGGCATTCCGTAGATTTGACCGCCGGCAAGGGCAACACCGCCCAAATGGGAGGGATAACCCGGATCGAGGAGCAGGGCAAAATCCCCGGGGTTGAGAAGGGCCAAAGGTAGATGGGCCGTGCCTTCCTGAGAACCAATTAGGGGTAAAACCTCCGTTTCCGGATCGACGGGGACACCAAAGCGATCGCTATACCAGTTAGCGGCAGTTATTCGGAAGTCTCGTGTACCATTATGGAGTAAATAGCCGTGGGTGTGAGGATCGTGGAGAGATCGCTCTATAGCATCGATAACGTGGGGAGCAGCACCAAGATCGGAGGAACCGAGCGAAAGATCGATAATGGTATTACCCGCTTCTCTACTGGCAGCTTTTGCCCGATCCATATCGGCAAAAACGTTGGATTGGAGTGCCTGTAAGCGGTGTGCTAGGGTTAAGTTATTCATAACCACAGATACCTAATTAGCTGACATAGGTATCGATAAAAGATTGTAATTGTTGTTTGCCGATCGCCCCTTCATGAGTGGCAATAATTTCGTTATCTTTAAAGATGCGTAAAGCGGGAACACCTTTCACATCACATTTAGCCACCGAGTTGGGGTTAGGGTCTATTTCTAGTTTAACTACTTTTAGCCGTTCGCCGTAGGTTTTCGCCACCCAATCGATCGAGGGAGATACCAGACGACACGGACCGCACCAACTCGCCCAAAAATAGACTAAAACGGGTTTTTCGACCTCAAAAACCTCTTGGTCAAACTTCTGATCGCTAATGACAGTTACGCTACTCACAGTATTTATTTCCTCACCATCGCTACTGATCATCATAGAGGTTCTGGGTAATTTTCGGTACTTATCCACTTCTACGCTTCCTTAAACATTAGGATCAAAGACATCCCGTAAACCATCACCGATAAAATTAATACTTAACACCGTGATCACGATAGCTAGAGCGGGAAAAATGACCAAGTGGGGGGCAGTTGTCAAGTAATCTTTAGCTTTAAATAACATTTGGCCCCAAGTCGGCACATCGGGGGGGAAACCCAAACCCAAAAAACTCAGGGTTGACTCGGTAATAATCGCATTACCCACCGCTAAAGTAGCCGCCACGATAATCATTCCCAAAACATTAGGCAATAAATGCACCCAGATTAAACGGAAAGGACTGGCCCCCAAAGCAATCGCAGCCGAGATAAATTCCATCTCCCGTATTTTTAAGAAATTTCCCCGCACCAATCGCGCCACCGACATCCAGTTTAAACCCCCGATTACCAAAACCACAAGGATAAAAATGCCCGTTTCCGGTCCAGCGATTTTTTTGATACTATCGCGAAATAGATAGACAATCAGTAAAAGTAGGGGCAATTGGGGCAAAGATAGGAATAAATCCGTTAATCGCATCAATAAGCCATCGATCGCGCCCCCGTAAAACCCAGAAATAGCCCCGATCGCTGTCCCTAGAATCATCGCCACCATCATAGCAGCAATGCCCACCGCTAGGGAAATTCGACCCCCCACCAAGATTCTCGCCAATTGATCCTGGCCTAGATCATTAGTCCCGAAAAGATGTTTTAAACTAGGGGGAGCCGTAGCTTGACTGAAATCGATCGCATCGATAGGGACTCGATAGAAAATCGGACCGAATAGGACAGCAAGAATAATTATCATTAATGCGATCGCTCCTATTACCGCCAGGGGATCTCGGTAAAAACGTCGCCAAGTATCGATAATTGCAGAAGACAGGGGAGACATAAGCTGTTAAGTGTTTAAATTACTTGTTGAGATAAGGCACTCTTGCATTGGGGGAGATTCCGCTAATCTAAGAATAAGCGGTTTAAATGCGTCTTAGCTTACCAAATACGGAGAAAGTTTGAAGTTTTTTGAGCAGTCTTTACAGGAAGACAATAATTTAATTCATCCTCCACTTTTAAAGGCTAAAATTCAATCTTTGCTACCCAAAAAAGCTGATTTTATTTTACATGATGAATGAGAAACGATTAATGATAGTTGTTATGTTATCCGATTTATTGAATGGATTCAAGAATCAGGATCACAGTATATTGGGGATACAGATACGACGTTAGATTATCTAGAAATATTACCACAAGAGTTGATTAAGGTAATAGTTGAACAACAAATAAATTGTGGCTAAATATAAAACCTTAAGCAAAGCTAGGACAACAATTGTAAATCGGAAAAAATATACCGAGAATTAATTGACACAATTAGGTAAATTTATCATCATTGCTCAAGCTAAAGAATATGTAGAATTGTCCTTATGTAAATGCGATAATGTGCCTAATTTTGGTAGAATCTTTCGTTGCCTCAACCCAACTGACTGCCGTATTTTAGGTAAAATCTCAATAGGAGTCCCTTTATTGAATGAACCGTTGTGTTATCATATAACTCAAGTCCAGACAATAGAGAGTAAAACTATGACTGTTAAAGAACTTATTCAAACAGCAATTGATAATTTACCCGAAGAACAACTAGATGAACTTTATCAATTAATTAAAAATTTCACCGCCAGCAAAAATAACTTATTAGAAGAAAAGCCGTCCTTATTCAAACGGCGTTTTCCAGTGGAGAATATGGTGGTTAAAGCTAAAATACTAGGTGATATGGTCAGTCCTATTGTAGATGAAGAAGATTGGGAATGTCTGAAGTAATTGTGCTTGATACTCATATTTGGTTGTGGTTAATAAATGGCAATTTTGACAGATTTCTCGATCATTGGCTAGAAAAATTTGAGTTAGCAGAATCTCTCGGAGTTTCACCCATTTCTTGCTATGAAATAGCCCTTGCTAACCAACGGGGAAGATTAGAATTAAGTTATACCCTTCAAGAGTGGATTCAACAAGCTTTAACAGTAGCTAAAATAGATATATTTTCAATTACCCCCGAAATTGCCATTAGAGCCGTTAATTTATCTCCCATTCACAAAGATACTTTTGACCGTATTATTATGGCTACAGCCTTAGCATACGGGGGAAAACTGGCTAGTATTGATAACTTATTTCCTAAATATGTCGAAATCAAAGATCATCTCATGGAGAGAGCGAAATAGTGATGAGTAATAGGACAAAATCAACAGATGATTAAAATTTACACGGAAATCGAACGGGGGCAAAATTGGTTACAGCGCCATCAAAAATGTTGTCCGATATTTGCCCTAGTTTTGGGGTTTACCGAGACGGGATTAATCCCCGGAATCTCCACTGCGGGGGCAACTCCAGAGGATAGAAAATATACTGCGATCGCCGATGCCGAATTTGTCGTTAAAGGGGTTTCTCCCCATCCCCGTTATCCCTTACCTCCCCTAACGGTAGGTGCTTCTCCTGCCTATATTACCCGCGCCGTGGTGGAAAATCTAGCCATTCCCGTCCGGGTTTTTAATGCGGGTTTACCCTTACCCCCGGCCGTCGATTATATCGAACTGGGGGGACAACCGGCCCGTTGTCTCTCCACCGGCCGCGCCCTAGATCTCCCCATAGTAAAACACCTGTTCGCCCAAGGATTAACCTGGGGAGAAAAATTAGCCCGCCAGTCTAGTTATCTAATTATCGGCGAGTGTGTGGTCGGTGGCACCACCACCGCCCTCGCTATTTTAACGGGATTGGGTTATCAGGCCAAGGACAAAGTTAATAGCAGCCATCCCCAGTGCAATCATGCTCAGAAACAGGCAATAGTTGAGCAGGGATTGGGGAGAAAAGAATTTTTTGATCCTTTTGAGGTAATCGCCGCCCTAGGCGATCCTCAGCAGATTTTCGTCGCTGGCATGGCGATTGCCGCCAGTCGGCAGGGTGGGGTACTCCTCGCCGGAGGAACCCAAATGTTAGCCGTTTCTGCCCTAATTCAAGCTCTAGTGGCTAAATATGCCTATCCGGTTAACTGGGAAAATATCATCGTCGGCACAACTCGCTGGGTAGCGGAAGATGAAACGGGGGATACGGTGGGATTAGCCCGCATGATCGGAAAATTGCCTTTATTAGCCACACAATTAGACTTTTCTGCCTCTAAATACCCGGTTTTGCAAGCTTATCAACAGGGTTTTGTCAAAGAGGGAGTGGGTGCGGGGGGATGTGCGATCGCCGCTTGTCTGTACCGGAATTGGACTAATCAAGATTTGGTCAAAGCGATCGAAAATTTAATCGGGTTTCAACTAAACTGTTGACTATCTAGGGTCTGCAGCAAAAAGTTTTTCGGTGGGGGTTGGGGGTTGG
>VYLN01000033.1_pt1 | contig 37159 bp, 12 predicted proteins | sample 5109471 | NCBI WGS metagenome assembly VYLN01 (sample SAMN12291806, study PRJNA351875) | freshwater metagenome | isolation source: freshwater lake | place: USA: Michigan, Lee Lake | collected 2013-08-06 | reverse complement strand
ATAATAACCGTCAGCACGTCTAACAACTCTTACCCGTTTAATCTGTTGTTCTGAATAATAAACTAATGTCTTTTGACTACACCATAAATCAAATTCTCCTGCTTTAAAACCATCGGTGAACTTGATTTTACGTCGCTCATCAGATAGTTGGTAGCCTGTTAGTTTGTATTCAACCGAACGACTATGTTTTTTGAACCGAGGAAAACCCTTTTTCCCTGGTATCTGAGCATCGACAATTCTGATAAAATCTATTAATTCTTTATTGTTAGCTAGTACAGCACAAAGCTTTTGAAGATCATTACGGGTTGTCCCCTTATTGTCCATCCAATAACGAACACAAGAGTTACGCACAAACTGAGATGTCCTAATTGCTTCATCTAGTCTTTGGTATTGTTCTGGTGTTCCGTTTTTTAGCTTCGCTTCTACGACTAGCATCTAACAATCCTCGACCATTGGTTAATTTAATTATAACACAGTTTACCCATAGATGGTAGTATTAAAATCGTGCTTCGCAGTTAATATCCTGGTCGGATTTCATCCCCCGCAAAGGTTGATGTCTTGTCGAAAAATTTAGCGGGGGCATTCATCCGACATTTTAGGTAATTCAGACAGAAAATAACCACCGCCATAAGTCAAGCAGGAGTAAGATTTATGGCGGTTTTTTGTTGTATTTAGGGTTTGCTGAAAAAGTCAATTTGCCGGTGAGGGCAGCGGGGGAGCGGGGGGAGAAAGTGCTTAGTCAAGTCACAACTACTCTTCAGCAATTTCGACTTCTTTGGGAGCAACGGGTTCTTCGGCAGTAATTTCGACTTCAATAGCCTTTTTCAGGTTAAGTTTTAGAACTTGAGAAATTGGTAAACCTTCCACCTCATTGATGAGATATTCTTGAGTTTCTGTTTCACGACGTTTGAGATAGACCGTTTTAAGCAGTGCCTCAATGCCATAACCTGTCACAATGTCGCCAATAATGGTAGAGATGCCTAAGACCCCAAGTCCACCAATTAGTCCCAGCGGACCGCCTAACCCTAAAAGTGCGTAAATTGCAGGATAGGCAGTAGTGCTGGATGCGGCAATAGCAATAATGAAAATAATGCCGGGGAGTCCCAGAGAAGCAAGTTTTTGAACAACTTCATCTAGAGAAATTCCCCAGGAGACAAGTTTTTTGTTGATTTCTGTGGGATTAATTCCCAGAAAATCCTTGGGAATGGCCGTTTCAGTAGTTTCCGTCATTGATGAGACTCCTAAAATCACTAAGTTGGATTGGTTGGTCGGGATTTCAGTCATATAAAATCCATGGTAAGGCAAAAGAATACAAATCGGCTGTCTAGCAATCAGATGCCTTGCAGCATTCTACATTAGTCTTACCGTTCACACAACTTGTAGAAAATCGTCAGTTCTTAGATTAAATCCTGTTTAAAAGATAGAGGAGATTGGGGAGAAACAATTGATAAGTAGTCTTGCAAAATAAATTTCCTAGTGAAGATAGGCACTCATGCAAGAGGCAAAAGGCAAAAGCTTTATCGAAATGTGTAACTAATTTTGCTTAGGTACTTAACTGGGTTTTTCAAGTTGGATTGGGAGTTAATCATAGTCTTAAAAACGGGTTTGGTATCACATATCAAGGCAACCTTTTAACTCTTCGGCTAAAATCTGGACATGGGGTTCCACCATAATCGAGACATGATTTCCTAGGACGAAATGAATCTCAACTGGCTCTGTAGAAAATTCACTCCAGCCTAAAGAGGAATCCTCGCAATCTCCAGCTATTAAATCTTTATTTGGATCATCAGATAATTCCTCACTGGCCCGTATAATCGTAATTTTACCAGGATAAATCTGTTTAGGGAGATAATCAATCAGACATAAACAGCTAGTTTTATAGGCTTGGACAATTTTTTCAAGCTGCCTAGTTTCCGCATTGGGAGGAAGCATATTAGCCAGTTTAAAAAAGTTTAAGGCGTATTTTAATTGTTCCTCCACTGTTAAGAGTTGAAGAGTTTCATGGGAAATATCGATGGTTTTATCTAAATAAACTTCGATACCTTTGCTGACTTCAGCTAACCATCGCACATGATCCCAATTAATATAATCAAGCAAAATTTGTTTGTCTTTATAAGTGGGTGCTGAAGAATCAATGATTGCTAGTAATGCCACTTGTTGACCCTGATTAACCAACTGTTGAGCGATTTCAAAAGCCACATTACCACCGTAGGAATGTCCTCCCAAAAAGTAGGGTCCTTGGGGTTGTAAATCTTGCATGGCTTTAATATAAATACTGGCTATATCCTCAATACGAGTGATTTCTCCAAACTGTTGATAGAGATCATTTTCAAAACTATAGAAAGGTTGATCTTTTCCTAAATAACGTCCTAAATGGTAAAAATAAAATGGTCGTCCCCCGGCGCCTGGAACACAGAAGAAAGGTGGCTTTGAACCCTGGGGTTGAATGGGAACCAAACAAGACTGGTTAGAGGAATCTGAATCGGTTTGGATAATGGTCGCTAACTGTTCAATAGTTGGGTTTTGAAACAGTGTGGTTACGGCAATTTCCTTGCCTAACTGTTCTTTAATTTGGGTGATTAAATAAGGAGCTAAAAGGGAATGACCACCGAGGTCAAAAAAGTTATCATGCACGCTAATTTTGTCAATCTTTAGCACTTTTGACCAGATTTGCACGAGGTTTAATTCTAACTGATTACGCGCTTCAATAAATCTGTCTGAATCACTGGTATTACTAGGAGCTTTTAACCCACGACGATCAATTTTTCCGTTAGCTGTTAAAGGCAAAAACTCCAGCAGCACAAAGGCACTCGGAACCATGTAACCAGGCAATTTATGGCTAAGAAATTGACGCAAATCGTCACTTGTTAGCTTTACTCCTAGCTTAGGCACAATATAGGCAACTAACTGTTTTTCCCCCGGATTATCTTCACGAACAATCACACAAGAAGACTGTACCATCTCATTGTGACTAAGTACCGCCTCAATTTCTCCCAATTCAATGCGGAAGCCGCGAATTTTTACTTGATTGTCAATCCGTCCTACATATTCAATATTACCATCGGGTAAATAACGCGCTAAATCTCCTGTTTTATAGAGACGAGAATCTGGGTAATTACTTAAAGGATTAGGGATAAATTTTTCTTGGGTTAATTCGGGACGGTTAAGATAACCTTTGGCTAATCCTGCACCAGCAATATGTAATTCTCCGACTACACCAATCGGGACAGGTTGGAGATAGTTATCTAAAATGTAAACCTGTGTGTTGGAGATTGGACAACCAATGGGAATTGACTTTATTGTTGCCTCTAGTTGTGTAGGAATAGGATAGCAACAGGTAAAAGTTGTACTTTCTGTTGGTCCATATCCATTAATAATTTGCGTCAATGGCAAAGTTTCCAGTGCTTTATGAACATGAGCAGCCGAAAGTGCTTCTCCACCAATTAGTAGCTGTTTAATTCCTGATAAAGCTTGGGAATTATTGTCAATAATCGTATTGAACAAAGCAGCCGTTAGCCATAAAATAGTAATGCCATGTTTGTCTATTGCATTTCTTAAACTTGTAGCGGTAGGAATATCTTCCGTAAAAATCACACATCTCGCACCATGTAATAAAGCACCCCAAATCTCAAAGGTAGAAGCGTCAAAAGCAATGGGAGCCATTTGTAAAAATCTTTGTGTTGCATCTAGATGTGCGTAATTTACGCCCAACAAAAGACGATTAACGCTACGATGAATAACCTCAACACCTTTAGGTTTACCTGTAGAACCAGAAGTATAAATGACGTAGGCTAAATTATCCGCAGAAACCGCGCTGTTAAGATTCTCCTGACTTGCTTGATTAATTTGTTGCCAATCTTTGTCTAAACAGACAACAATAGCCTGATGATTTGGCAATGAAGTCTGTAAAGATTCGCAGGTTAACAGTATTTTAACCTGGGTATCTTGGAGCATAAAGCTAATGCGTTCTTGGGGATAATCTGGGTCAATCGGAACATAAGCACCACCGACTTTAAGAATAGCTAATAATCCCACAATCATCTCTAAAGAACGTTCTAGACAAATCCCCACTAATTCCTTAGGTTTTACGCCTAATTTTTGCAGGTAATGAGCTAATTGATTAGCTCGATTATTTAATTCTGAATAGGTTAAGGATTCATGGTCAAAGACCACTGCTATATTATTAGGAGTCCGTTCTACTTGTTCTTCAAATAACTTATGAATACATTTGTTATTGGGATAATCTGTTTGAGTTTCGTTCCACAATGATAACAATTGATAACGTTCTTCATCACTTAACATCGGTAACTCAAAAATTCCCGTTTTGGGATTATCTGCGATCGCAGTTAAGAGATTCTGAAAATGTTGCCCCATTTGCTTAATAGTGCGAGCGGCAAACAAATCCGTACTATAACACCAAACCGCCTCTAACCTATCAGCAACCTCCCAAAAATTAACCTCTAAATCAAATCGCGCTTTAAGCTCAACAGATAAAGGCAAACTCTCCATCTTTAAGCCAGATAAACTTGCCTCAGATTGGGGAGTATTTTGCAGTGAGAACATTACCTGTATCAAAGGATTATGACTTAAATCTCGGTTTAATTGTAATTTTTCTACTAACATTTCAAAAGGCAAATCTTGATGGGCATAAGCTGATAAAGTCGTTTGCTTTACTCGTTCTAATAACTCCAGAAAACTCGGATTTCCCGACATATCACCCCTTAAAGCCAAAGTATTGGCAAAAAAGCCCATTAATTTCTCAATTGCCGAACTATTACGATTAGCGATGGGAGAACCCACCAAAACATCTAATTGACCACTATAACGAGAAATTAGGACAAAAAAAGCCGCCAGTAAAGTCATAAATAGTGTTGCTCCTGACTCCTGACTTAACCGTTTGAGGCGTTGCGTTAAGTCTTGATTCAGTCGAAAAACCTGCCCATCACCCCGGAAACTAGGAATTGGGGGACGGGGATAATCCGTCGGCAATTCTAAAATAGTAGGTGCATCTTGTAACTGTTTTTGCCAGTAATTAAGTTGACGTTCCAGGACTTCACCGGTGAGCCATTGACGTTGCCATACGGCAAAATCGGCGTATTGAATCGATAATTTAGCGAGAGGGGAAGGCAACCCCTGGACAAAGGCCGCATAAAGTTGAGATAATTCATCAAAGAAGATGCTCAAAGACCAACCATCGTAAATAATATGGTGCATCTTCAACAGCAATACATACTCTTGAGAACCCAGTTTAATTAACTTAAATTGGACTAATGATTCCTTGGCTAGATTAAAGGGTTTTAAGGAGAAAGCAATCGCTATTTCTTGCAGATGTTCTGTCTGTTCATTCTTTGATAAACCTTGTAAATCTTCCAGGGGTAAACTGACGGGTGAAGGGGGAGCAATGCGCTGAATGGGTTGCCCTTCTACCATGGGAAAAGTGGTTCTTAAAATTTCGTGACGGCGAATCAGTTCACTGAGACTTTGTTCTAAAGCTAATAGATTGAGGTTTCCTTCTAACCGCAAAGCTTCCAACAGATTATAGGAATGACTATCGGGAGAAAGTTGCTGCAGAAACCAGAGTCGTTGTTGAGCAAAAGAGAGGGGTAAATCCTGATCCCGTGACCCGGGAATAATCTCTAAATCAACAGTATTAGTTGGGATTTTTGCCGCCTTTAAAAAGTCCAAAATTTCAGTTTTTTGGGCAGCGATTTCTTCTTTAATTTCTGGGGTCATAACCCCTTTGGGAGCCTGAAAACGAAGTTTTTCGCCTTCCAGCCATAGTTTAATGTCTAAACCCTTTAAATAGGCTAAAAATTCTCCTACTTTCACTTACCAATTGCCTCCCAAAGTTGTTGTTTAATTAGGTCTAAATTACGAGGTTCACTCTTAGGAGCAAAAAGTCCATCAGATTCCCATTTACTAGCATTTAGACTAATTGCCCAGGCATTTAACCAAGAATTAGAGCTAACTTTTGGTAACATTTCTGGCATAGTATCTTCTAGAGCTAGGTGAAACATAACTTGAGCTACCTCCTCTAACAATTTTAAGCTACTGAGATAGTTTTCAATGATTTCTGACTCGGTTTGGTTGTATCTTAAATTTCGTGATCGCAGTTCCTCGACAAAAGGAATTGCTAAATAGTCAATAAATTCAAAATTAACCCGATGTAAAGATTGATTCGCCCAATCCTTAAATAACTGCTGCATTCGATAGGAAAGGGGGAAAAATTTGCTATTGATCTGTTGAACTTTCGTTCTAAATTCTTGGTCAAGGTAGATAGAATTAAACATCATCAAACCACTAAATGTCCAGCCTGACAACGTATCCCAGATAAATTTTGTTGCCATCACCATGCCATTACCCAGACAATTGTAGGCGTTTTGAATATTCAAGGTTACTCCATCGCTATAGCTTAGATAAAAGCAATTTGCATCTTTGACTTTTTCCTGCGTCAGTTTACCTTCTAGATCAAGGGTAATCAACTGAGTTGTTAAGGAATTACCAAAGCCAATATTATCGGTACCTGGAGAATAAAAAGGATCGGGAAATGTCCCTGCTTCACCGACACAAGCCCAACGATTGTAGGAAAATACTTGTTTAGATGAGTAGCTATATTTGGGCATTTTCCTAAAGTCTTCCGGTTTTTTATCGGCTAAGTGAAAAGCCAAAGTCGGCTCATTTTTCTGTAACCATTGGTAAGCCAGTTCGTAGTTATAATAATTCTTTAAAGGATGAATATCTTGGCGAGCGACAATACCAATACTGGTATGACCTGTGGATAGAGGAATTGTCCAAACCCAGTAACCTTCACCGCATAAATGATTGGTAGAATAGTAACGGTTTTTATTGGGAACACGATTATGCCATTTTTCTTCACTACTAGGGACAAAATCGCTGATATCAAAGCGACCCTCAATCCGAAACCAAACAGCACCAAATTGAGCATTATTAGGTTTATCTAAGCCTAATTTTTTTTGCAGAAAACGACGGCGACTCATTGCATCAACCACCCATCTAGCTTGAATGAGTTTAGTTTTTTTATGATTTCCTTTTTCTTGAGTATAAACAACTTTATGATGTTGCTGTAACCCAACGGCGAGTTCAATCTCATTAACTGAACAATTTTCGCGTAATTCTACTCCTGCTTCGAGATTAAAGGCGCGTAAATCATTCTCTAATTTACCCCGATCAATTTGATAGGAATTAGGAAGATGAAACTCTGATAAACCTAGTTCGGGTCTATCTTGAAAATGAGTAGCACTATTGTTAAAGAAATATCGCAATCCTAGTTTAACTAAATGTTGCTTTTCAAGGTAATCTGTTAATTGAAGCGTATTGGCTAAATAGAAAGCACCCACTTCAACTGTTGACTCTCCCACTTTAAAACTGGCTTCTGGTAAAGGACGAGCTATTTTATCGAGAACAATGACAGAAATATTCGGCTTTTGCAGTTTTAACTGTCTTGCTAAGGTTAAACCAGCTAATCCACCGCCACAAATGACGACATCATAAACTTCTGCTTCACTTAAATCCTCAGCTTTTTGGCGCAATAAAGCAATTAATTGCTCTTTCCGCTCTTTTAACTTTCCCAATAATTCTGGGGTCATTACTCCTTGGGGTGAACGATAGCGTAGTTTATCATTTTCAACCCATAGATTAATTTGTAAACTGTTGAGATAAGCTAAAAATTCAACTGTTTTCATAGTTCTCCTTCCTCATAATCTTCTAAGGTTTCAGTCATAGATGTTTCTCCCGGTGCAACGCTAAGAACTTCAATGATTTCGGCTAAATTAGCGATAGTTGGGTATTCCAGCAGATTTTGTAAAGACAATTCCACCGAGAAAAGATCGCGGGAACGAGAGATAACCTGAGTTGCTAACAAAGAATGTCCTCCCAATTCAAAGAAATTATCCTTAATTCCAATACGTTCGACTCCCAAAACTTCACTCCAAATTTGAGACATTTGAGTTTCAATCGCGGTACGAGGTGCTAGAAATCCCGTAGCCAAATTGCGCGTAGCTAGATCAGGTGTAGGCAAAGCCAGCCGATCTACTTTACCATTAGGAGTCAAAGGTAGGGTATTAAGCAAAACAAAAGCCTGGGGAACCATATAATTAGGTAGCTTTTGTTGGACAAATTCCCGCACCTGTGGCACTAACTTCTGGACTAATTTACCGTATAGGGGATTATTCGTATAATCAGTCCAGGATTTGGGAATAATCGTCTCATCATCCCAAAAATTGGGGTATGGTTGTTCATCAACTTTACTTATTATCGGTTCTAAGATGGCATTCTGGCGACAGAAAACCACATCAAAAGAACCATCTTGACTACCTTCCCACCAACTGAGATGAACAGTGTAACCTAACTGTTCTCCCAGTTGCCACATTTGCTCAGGATTAATCCCTATCCCGGTATTTTTTTCTAACAATTGACGCAATTCTCCCACCGTTGTTACCCCAGGAGGATTTTCTAAACAGTCTAAAATTTGTAGCGCCTTTTGTAATCGTTGATTTGGCACATCCCTGATACCTAAATATTCTGGTTGTTCCAGTTTCAGTTTATCTTGTAGTTGCCCTAAAGAAAACCCATCTCGTTGCCAATTTAGCCAAGGAATTGTCGTTTTTTGAACATCAGTATCCAGATATAAAGTAACATCATAGCGGAATTGGGTTAACTCATTTTGAGCCTGACCCCGTTTCGGTGCAATTTCTACCCAAGAAATTCGCGGAAAACGTTGTTTAAGAGCGATAAAGAACTGAGGTTCAATTAGCAATTCTTCTTCGGTAGCTACACTTTGATTCACCTGTTTTTGCCATTGTTCAAGGGGTTTATTAGCTTCAGCGCGAGCTAACTGTACCGCAGCGTGGTAAGGCTCTAGTAAGGGCAAACTACGGATATCACCTAAGAAAATTTGACCCTGATCCGCAATCGTCTTGACTGCTCCTGCGATAACTTGTAATAGATAATCGACACTAGGGAAATACTGAACAACAGAGTTAATTACTACTCGATCAAAAGTAGCTTGGGGAATACCGGTAAAATCATCGGCTGTTCGGTGTAATAATTTTACTTTGCCCTCTAAACCCTCAATTGTGCTACATAAATGTTCTAGGTTATTAATGGTAGCAGAGGAATAATCGGCTCCCCAATATTCCTGACAATGTTTCGCCACACGGAATAGCAATAATCCACTTCCGCAACCAATTTCTAATACTCGTTGCGGTGGTTGATTTCCTAAAATTCGGCTCACCGTCTGATCAACCCATTCCTGCATTTCTGCTGCCGGAATAGCTTGTCCAGTATAACTACTATTCCAACCACTAATATTAAAAGTGGGGTCCTCGGTTTGAGGTTGGGGTTTACTGTAGGATTCTTCGTAAATTTTTTGCCAATCACTAACATATTCACTCTGCCATTGAGCAAGCTGTTCAGGCAATACTTGATCCTTGAGAGCCGGAACTAAGTAGGCTACTAAATTAGTATTAAGCTGGTCATGATCATGATCACTTGTCTGATCAGCGCGAGCTATCACAACCGCTTCTTGTACTAGGGGATGTTGGCTCAAAACTGCTTCAATTTCCCCTAATTCGAGACGGAAACCCCTTACTTTAACCTGATTGTCAATTCGTCCCAGATATTCAATTCTTCCATCAGGTAAATAACGAGCTAAATCTCCTGTTTTGTATAATTTTGACCATTGATTGCCCCCCTTATTAAGGGGGGTTGGGGGGATCAGACCCTGCTCCTCAAAAGGACTAGGAATAAATTTCTCTTGTGTCAATTCTGGACGATTCAAATAACCTCTGGCTACCCCTGCTCCTCCGATGTGTAATTCCCCCGGTACACCAATAGGAACCGGTTGTAAATGAGAATCTAAAATATAAACTTGGACATAAGGAATTGGCCGACCAATAGTTATTTTTTCATCAACCGGCGTACATTTAGCTATCGTTGCACAAACACTTCCCTCCGTTGGGCCATAACCATTAAAGAAATTTCGTCCTTGTGACCATTTTTTCACCAATTCAGGAGAACAGGCTTCCCCTGCAACAATAATAGTTTGCAGAGAGGAAAGATTGTCCCACGGTAGCACTACTAAAGCTGATGGCGGTAGAGTAATATGAGTAATCTTATTATCTCGTAATTGCTTGATTAAGGGTAGGCCGGGCATTAAATTGTCTTTACTTGCCAAATAAAGTGCAGCGCCTGCTCCCAAAGCCATCAAAACTTCTGAAATACAGGCATCAAAACTAAAAGAAGCAAATTGAAGCACTCGACTCTGAGAAGACACAGCAAAAGTATCAATTTGTGCTAGAGCAAGGTTACACAAACCCTGATGTTCAACCATCACCCCTTTAGGTTTACCCGTAGAACCAGAAGTATAAATCACATTAGCTAAATTAGAAGCTGTCACTTTCCCTGTCAAATTATCCCGGTTCATTGGTTTAATTTCTTCCCAAGTTTCAGCTAAAAATACAGTTTTAGCTTGATGATTAGGGAGTTTATCAATCAGTGAATGTTGGGTTAGTAGTAAGGGTACTTGACTATCCTCTAGCATAAATTGTAGGCGTGCTTGGGGATATTCGGGGTCAAGGGGGAGATAGGCAGCACCGGCTTTAAGGATGCCAAATAATGCCACAATCATGTCTAAAGAGCGCTCTACACATAAACCGACTATTACCTCGGTTTCTACACCTAAAGAGCGTAAATAGTGAGCTAGTTGATTGGCCCGACTATTTAATTCTGCATACGTCAACTGTTGACTTTCAAAAACTACTGCTACTGCATCAGGGGTACGCGCTGCTTGTTCCTCGATCAATTGATGAATACACTTGTTATAGGAGTAATCAGCTTTTGTCTCATTCCACCCTTCTAATAGTTGATAATTTTCCTCTGGAGTTAATAAGGGAAGCAAGGCCACTGATTGCTGGGTATTTTCCACAATTGCCGCTAATAAATTCTTAAAATGATTCATCATACTGACAATAGTTTCAGCAGCAAATAAATCCCTGTTATAAGAGCAAAAACCGCCCAATCCTTCCGGTGCATCCCACAGGTAAACTTCTAGGTCAACCCTGACTGAATCAAGTCCCGATGGTATCTCCTCAATGTTTACTCCGGGTAAATCCCAGGGAGAACTAGGAGCATTCTGAAGGGCAAAAACTATCTGTGTTAAAGGATTACGATCTAAATGACGCTCAATTTGTAATTTTTCGACTAACATCTCGAAGGGTAAATCTTGATGGTCGTAAGCGTCTTGAGTCGTTTGTCTGACTTGCGTGAGAAAATCCTCAAAGTTCGGGTCTTGAGATAAATCAAATCTTAACACTAAAGTATTGACAAAAAAGCCGATTAACCCTTCAATTTCGGTGCGGTTACGATTAGCAATTGGTGAACCAATTACCACATCTGTTTGTTGACTATAACGAGATAGTAACACAGCAAAACCCGCTAGTAATGTCATAAAGAGAGTGCTACCGGACTCTTGACTGAGTTTTTTCAATTGTTGCGTTAGTTGACTATCTAGTTGCAGTCGCTCCGTCCCACCGCGAAAACTTTGGATTGCTGGCCGAGGACGGTCTGTGGGAAGTTGGTGTAGTAGGGGAACCCCAGTTAATTGTTGCTTCCAGTAGCTTAATTGACGGTCTAATACTTCATTGGTTAACCATTGACGCTGCCACAGGGCAAAGTCAGCATACTGTATTGATAAATCAGGTAAATCTGCTTTTGTCCCGGTGCAGAAACTTCGATAATAGGCTGATAATTCGTCGATTAAAACACCTATTGACCAACCATCTGCCGCAATATGATGAATGGCTAATAATAGGACATATTCCTCTGTCTTGACTTGCCATAATTTTACCCGTAATACTGAACCAGATTCGAGATTAAATGGTTCAGATACTGCTTCTATCAACAGTTGCTCTACTTGCAGAGGCTGGCTTTGTACTACGGGTAAGGTAAAGTTGACATTAGAGGCGATCGCTTGTATTGGTTTGTTATCTTTGAGCTTAAACTGAGTCCGTAGGGGTTCATGGCGTTGAATAATTGCCTGGAAAGCTTTTTCTAAGGCTTTAATATTGAGATTTCCCCGCAAACGCATCGTTAAATCAATAGTATAAGCCCCACTTTCTCCTTCTAATTGATTCACAAACCAGAGACGTTCCTGGGACCAGGATAGGGGGATATCATCCTCTCGATTAACGGGTACAATTGATGGTAGTTTTAACCCTAAACCTGTTTGCAGTTCTTTTAAAATTACCGCACTTAACTGAGCAATGGTTGGGGATTCAAACAGATAACGCAAGGGAACAACAATCTCAAAGGTTTCCTGTAATCGAGAAATAACTTGAGTTGCCAACAGAGAATGTCCACCTAATTCAAAGAAATTATCCTCAATACTGACTCGTTTTAATTTCAGTACCTCAGCCCAAATCTGCGCCATTTTTTCTTCAATGGGGTTACGGGGAGCGATATATTCACCTTGGCTCTGTAAATCGGGAACAGGTAAAGCACGGCGGTCTATTTTGCCATTGGGAGTTAAGGGGAAAGTATCAAGAAGGACAAACGCAGTTGGGACCATATAGTCGGGTAATTTTGCTCGCAAAAATTGCCGTATTTCGTTAATTGTCAGGTTGATTTCGGGTTGCGGTACAACGTAAGCAACTAAGCGTTTATCCCCTAGATTATCTTCACGAACAATCACACAAGAAGACTGTACCGCCTCATTTTGGTTGAGTAAGGCCTCAATTTCTCCTAATTCAATACGGAAGCCGCGAAGTTTTACTTGATTGTCAATGCGTCCTAAATATTCGATTTTACCATCGGGTAAATAACGCCCTAAGTCTCCCGTTTTATATAATTTTGACGGCTCATTGCCCCCCTTATTAAGGGGGGTTGGGGGGATCACTTCATCCTTCTCAAAAGGATTAGGAATAAATTTTTCTTGGGTTAATTCGGGACGATTGAGATAACCCCGCGCTAATCCCATACCACCAATATGTAATTCTCCCGGAACACCAATCGGGACAGGTTGTAAATGGGAGTCTAAGATATAAATTTGGGTGTTAGCAATGGGACGACCAATAGTGATTTTTTCCGTCGCATCTGTCCATTTTTCTACCGTGGCACAAACGCTGGTTTCTGTCGGTCCATAAGCATTAAAGAAATTTCTACCCGTAGCCCATTGTTTGATCAATTCTTCTGAACAAGCTTCTCCTGCCACAATAATTGTTTGTAACTCTGGGATTTCTTCTAGGGGCAAAGCCGCTAAGGCTGAGGGTGGTAAAGTAACATGAGTAATACCATAATCTTTTAATCGCCCCATTAATGGCAACCCAGGCATTAAAGCGTCTTTGGTGTCTAAATAAAGGGTTGCACCTGCTCCCATTGCCATGATAATTTCCCAAATGGAAGCATCAAAATTGAGGGAAGCAAACTGGAGAATGCGATAGTTTGACTGTAAGTTAAACGTTTTAATTTGCGCTTGAGCTAGGTTAAATAGTCCCCGATGTTCCACCATTACCCCTTTAGGTTTTCCTGTAGAACCAGAGGTATAAATGAGATTAGCTAAATTATTGGCTGTTACTACTCCTGTTAGGTTATCTTGGCTGTTTTGGTTAATTTCTTCTGTGAATCTGTCTAACAAGATTAGCGGCGCTTGATGTTCAGGTAATTTATCGATTAATCCCTCTTGAGTTAGCAATAATGACAGTTGGGCATCAGCGATGGCAAATTGTAGCCGTTCACTGGGATAATCTGGGTCGAGAGGTAGATATGCACCACCCGCTTTTAATATCCCCAATAATCCCACAATCATGTCTAAGGAACGCTCAAGGGAAATACCGACTAAAGTATCAGCTTTTACTCCTAATTTTTGCAGGTAATGAGCTAATTGATTAGCTCGACAATTTAACTCATTGTAGGTTAATTGTTGCTGGGAACAAACCACCGCTACCGCGTCGGGTGTACGTTTTACCTGTTCCTCAAATAATTGATGAATACACTTATACTCAGGATAGTCAACTTGAGTATTATTCCACTCAATTAATAACTGATTAGTCTCGCTTTCTGTCAGTAAGGGTAATTGGGAAATCCGCGCTTGAGGATTGGCCACAATTCCCCCTAATAAGTTGAGAAAATGCCCAGATAATCGCTCAATAGTGCTACTTTCAAACAAATCAGTATTATATTCCCAGACACCTTTTAAGCCATCATCGGTGTTAACCATAGCTAAGGTTAAATCAAACTTAGCTGTGGTATTTTCTGGTGGCAAATCTGTCACCGTTAATCCCGTCATTGCAATCTCAGACTTAGGTGTATTTTGCAGTACAAAAGCGACTTGAAATAGGGGAGTATGGCTCAAATCCCGTTCTGGTTGCAACGCTTCGACTAACATTTCAAAGGGTAAGTCTTGGTGCGCGTAAGCATCCATTGTCACTTCCCGAACACGGGTTAATAACTGACTAAAACTCGGATTATCTGATAAATCCGTCCGCATCACTAAAGTATTAACAAAGAAGCCGATTAAACCCTCAATTTCGCCGCGATTACGATTAGCGATGGGAGTTCCTACCAAAATATCACTTGACCCTGTATAACGATACAGTAAAGCATCAAAAGCAGCCAACAGCGTCATAAATAATGTCACCCCTTGTTGGCGACTCAATTCATTCAAAGCTTGGCTAAGTTTGGGGGAAAGGGAAAATTCTTGCTGAGTACCGACAAAGCTTTGCACCGCAGGTCGAGGGTGGTCTGTGGGAAGAGATAATAAAGGGGGTGCAGCTGTTAGTTGATTTTGCCAGTAATTTAATTGAGTTTGCAGGACATCCCCTTGTAACCATTGTTTTTGCCAGAGTGCAAAATCTCCATACTGAATCGGTAAGGGAGCTAAATTTGCGGGTTGATTCTGCACATAAGCATTATATAAGCTGGTCAATTCGTGAATAAATACTTCTATTGACCAACCATCACTAATAATGTGGTGCATACACACTAATAAGAGATGTTCCGTCTCGGATAGCACCACTAAAGTGATTCTGATTAAGGATTCTTTGGCTAAATCAAAGGGTTGAGTGGCTTGTTTTTGCTTTAATTGCTGTGTTTTTTCTTCTTGTTCATGGATGGGTAAATCTTGTAAATCAACGACCGATATTGTCTCCCTTGTTGTTTGAATAATCTGAGTCGGTTGTCCATCAATCGTGACAAAATTAGTCCGTAATACTTCATGGCGATCACAGATTTCTAGTAAACTTTGTTCTAAGGCCTTTTGATTGAGGTTGCCTCGGAAATGCAACACCATCGGTATATTGTATAAAGCGCTATTTGGTTGCAATTGATCTAAAAACCATAAACGCTGTTGAGCAAAAGATAGAGGTAATTCTGTATCCTTAGTTCTCGGTAAAATCGGGGGTACTGTTAGCGTCAGATTTTGCTGCTGTAATTGTCCAATAAGATGCGCTAATTCGGCTACCGTAGCTGCACCAAATAAACTCCGCAAAGGTAGTTCTATTTTAAATAAACTCCGAATCCGAGAAACTAATTGAGTTGCGAGGAGAGAATGGCCGCCAATTTCAAAGAAATTATCATAAATTCCCACTTGCTCTATTTTGAGTATTTCTGTCCAAATTTGCACCAACATCTCTTCAATTCCATTGCGTGGTGCTACATATTGATCCCGGCGATTTCCTATTTTATCTGGTGCGGGTAAAGCGCGACGATCTACCTTACGATTAGTAGTAAGGGGTAAAGATTCCAGAAAAACAAAAGCTTGAGGAACCATATACAAAGGCAATTTACTGGACAGAAACTGACGCAGTTCACTAATCATCGGTATGCGTTCGTAATGAGCTACTATGTAGGCGACTAAATATTTATCCCCCGGGGTATCTTCCCGAATAATCACACAAGATGTTTGTACATCAATATTTTGGTTAAGTACCGCTTCAATTTCTCCTAACTCAATACGGAATCCGCGAATTTTAACCTGATTGTCAATCCGGCCAAAACATTCAATATTACCATCGGGTAAATAACGCGCTAAATCTCCCGTTTTATACAACCGATTGAAAGCTTCATTAGCAAAGGGATTGTCAATAAATTTTTCAGCAGTCAATTCGGGACGATTCAGATAACCCCGCGCTAAACGAACACCGCATAAATGCAATTCTCCCTTAACTCCAATGGGTACAGGTTGCAGATTTTGATCCAAGATATATGCTTTTGTGTTAGCAATAGGACGACCAATCAGCACTGAATTGATTTTTTCTGACTGATAATCTAGCAAGTCATGAACTATGGCGGTTACAGACGCTTCTGTGGGGCCATAGACGTTAATACATTGAACCCGTTTTCCGACCATTTGTCGCCAAATATTGACGGTTTCCGGTAACACTGCATCCCCTCCCACGGCGACAACTCGCAGACTGGATGGTACAGTAGCTAATGATTGGGAAACGGCGAGCGCCCATTCATGCCAATAGGCGGGGGTAATATTTAAAAGGGTTAGGCTTTCTTGTTCGATAAAATTGGCAAAATCAGTCAAAGTTGCAAACATTTGCCCTGGTCTTAAAACCACTGTGCCACCTTTTAACCAGGTGGGAAAAATTTCTTCCGCAGCGACATCAAAACCAAAGGAAGCAAACTGTAAAACGCGATCAGATTCTGTTAAACCGAATACTTCACTAATGCCCCAACTATGGTTAACTAAGGCTGCGTGAGTTAACATCACTCCTTTAGGTTTACCGGTTGAACCAGATGTATATAATAGGCATAGTAGATTTTCTGGAACCACTTCACTGAGGGGATTTTCTGGACTTTGAACTGTTAAAATCTCGGTTAATTTATCTAAGACAATTACCCCCACATCTTCTACTGGCAAAGAATCGAGTAAACTTTCTTGAGTTAGCAGTAGAGAAATTTGGGCATCTTCTGCCATATAAGTCAACCGTTGCTGGGGATAATCTGGATCTAAAGGTATATAGGCTCCTCCAGCTTTGAGAATGGCTAATAATCCGACAATAACTAACAGCGACCGCTCTAGATAAATGCCAACTAAAACTTCTGAATTTACCCCCAAAGATTGTAAATAATGGGCTAATTGATTCGCCTGAATATTTAATTCTTGATAGGTTAATTCTTGACCTTCAAAGACCACTGCTACTGCAGCTGGTGTTCGTGCTGCTTGTTCTTCAAATAAATGATGAACACAATGATGGAAAGGATAGTCTTTTTCGGTGGCATTCCAGTCTTTTAATAATTCTTTTGCCTCTACTTCGGTTAATAATGGTAGTTGGAAAATTGGCTGCTGCGGGTTAACAACCAATGCTTCTAGCAAGGTGATGAAATTTCCTGTTAATCGCTCAATGGTGCTGCGATCAAATAAATCGGTATTATATTCCCATACGCCTTGTAATTCTGCACCGGTATTCTCCATAGCCAGGGTTAGATCAAATTTGGCGGTGTCATTTTCTGTGGTGAGGGGAGTGGCAGTTAATCCTGTTAGTTCTAAGGGAGACGGAGGACTATTTTGCAGCAGAAAATCCACTTGAAATAAAGGCGCGTGACTTAAATCTCGTTCAGGTTGTAGGACTTCTACTAACATTTCAAAAGGCAAATCCTGATGAGCATAGGCATCCATTGCCATTTCCCGCACTCGACCCAATAACTGATTAAAATTGGGTTTACCTGACAAGTCAATTCGCAAGACCAAAGTATTGACAAAAAAGCCGATTAAACCTTCAATTTCCCTGCGATTACGGTTAGCAATGGGAGTACCAATTAAGATGTCTTCCTGTTCTGTATAACGGTAAAGTAAGACAGCATAAGCTGTTAGCAGGGTCATAAATAAGGTGACACCCTGTTCCTGGGTTAATTGGGTCAGTTTTTCGGTTAATTCTAGGGAAAGGCTAAAAGGTAGATGTCCCCCAGCAAAACTCTGTACAGCTGGTCGAGGTCGGTCTGTGGGAAGGGATAATAACGCGGGAGCATCTGCTAACTGTTTTTGCCAGTAATCTAATTGACGTTGCAGAATATCTCCCTGTAACCACTGTTTTTGCCAAAGAGTGTAATCACCGTACTGAATCGGTAACGGACTTAAAGATGAGGGCTGATTTTGAATGTATGCGTTATAGAGGTCGGTTAATTCCTGAAGAAATACCCCCATTGACCAGCCATCACTGACAATGTGGTGCATACAGACTAACAAGATGTGTTCCGTTTCAGATAACACGACTAAAGTGGTTCTGATTAAGGGTTCACTTGCTAAGTCAAAGGGTTGAATCGCTTGGTTTTGTGTTAACTCTTGGGAGGCAATTACTTTTTCACTGCTAGATAAATGCTGTAAATCAACTACCGTAACTGTCCAGGTTCGTGTTTGTATAATCTGGGTAGGGATACCATCAACGGTAATAAAGTTGGTGCGTAAAGCTTCATGGCGAGCACAAATTTCTTCTAAACTCTGGATTAAGATTTGTGAGTTTAAAGTTCCCTCTAAACCCAAGGCTAGGGGGATATTATAAAAAGAACTATTCGACTCAAATTCAGCCAAAAACCAAAGACGAGTCTGAGCAAAAGATAAGGGTAATTCTGCTGTTTTGTCCCTAGGTAAAATCGGCAGTTCAGTGAGTTGTTCTCGTTCCGAAATCCGTTTTATTTCCTGGGCTAATTCGGCGATTGTCGGTGCAACAAATAACTCTCGTAAGGGCATTTCTACCTGAAAAGCCTCACGGATGCGCGAAATCAGTTGAGTTGCTAATAATGAATGTCCGCCTAACTCAAAGAAGTTGTCGTGAATCCCCACCTGTGCAACTTTTAGGACTTTTACCCAAATCGAGGATAATATCTCCTCAATCGGGTTACGCGGCGCAACGTATTGTTCTTCGCTTTGGAATTCGGGAGCAGGTAAGGCACGACGATCAATCTTACCGTTAGGCGTTAAGGGTAGGGATTCCAAAATAACAAAAGCACTAGGAATCATATACTCTGGTAACTTAGCTTTCAGGAATTGACGCAGTTCAGTAACAGCAATAAAATTTTGCTCTTGTTGGGCAGAAATCCCCTCTGCTTGGGGGACAATGTAGGCAACTAAACGTTTTTGCTCTGTCTCATCTTCGCGGGCAATAACAATAGCTGTCTTGACTGCGCTGTGCTGACTGAGAATGGTTTCAATTTCTCCTAATTCAATGCGGAAACCCCGAATTTTTACTTGATTATCAATCCGTCCTAAATATTCGAGATTACCGTCAGGTAAATAACGTGCTAAGTCTCCCGTTTTATAGAGACGAGAATCTGGGGAATTACTAAAAGGATTAGGAATAAATTTTTCTTGTGTTAATTCGGGACGGTTAAGATAACCTCTTGCTAATCCTGCTCCACTGATGTGTATTTCTCCTGGAATACCTACAGGTACTGGTTGAAGATTGGAGTCTAAAATGTAGATTTGTGTGTTAAATATTGGGCGACCAATGGCGGGTGAAAGACTATTATTCTTTTCTCCAGAAATTACTACCCCTGAAGTTGTAACGACGGTGTTTTCAGTGGGACCATAATTATTTACCACCTGAAAAGGAATGAAATTTGACGGGTATTGATTAAGCTTATCTCCCCCTGTCAAGATAGTTCGCAAAGAAACATTAATTTCTGTCCATTCTAACGATAATAATTGCTCGGCTATTGGTGTTGGTAGAAAACTGATGGTTATTTTTTTCGCTGCTAACCATTTTTGTAATTCCACTAGAGATATGAGGATTTCAGGTTTGACTAAATAAATACTTGCTCCGGCAGTTAAATAAGGCCACAATTCCCAAACAGCAGCATCAAATCCTGTTCCAGCTAACTGAGTAGCTTTGTCTAGGTTCGTAATTTCAAAGGTGTTTTGATGCCAGAATACTAGATTTAGTAATCCCTGATGGGTAACTAATACTCCCTTGGGTATTCCTGTAGAACCGGAGGTGTAAATTACATAAGCTAGGTTACTATATTTAATGGTAGTAATTAGATTCTTTTGCTCCTCTTTAGAAATTACTGGCAAGTCAGCGTCTACACAAACAATATTTATATTTGCTTGAGATTCAGATAATTTATCAATCAATTTTTGTTGAGTTAGCAATACCTTCAAACCAGCATCTTCTAACATCAAACTAATCCGTTCAAGCGGATAATCAGGGTCAAGAGGAACATAAGCCCCACCCGCTTTTAATATCCCCAATAATCCGACAATCATCTCTAAAGAACGTTCTACACAAATCCCCACTAATTCATCAGGTTTAACACCTAAAGATTGCAAATAATGCGCTAACTGATTAGCTCGACAATTTAACTCATTATAGGTTAATTCTTGCTCTTCAAATATCACCGCTACAGTATCAGGAGTCCGTTCAACCTGCTCCTCAAATAACTGATGAATACACTTATCAACTGGATAATCTACCTCAGTATTATTCCAGTCAATCAATAACTGTTGTTGTTCAGATTTAGTTAACAAAGGTAATTGAGAAATCCGCTCACTCGGATTAGCAATAATTCCCTCAAGTAGAGCCAGAAAATGACCGTTCATTCTCTCAATAGTCTCACCATTAAATAAATCTGTATTATATTCCCAATGTGCAGTCAATCCAGCTTCTTTTACCTGTATAGATAAACTTAGATCAAACTTAGCCTTTTTAAATTCCAAAGGCTGAGGGGTGGCTTTTATTCCCTCTAAATCCATTTCATTTAGAACTTCATTATCTAGTCCAAACATCACCTGAAATAAAGGAGTATAACTCATATTTCTTTCAGGTTGTAATGCTTCTACTAACATTTCAAAGGGTAAATCTTGATGGTCGTAAGCATCTGTTGCCGTCTTTCGTACCTGTTTTAATGCCTCGCTAAAACTGGTATTTCCTGCTAAATCTGTTCTTAAGACTAGGGTGTTGACAAAAAAGCCGATTAACCCAGCTAATTCGCTACGAGTACGGTTAGCGATGGGAGTACCGACTAAAATATCTTCTTGTCCCGTATAGCGATAGAGTAGTACCTTAAATGCGGTCAAGAGGGTCATAAATAAGGTGACACCTTTTTCACGACTCAGCTTATTTAAGTCTTGACTGAGTTCTGGGGAAAGAATACCATTTATCTGATCTCCCTCAAAACGTTGTTCCGGAGGCCTTGGACGATCTGTCGGTAGATGTAATAAGGCGGGTGCTGCTGCTAACTGTTTTTGCCAGTAATTTAACTGATTTTGGCGGATTTCTCCCTGTAAATACTCTCTCTGCCAAATTGCAAAGTCGGCATACTGGATCGGTAACTCTGGTAAAAGAGGCTCTAAACCTTTAGTATAGGCATTATAAAGGGTTGTCAATTCCTCAATAAATACCCCCATTGACCAACCATCAGAGACAATATGGTGCAGACAAATCAGCAAGAAATATTCTGTGTCTGATAACTTGAGTAGGGTGGCTCTAATCAGGGAGTCATTGGCTAAATCAAAGGGTTGATGGCTGTGAATTTCTAGCCATTTTTTTATTTCCTGATCTTCTCGATATTTTGGGCTGTCTTTAACATTAACAAGCGTTAATTGCCAATTACTTTCTGGTTTAATTACTTGTACAGGATTTCCCTCAATAGTCGTGAAATTGGTGCGGAGGGCTTCATGACGTTGAATAATTTTTTGTAAACTTTTTTCGAGGATATCTGCCTGAAGATCCCCCGCTAAATGCAAGGCAAGAGGAACGTTATAGAAAGAACTGTTGGGTTCTAATTGATCTAGGAACCATAAACGCTGTTGGGCATAGGATAGGGGTAATTCTTCAAAATTCATTTTCTTTTTCTTGGTAAAATGGTGGGAACAGGGGAATCCGGTGTTTGCTGTTTTAACTGTTCAATCCCTTGGGCTAATTCAGCGAGGGTTGCTGTGTTGAATAACTGACGTAGGGGAAGCTCAATTTTCAGGCGATCGCGGATATGTGCTACTAATTTAGTGGCTAGTAGGGAATGTCCTCCCAGTTCAAAGAAGTTATCATTGATGCCCACTTTCTCTACTTTTAGAATTTCTGACCAAACATTTACTAATATATCCTCAATCGGGTTACGCGGCGCAACATATTTTTCTGATGGTTCACTACTAGATTCTGATGGGGGTAAAGCACGACGGTCTATTTTACCATTAGCAGTAAGGGGTAAGGCATCTAAAATAACGAAAGCATTAGGAACCATGTAACTGGGTAATTTAGCTTTCAGAAATTGCCGTATTTCGTTAATGGTAATCGTTTTTTCCGATTGTGGCACAATGTATGCCACAAGACGTTTATCTCCTGTTGTATCATCCCTCACTATTACTACTGTTTCCCAAATCTGGGGATGAGATGCTAATAATGCTTCGATTTCCCCCAACTCAATCCGAAAACCCCGAATCTTAACTTGATTGTCAATGCGCCCTAAATATTCTAACTCTCCCTTAGGTAAATAACGGGCTAAATCTCCCGTTTTATATAATTTTGACGGCTCATTGCCCCCCTTATTAAGGGGGGTTGGGGGGATCACTTCATCCTTCTCAAAAGGACTAGAAATAAACCTTTCTGTCGTTAATTCAGGACGATTGAGATAACCTTTTGTTACTCCTGCACCCCCCACATACATCTCACCGGGTACACCAACCGGTACAAGTTGTAAATATTGGTCTAGTAAATATACTTGTAAGTCGGGAATGGGACGACCAATCACACTAGCTGTACTATCCAAGTCGGTCATACTTAATGGTCGATAGGTCACATGAACGGTAGTTTCTGTAATTCCGTACATATTAACTAATTGGGGGCATTGGTCGCCATGGCGCTGAAACCAAGGTTGTAAGCTGTTAATTTCTAAAGCTTCTCCTCCAAAAATAACTAAACGTAAGCTTAAATCGTTATCTGTTGTCGATGAACGATCCCCCCTTGATAAGGGAAAACTTCCTTTTAAGGATTCTTCAGCTTGAATTAACTGACGGAAAGCGGTAGGAGTTTGATTGAGAATTGTTACTTTTTCTTGACATAATAGCTGATAAAATGCTTCGGGGGAACGAGTTATTAAGTAGGGTACAACTACCAAGCGTCCACCATATAACAAAGCTCCCCACATTTCCCACACCGAAAAGTCAAAAGCGTAGGAATGAAATAGACTCCAGACATCTTGACTATTAAAATTATACCAAGCATCTGTAGCGGCAAATAATCGCACGACATTGGAGTGATTGACTAACACCCCTTTCGGTTTACCTGTGGAACCGGAAGTGTAGATAACATAAGCTAAGTTATCTGGGGTGACGGTGTTTTCTAGATTTGAATGGCTGTTTTCGGCAATTTTTTCCCAGTCGGTATCTAAATAAATAATCTGCGCTTGATGTTGAGGTAGAGTTTCTCCTAGCTTTTGTTGCGTTAACAGCACTGATAATTGAGCATCTTCTAACATGAAGCTTAACCGTTCAATCGGATATTCAGGGTCAAGAGGAACATAAGCACCACCCGCTTTTAATATCCCCAATAAACCCACAATCATCTCTAAAGAACGTTCAAGACAAATCCCCACTAATTGATCAGGTTTTACTCCCAAAGACTGTAAATAATGTGCTAAATGATTAGCTCGATTATTTAATTCATTGTAGGTTAATTGTTGATCTGAATATACAACTGCTACCGCTTCGGGTGTGCGTTTTACCTGCTCTTCAAATAACTGATGAAGACACTTAGTAACTGGGTAATCAACCTGCGGATTATGACCGTCTATTAATAATTGATTTTTCTCAAATTCTGTCAGCAGAGGTAATTGAGAAACTCGCGCCTCTGGATTGGCGACAATTCCCTCCAGTAAGGTTTGAAAATGCCCCAATAGGCGAGTAATTGTCCCATCATCAAATCGGTTAGTATCATAGCTAATTCGCACCTGTAATTGCTCCCCAGGGAGCGCAATTAATGTTAGAGGATAATTAGTTTGTTGAGAAACCTGAATATTTTCCAGATAAAAACTATCATTACCTAAGACCGCAGTAGCGTCAACTGGATAATTTTCAAAAACAACTATACTGTCAAATAAAGATGCACTTCTAGGGATTTCACTCCAAGTTTGAATCTCTGCTAATGAACTATATGAGTATTGATTAGACTCAACTAACTGAGCTTGTAAATCTTTCAATAAAGTCAGTGCTGAGGTGTCCGGTTTAACTTGGATTCGCATGGGCAAGGTATTAATAAATAATCCCACCATTGCTTCAATACCAGCAATAGATGTCTCACGACCAGATACAGTCGCACCAAATACTATGTCTGTTTCTTGGCTATAGCGCGATAGCAATAATCCCCAAGTTGCTTGCACTAAATTATTCAGTGTCAAGCGATTTTTCCTAACAAAAGACTGGCAGGCGGCTGTGGTTGAAGCGGGGAACTGAATTTGCTGTTTTTTATAGACGTTGCTATTTTTAGAATTTGATGATCTTTCTATTACCAAAGGAGTAGGAGCAGTAAAACCTTGCAGTTTTTGTTGCCAAAATTCCTCGGCTGGTTTTTGTTCCTGTTGCTGTAGCCAAGCAATATATTGGCGATAGCTGACAACAGGTTGATCAGTGCTAATCTGATTTTGAGAAATTTCTTGATAAATCTTTAAAAAATCTTTAATCACTAAAGATAAAGACCAACCATCAAGTAATAAATGATGACTACTCCAAACAAATTGATAGGTATTTTTATCCAACTTGATCAGATTTAGGCGCATTAATGGAGCTTCAGACAATTCTAGGGATTTTTGCTGATCACTCTCCAAAAAAACTGCTAATTCCTGTTCTTGCTGTTGTGCGGTTAAATGTTGCCAATCATAAGTAGCGACTCTCACAGTTACTTGTCGATAGACTACTTGTACAGGTTGGCTCAATGCTTCCCAAATAAAAGCTGTACGGAAAACGACATACTTTTCTACTAACCTTTGCCAAGCTTGCTCAAATATTGTTGTATCGACATTGCCCTTTAAATTACAACTGAATTGGACGAAATATACATCTGCATCTGGCTCATACAAGCTATGAAACAACATCCCCTGTTGCATCGGCGATAGGGGATAAATATCGGCTACATTTTGTCTATTTGTGCTATTCATCTGGGAGTTCATCGTTACAGTTGAGCTAATATTTGTTCTAGTTCTATTTGGTCGATTTCTAATAAGGGGAAATCTTGGGCGGTGTAATCTCCAGTATCCGCTTCAGTCGGCGGAGGATTCACTATTTCTGGTTCTATTTTTGACTCGGTGACTCTTGTTGCTACTGTGGCTAATTCGGCGATATTTTGATGGGTAAATAATTGTTTGGGGGTTAACTCTAATCCTGCTTTTCTCGCTCTAGTAATGATTTGAATAGTCAGGATGGAATCGCCCCCCAGTTCAAAGAAGTTATCATAGATACCTACTGGCTCTACTCGCAAAACTTGTGACCAGATTTTAGCTAATATTTCTTCTTCTAGGTTACGAGGAGCAACAAAATTCAATTCTATCTCTCCACACAAGTTGGTTTCAGGTAAAGCGCGACGGTCAATTTTACCATTAGGTGTTAGGGGTAATGATTCCATGATTACGAAAGCACTGGGAATCATATAATCTGGTAGCTTTTCTTTTAAGAATTGTCGTAATTCATTGGGGGTTGGTGTTGTCTCTTTTTGAGGGACAATGTAGGCAACTAAACGTTTATTTCCTGATGTATCTTCCTGGTCAATAATAACCGATGATTGTACTTGAGAATGTTGTTTTAATACTGTTTCAATTTCCCCTAATTCAATACGGAATCCTCGTATTTTTACTTGATTATCAATCCGTCCTAAATACTCAATATTACCGTCAGGTAAATAACGCGCTAAGTCTCCTGTTTTATAGAGACGAGAATCTGGGTAATTACTAAAAGGATTAGGAATAAATTTTTCTTGTGTTAATTCTGGACGGTTAAGATAACCTCTTGCTAATCCTGCTCCACCTATATGTAATTCTCCTGGAATACCTACAGGTAATGATTGAAGATTGGAGTCTAAAATGTAGATTTGTGTATTAGAAATTGGACGACCAATGGGGATACGTTGTCCATACATTTCTCTCTGACAATTCCAAAAAGTTACATCAATACAACATTCTGTCGGTCCATAGAGATTGCACAAATTTACATTTAGTTGGCTCAATAATTTCTCTTGCAAAGCCACTGGCAAGATTTCACCACCACAGAAGACTCGTTTGAGTAACTGACAATTTTCGATTCCTCCCTGTTCTAAAAGCATTTGCAGTAAGGATGGCACAAGTTGAACAGTAGTTACTTGCTGTTGGGCAATTGTTTTTAAGAGGTAATCGCTGTCGGTATGACCCCCTGGTTGAGCTATTAACAACTGTCCACCTACTAATAAAGGAGCGTAAAATTCCCAAACTGACGCATCAAAACTAAAGGGAGTTTTTTGCAGAACTCTATCCGTTTTAGTTAGGGGGAATGTTTCTTGCATCCAGAACATATGATTGGACAGGTTACTGTGGGAAAGCATTACCCCCTTCGGTTGACCAGTAGAACCTGATGTATAAATAACATAAGCTAAATTAGTTGCTTGTACATCAGTAATTGGATTATCCTGACTGAACTGAGAAATTAACTCCCAGTCAGCATCTAAACAAATAAGTTGTGCTTGATGTTCAGGTAATTTATTAATCAATTTCTGTTGAGTTAGTAACACTTTAACAGCAGCATCTTCTAACATAAAAATAATCCGTTCAATCGGATAATCAGGGTCAAGAGGGACATAAGCCCCACTCGCTTTAAGAATGCCTAATAATCCCACAATCATCTCTAAAGAACGTTCTACACAAATCCCTACTAAAGTATCAGGTTTTACCCCCAAAGATTGCAAATAATGTGCTAACTGATTAGCTCGACAATTTAACTCATTATAGGTTAATTGTTGACCTTCAAATACTACTGCAACAGCATGAGGTGTCCGTTCAACTTGTTTCTCCAACAACTGATGAATACACTTATCTAATGGGTACTCAGCCTGAGTATTGTTCCACTCAAAAAGTAACTGCTGTTGCTCAACTTCTGTGAGCATTGGTAATTGGGAAATACGCTGCTGTGGGTTAAGCACAATAGAGTTGAGCAGTCTTTCAAAATGCTTGGCCATGCGCTCAATAGTAGCAGCGTCAAATAAGTCAGTGTTGTATTGCCAACATAGCTTAATCACTCCTTTCGCTTCTCTCACCATTAAACTCAAATCCAAGTGTCCGCCCTGTTGTCCGAACAAGTGTGGCTCCATTGGCAACACTGATTTTTGCAGATGCAAGGAATTATTTTTTGGTTCACACCAAGTTTGTGCTTGCCAAGCAAAACTAACTTGAGAGAAAGGCGAACGGCTGGGATCGCGTTGTGGCTGGAGTTTTTCTGCTAACAGAGAAAATGGGTAATCTTGATGATTTTGAGCTTGGCTAACTATTTTGCTGACTTGAGCAAGAAGTTCTGTAAATGTGGCATTCTCCTGGACAGAAACTCTTAAAACGGTCAGGTTAGAAAAGTAGCCGACAATCTCTTTAAACTCTTTACCCGGCCGTCCTCTCATCGGGCTGCATAAGAGGATATCTGTTTGATTGGTGTAGCGGTAAAGTTGGACGTAAAATGCTGTAAGCAGAATCCGATAAAGGCTGGTTCCAGATGCTAAAGCTAGATGCTTGAGTTTTTCAATTAACTGTTCATCTAGCTTGACAATGTATGAGGCTCCCTCATAAGTCTTGACTGGGGGGCGGGGTTTGTCTGGGAGCAAATTCAAAATTGGCAATTCGCCAGCTAATTGTTTTTGCCAATATTGCCACAGTTTTTCTCCCCTATTACCCGATAGCATTGCTGCTTGCCATTGGACAAAATTTGCATAGGTTTTATTTTCATTCCAAGAATCTGGGGCTGTTTCTGTCTGCTGTTGACTAAATTGCTCCACTTCCTCTGGATATAAAGCTTGAAATTCACTCAGCAGTAAATCATAGGACCACATATCGCCAGCAATGTGGTGCATTGTCAGCAAGAGAATGTGTTCTTCTGCTGAACGAGTAAATAAATTCACCCGCAAAACTGAATCTTTTTCTAAGTTAAAAGGGTGGTCAGCAATAGCATAGATTTTTTCTACTAATTGCTCTTCCCTCCAGTCGCTGGCATCTATTACCTCAACCTGAAAATTCTCTTGCTGGTTAACCTGCTGTACCGGTTTGCCCTCATAACTGGTATATGTGGTTCTCAGAATCGGGTGCTTTTCAATAATTTTTTGCCATACACGATTGACAACAGGAATCTTTAAATAAGAATAAATTTTTGCAGTAATAAATATATTATAAGCAACGCTTTCTGAAGCAATCTGGTAGATTAACCACATTGCTTCTTGACCACGTGAAAGTCCAGATGAACTTGGGTAAATTGTTTTCATATTTCTACTCATGACTCTCCCGCATTTGTGATAAAAAAATGTTATCTAGGGGAAGGCGTATGCTTTATGCCCCTACAGAAACCGAATTTGCCCCGCTATAGGGGCGCAAGGAAGCCGAGTACAAAATGTAACATAAATCGAACATTTTTCACCATGATATCGCGAGGTCTGTTATCGCTTTGAGGGAACGGGGAACAGGAAACGGGGAAGAAAATCGGCGCACCTCATTGCTTTGAAACCTGTATCCTGAAATCTTATCATAGAAAAAAAATTTGTCATGGTCAACGAAATTCGGTAATATGTGGTATTCTGAGAAGCGCTCACTAGCTTTAGCTATCAAAACAATGGTTACTTGTAGTAAGATAACGAGGGTTAAAGAAGCAGTAGCAAGGGTGGGTGAGAAAGCCATCGCTTTATACTGACAGATAAAGCGACGGGAGTATGTTAGCACAACTCAAGCACAATAACCTTAAAATTGTCGGGGAGCATTATATTTTCGCCAATTGCCTTCTACACAGGGGAAGGTTTCTCCTGAAACTAGAACCCAACAGACAACCCCAGAATAAACTCCGCCAATCCAGCCAAAATCTAAAATCATTCCAGCAAAATGTCCACAACTCAAATATAAATGCTATATGTCCGCCAAAGTCTCTCAAGATCGATCGACGACTAATATTATCTCCGATGTCAGCAAATTTTGGCACAGTGTCAAGCTGATCGCTGCTCCCTATTGGTATCCTACTGAATCGGGGGGAAGGACTTTTGCCGATGTGATTCAAGCTTGGGCCATGCTCATCCTACTAATCGGGGTAATCCTAGGGGTTGTAGGCTTAAATGCCTTCAATAGCTTTGTTAGTAATTACTTAGTTGATGTCATTCTTGAAAAAAATGATTTTGATAAATTTGTCAAAACTTTGGTAGTTTTCGCGGTTGGACTGCTCTTTGTCACCCTTTTGGTTGGCTTGCTTAAATTTCTCAGGAAAAGAATCGCCCTGGATTGGTATGCTTGGCTCAATGACTGGATTCTCACAAAATATTTGCATAATCGCGCCTATTACAGAATTAATTTTAAATCCGATATCGACAACCCAGATCAGCGTTTATCCCAGGAAATTGAGCCGATTACCAGTAAAGCTCTCTCCTTTTTTGCAGTTTCCCTAGAAAATGTCCTAGATATGATCACTTTTTTAGTGATTCTCTGGTCAATTTCTTCCTCTGTCGCCATTATTTTAGTCGTTTGGACAATTCTCGGTAACGTCATTGCTATCTATTTTAACCAAGCTCTAAATAAAATTACTCAAGAAGAATTAGAACTTAAGGCTAACTACAATTATGCTCTAACCCACATTCGTAATCATGCGGAGTCGATCGCTTTCTTTGAGGGAGAAAATCAGGAATTAAATATTATTCAGCGGAGATTTAATAAACTCTTAGACAGTGCTAAACGTAAAATTGATTGGGAGAGAGGCACAGAAATTTTTAGTCGGGGCTATCAGGCGGCAATTCAAGTATTTACTTTTGTCATTTTGGGTCCTTTGTATATCAATAGTGAGGGCATTAGTTTCGGACAGGTCGGGCAAGCCTGTTTAGCGGCTAATTTGTTTGCTACGGCGCTGGCGCAATTAATTAGTGAATTTGGCACTTCGGCACAATTTAGCAGTTATGTTGAACGTCTATCGCAATTTTCCGAAGCCTTAGAAGAAGTCATTAAACAACCGGAAAATTTAAGCACGATTAAAACCATCGAAGAAACCCAATTTTCCTTTGAAGATGTCACCTTGCAAACCCCCGATTATGAACAGGTAATTGTCGAAAACCTCTCCCTTTCTGTTCAGCCTGGACAAGGTTTATTAATTGTCGGTCCGAGTGGTCGGGGTAAAAGTTCCTTGCTACGTGCGATTGCCGGTTTATGGAATGCAGGAACCGGCCGATTAGTTCGCCCCCCCCTAGAAGAAGTATTGTTTCTGCCCCAACGTCCCTATATAATATTAGGAACCTTGCGAGAACAGTTACTCTATCCCAATCGTAATCAAGAAACCAATGAGATAAAATTAAGGGAAGTTTTGCAAGAAGTCAATCTCCAAAATTTACTAAATCGAGTCAATAGCTTTGATACAGAAGAGCCTTGGGAAAACATTTTGTCCCTGGGAGAACAACAACGTTTGGCTTTTGCTAGGGTATTAATTACCCGTCCCAGTTTTACTATCCTAGATGAAGCCACAAGTGCTTTGGACTTAAACAATGAGGAAAATTTATATCGGCAATTGCAAAAAACTCACACAACTTTTATTAGTGTTGGACATCGGGAAAGTCTCTTTAACTACCATCAATGGGTTTTAGAACTCTCTAGTAATTCCCATTGGCAACTGCTTACAGTGGAGGAATATCGCCGACAAAAAGCGAAAGAAATTATTAATATTTCTGTCGATAATTCTCAAACTAGACTTGAAGATTTACCGAATCAGGAAACCGAGGTCAATCCTAAAATCAATTCTGCCGAGGAACCCCCCCCCGAATCGCCAACGACAACAATCTTAACAGAAGTCGAAGAAGGACTTTCCCATGCACAAATGAAGGAATTAAGCGACTATTCTCTCAGTAGCATTAGAAGCAAAGCCAGTCAGGGAAAATCAATTACGGGGAAAGATGGACTGACCTATCGCTATGACAAAGACCCTAAAATCTTAAAATGGCTAAGAGTTTAGCCGATGAGAGATGGTTCAAAAAACAACGTTAAAACATTACACCAACTTAGCTACAAAAAAAATGAATCAAATCCTGGTTAATCAACAACAGTTGTTCCAAGAAATCGTCCAAGATATCCAGCAAAATAAAATTGCAATTGCGGCGAAAAAACTGCGTCAACAGGAAGCAGATAACTGTGAAATTCCGGCTCAGTGGCTTCTGAAAACAGCAGAGGCTTTAGAAACCGATGACTGGAGCATTTTATCAGAAGATTTCATTAATCTGAATTTTATCGATAAAAATGGTTATTTTCTGATGATTGCTCCCTATAGCATCAATCGTCAGGGGAAGCAACAAGTCACTTTGAGTGCGATTTACGGAAAAATTCATAAAAATAGTGAACCTTCTATTGAACAACTAGAAAGGTTAATTCGTGAAAAATTTGGCAGTTTAGGACAACCGATTCCCAGAAATTTGTCCTTTACTGAAATTGCTAGTTGTGGTACAGTTAGCGGAGAAAAGGGGGAGGCTTTTATCGTTCCTCATAGGTGGACTTTTCCCAATAGTGTTCAGGGACCAGCTTTAAATAATGCCAGTGAGCAAAAAAGACGCTTTTCCGGTTCTAGCTACGAATGTATCCGAAAAATTTTTGAGCCAGAAACGGCCGATTTACTATTAGGACCCCTAGAGGATCAAATTAATGGTGAACGCTATCGCCATCTCGATACCCAATTCCATGAAGCAGGTCATGCTAGTGGGTTGGGATTTGACTTGAAACTCAAAAATAAACTGTTTCAAAACTATACCTATGCCGGAGTCGAGGAGTGGCGCTCAGATAGTTTAGGCTTTGAATTTGCCGACTGTGCTTTACCTGCCGAAGAAGCGGGAAAATTAGTCGCTGTTAATTTCTGCATTCGCTTTGGTTTAGATGCTCACCGTTTAGGGGGTTTAGAAAAAGATGTGGATGTCCACGCTAGTTTGATCAGTTTGGAATATCTCTTGCAAAATGATGCTATTTATCTCACAAAAAATGGTCAATTTGCCCTGCGTAATGTCAGTTATCCAGGCTTACTAAAAGCGGTGGAAATGCACCGAACAAAAGCTTTATCTCTAACGCGAAGGGAGTTGAATCTAAATAGTCCAACAGGTCTTTTTGCTCTGTATAAAGTAGAGATTCATCCCGCAACCCAATTAATTTTTCAGGGACTAATTGTAGAGCGCTGCCGAGGAATTTGGTCAGAGTTACAATAAGTACCTAGGGTTTGCTGATAACCGTCCCGGGGAGGGATGTCAGTCAGCCATGTGCATCCCTCCAAGTACTAGGTCTCTACTACTTGATGGCGATAGGGATTGGGGTCAACTCCTCTGAGTTTCTCGCCACAGCAAGTGCCGGCCCTGGAATATTAGTCGTTGACTCCTACACATTTATTTATATATATCACTAGATAACTAAAATGTGTTAAGCTAGGCGGTAGCATTCTGGGAAATCACGACAGATAAATCAGTCTCTTATTAGTCAGAATCCCTGAACCCCTGATTACCTCTTTCTCCCCTAGGTGATTACAAAACCAATGGCTGAACAACGCTCTGTACTAAAATTTAATGGCATCGATGATCACATGGAGCTATCCCACGGATTTCTTGACATCGATCAGAGTATTACCATTACATTTTGGGCAAAAGGGGAAAATAATTTATCCACAGAAACCACTCTTTTAGAAGCTGTTAATCAGGAAAATAAACGCGTTCTACATATTACCTTGCCCTGGGGCGATCCCGTGAAACCTGCGATTTTTTGGGACGCGGGAAATGAAGAAGGTTTCGATCGAATTGAAAAAAAAGTCAAGCTTAAAGATTATAGTGATTGGACTCACTGGGCCTTTGTCAAAAATGCGACCACAGGCCGAATGTTGATCTATCGCAATGGTATCATTTGGCATCGTGGCAACGGTCATAACCGGGCCTTAACGGGGATTGAAAAAATCATCTTGGGAGCCTCTGTTAATCTCTCCCATTATTGGCAAGGTTGTCTTGCAGAACTTTCTGTTTGGAATCAAGCGCGTAGCCAAGAAGAAATCCAAGAAGCGATGTATCAATCTCCCTTAGTTGATGACCTTGGTTTAGTCACTTATTTATCACTCAATGGCAGTGCCGAGGATCACACAAGTTATAGCAATCATGGTATTCTTTATGGGACAACCTGGCAACTAGATAGTCTTCCCTCCAAACCGACCTCGATCCCTAAATCAAAAACTCAGACTAGCAGTAAAGCTAGAAGGAGTGCGAAAAGGATAACAATGGTCAACGAAATTTTTAACTCCCTTGAAGAAGAAGAAGTGATTGAACAGGATGCTCCATCTGAAAATCAAGAACCTTCCCGGGAAGATAATTCAGAATCAATTATAATTGCCGAAGAAGCTGCCCTTGCCAGCAATGAAATTGAGGAGATTACTGAAACAGCAATTTCTCAACCGGATAGCCTCACTTATTCAAACCAGAAAAAACGGTTAATTATTTGTTGTGATGGTTCTTGGGAAGACTCTGCCAGTGCTTACCCCACCAATGTGGTTAAATTCGCCGAATCTATTAAGTATATTGCCGAGGATCAAACCCCCCAAATCGTCTTTCTGTCAGGTTCTGGCACCCCCGAAGATAACGAATTTATTAAAAGTTTAGGGAATGAAACTTTTGGCTGGGGCCTCGATCGAATGATTCAAGATGCCTATCGTTTTCTTGTCCTTAACTACAATCCCACAACCGAGGATGAAATTTATTTGTTAGGTTTTAGTCGAGGAGCATATATCGTTCGATGTTTGGCCAGTTTTATCGATAAATGTGGAATCCTAAAACGCTCTAAGATTAAAGAAATTCCCCTAGCTTATCAACTCTATCGAGACCACACCGTTAGTTCCGATAGTGCCAAAGCTCAACAATTTCGTGCCGCTAATGCTAAAAAAATTGAGACAGAAAAGGAAGATTTTCAAGATCGTATTCCAGTCAAGATGTTAGGTTGTTGGGATACAGTTGGCAATTTTGGTATTCCCGATTTAACTACTTGGTTTCCCCTGGCTAAGTTTTATCATAAAAAATATGAATTTAGTAATACAAAATTAAGTCCGATTATCCAGAATGCTTTTCATGCTGTTGCCATTGATGAAAAACGTAAAAACTTCCCTTCCACTCCGATAAAAGCCAATCCCGAAAATCCCGAACAAGTTGTCAAAGAAGTTTTATTTGTCGGTGAACATACCTGTCTAGGTGGTGGCAAAAAAGAATATCAAGGACTTTCCGACTACCCGTTACAATGGATGATTAATCAAGCCAAAAAATTGGGATTAGAGTTTAATTCAACTACCTCTGAATCCGAGGAATTCCAAATTAAACCAGACCCGACCATCAAGTTCGATAATACTGTTAAAGGATTGTCGGCCTTGGGAGGTGAGCAATGGCGATATTTCAATACAAAAGTTGTCACTGTTCATCACAGTGTGGTAAAACGATTAAAGGCTTTTTCCGATTATCGTCCCAAAAGTCTTGAACCTTTTCTTCAAGCTTTACTTGATGGCGATCAACAGACAGATTAACCTTGCTTTAAAATTAAACTAATCCTTCGCTAGAAATTTGAGGTTATTTTTATGGAACTCGATAACATTATCAAAAAAGTGGCAGGTACTTATTTAGCTTCGGCTATTATTGCTGTCATCGTGCTAATTGTGACCCTCGGACAACCCTTTGTAGTTTTTCTGGGTATTGGAGCGATGGGGTTGGTTACTGTACTAGGAGATGCGATTGCTCAGTACGGAATTGAAGCGGTTCTGAATGCTTTTTACACTGAGCGAAGTAAAAAAGAATCCCTGGAAACACTTTTGGCTGAAATTGATGCTTTACCTCTGACTGATGACCTGAAATTAAAAACAAAAAAATACTTGACTGACCATCAAGAACAGACAGTAAAGCAGCAAGAAACGGTAACTGAGCCAACGACTGAAAGTCCTCAAACAGTTGTTATTGAAAATGAACCAGTTATTGAAAATGAACCAGTTATTGAAAATGAACCAGTTATTGAAAATGAACCAGTTATTGAAAATGAACCGGTTGTTGTCGAAGTTGAAAATGTTTAATTAGGTATTGCTCCCTCTTGCAAGAGATGGGGGCAGCGGATGATTATTGCTAAGTATTGAGGAATTTTTTGGTCTAAGATAGCTATGCTAAATAGGAACTCTCAACATCTGATGACCTATAAAAAAATTGCCATTTATGAGCAAAGCTATCAACTTCCTGTTTTTAAAAATAGATACTTAAAAAATTTTCAGAAAATCATCAAGGAACGTCGGAAATTAATTCAAGAAGGAGTTCGCTACCATTACTATTTTGGTAAGATTATTAAACGAAAAGAAAAAATTACTCAACAAGAAATCTTGATCGAGACTCAGTTATTAATTAAAGACTATAATTTATTAATTAATGGACTAGAAATCTATCAAGACGGATATTATCGTTTTTTACTCCAACTCAGTGACAATCTCAAAATTTTATTTTCCCAAAAATATCAAGAATTGAAAATATTAGACTACGAGAGAATAAAGTTAGAAATTAAAAATAATAATAATCAAAATATTCTCAATCAACTCAAGCTAGAAAAACAGGAAAATTTTCGGTCAATTTTGCTACTGGGAAAAACATCTTTTTTGATGTTGAGAAAAACTAAATTACTAGGGGAAGGAGTTCAGAAATTAGCCGAGGATACTCAAAAGCAGAAAAAAATTGTGCAAGCAATTATTCAAGAACTCAAAATTTATGAGGAATTAAATCATTATCAACTCAAATCTCAACGAGTTCGCCAAGAAATTGCTGATCTTGCCCAAAATGCGATTAATTTTGAAAACTACTTACAGGACTATTTTGCTCCTTTTCAATTATTAATAGAAGAAGTGATTAAGGTGGATGAAGAATTTTATGCAACAGTTGGAGAAATTAAGTATTTGGTAGATAATATTTTCCCACCTCAGCCTGCTCTCTTAGAAACGTCAGATTCAGCAATAAATTCTGAGTTTTTGCTAAATTTTCTGGCGACTGGTTACGAGAAAGAAGCAAGGTTAAAAGAGGCTTTTTCCTCTGATCAATTTAATGATTACTTATTCAATGAAAGTGAATGGTCAGAACAATTTATTTCTCTAGAAAAAACCATCAATAAATTATCTGCTCATTTAGCAGAACAAGAGGCTTGTCAAAAAGACACTATCCCAAAAACTCCCCTGGCAATAGTTGTCTCTCAATTCACTCAAAACAGTCTTCACAAATCTTCTACTTCTAAAAATCCCCAGACTTCCCCAAATATCTTAACTCAAGAATCGGCTGATATTGATTATAATCAATTACAAGATTTGCTAAGAAAGCAACAGTGGCAAGCGGCCGATCGCCAAACAACCCAACTACTATTAAAAATTTTGGGTAGAACCTACTGGAATGAGGTTTATCCTCAAGATATTGCTCAATTACCTTGTTCGGATCTGAAAAAAATTGATCAACTTTGGCTTCATTATAGTAATGGTCATTTCGGTTTTAGTATTCAGCAAGCCATTTTCTCTAGTCTCGGTGGTTTAGTGGATTATGAAACCCAAAAGAAACTTGGCGATCGCCTGGGTTGGCGGAAGGAAGGTCAATGGCTCAATTATGAGCAACTAAACTTTGAATTAGAGCCGAATTCTCCCCTCGGTCATTTACCCGTTCATTGGTTGATTTTTGAAGAAAATCTTTGTTACCCATCTGCGGAAGCTTCTGACAATCAAAACTCCGTGGCTTTCTGGAGAGTTGGCAATTGGTTATTGTGGCAACTTCACCTCGTTTTAAGCAAAATTCAAGCCTGTGGAATTATTCCTCTGTCTGACTTTTAAAGCGATTATCTAAGCTGTTGACTATCTAAATTACTCGTTAATTGACATACTCCCACCGTCAAGCTACGCTGTGACGGGGGATTCTTGACCCATCGCTGTTAGAAATTCCTTGTTCAACGAGACAGCTTAGATTCTCAATGTCTCCACTGA
>VYLN01000032.1_pt1 | contig 37719 bp, 26 predicted proteins | sample 5109471 | NCBI WGS metagenome assembly VYLN01 (sample SAMN12291806, study PRJNA351875) | freshwater metagenome | isolation source: freshwater lake | place: USA: Michigan, Lee Lake | collected 2013-08-06 | reverse complement strand
CGTAAAGCTCGCCCGCGTATCCGCCGCATCTCGCCGCGACCGCACCCGAATCGGCTCACTCGATTGCGTCTCGCGCCACTGCTTGTCCGAAGCCGCCAACGCTTCCTCAACATTCGCAGGCAACCAGATATTGTCCTGTTGCCCATTCGCGGCCATATGCATGGGCGTCCGCAGCCAAATCGCCGAGCCATCAACACGCAGAGCCCACTGCCCCTCGCCACCATGGTTCCACGAATTCTCATTCGCATACACCACGTTGCCCAATACCGCCCGCCGCACCACAGGCGACGCATCCGCAAGCACCACCGTCGAACTCGGATCACTCCACTGCGGCTTGCGATCACCAAACATCACAAAATACGAATACGAAACCTGATTGATGTCGCTCCAATCGCGCGCATCCAGAGGCAGTTCTTCACCCCGGCACGTCGCATTCCCGCCGCATCGCAGTTGCTCCATCGTCGCATACTGCGCCCGCCGCAACGTAAACAAATTCGCCGAGTTGCTGTGCTCAACATTCCGTCCCGTCTCCCACCAAGGCAATCCCGCCAAACTCGCCGAAGCAAGCGGCAAACTCCCCCGCTGGTCACCCGTGTACACACCCAGCGCCTGCGCCACCGAATTCATATTCCCCGCACAACTCACCCTGCTGCTGCGCTTGCCCCACGCACTCATCAAAGGCCACATGACCGACGCCCCAACCAGCAGCGTCGCCGCCACGCTCACAAAGTCAGCCCATCGCCACGTCCCACGCCGCTGCGGCACCTCAACAGGCCGCACCGCTCGCGCCGCCGCAACGCCCGCCAACGTGCGCTCAATCAGCAACTCGCGCCCCGTCGCCGGAACTTGCGTGCTCGTCAAGATCGCACCCAGTTGCTCAACCCGCTCCGCCCGCCCCCGCAGCGACGATGGCACACTCCGCAAACTGTGCCCGCTATTGATATACGAGTCCAGCGCTTCACCATCATGCAAGCTCAGTTGCTTGGCAACCTCATGCTCGCCGCTGTTCGTTCTCGCCGCGCGCGTCTCAACAGCCTGCCGTGCCGCATCCGCTCGCAACATTCTCGCCAGCGTCGCATCAACCAGCGCCGCATCCGCAGCCGGCCCAGCATCCAACCGGCTCAGCAGTTTGCTCACACGCTGCTGTCGATCATCCTCGCGACCAGGCACAAATCCGCTTTCAATCAACGCATCCAATGCCCGCTGGTCGCCCTGCGACAGCACAAATCGCTGCTCGGCAGCCATCGCGTCCTCGGGCTCATGTGGTTCCGGTAAAGCCATACGTGCGTCAATTCCTTGAAAACAAATTGCTTGAAGCCTGTTCGTAAACCAAATCCGTCAACCAAATCCAACCTGACCCAATCCGCCCCCAACCCACCCCACGCCTACTCCGCCTTCCCCTCCGCCTGCACCCGTTCCCACGCCTTCGCGAAGCTCGCCACCGCCGCATGCAGTCGGCTCTTCACGGTCCCCAGCGGAATTTCTAGTTCATCAGAAATCGCCGCGTAACTCAGGCGATTGAAGTACGCCAGCAGCAAAATCTCACGCAGCGTCGGGCTCAACATCTCAACCGCACGCTGCACCTTCTTGTTCATCTCCTCCGAGTCCATCTTCGCATCAGGCTGCGCGATGTCCATTTCCAGCAAATCCACAAACGTCTCGCCATCATCACCACCCACGGGTGCCGACAACTCCAGCGTCCGCCTGCGGCCCTTCTTACGGAGGTAGTCCCGCCCTTTGTTCGCTGCAATCGTAAAAAGCCAAGGCCGAAAACGCCGCGTCGCGTCAAAACTCGCCGCCGACAAGTGAACTTGGAGAAACGCCTCCTGAAAAACGTCCTCCGCCCCCGCCTGATCCCCCACTAACCGGTAAAGAAACCGAATCAGTTCCCCGTGATATCGCTCCACCAACGTCCGCAGTGCCCCCGTATCGCCCCCGCGATATCGCTCGAAAAGTACCTCGTCGCTGATCCCTTCCGCCAATTGCACGCTCCGTATACGGCCTTACCACGCAAACGTTCGGCTAACTTCCAAACTCTCCTACCACCTCGCCCGTCAACCGTTCAAAAGTCACGCCCGTCTCAGGCCCGAAAAGTGCAAGCCCCTCGGCTCGCAGCCGCGGTGCGTGCTCCGCAAGGTATCGCTCCAACCCGCCCCTCGTCGCAAACTCATACCTCGCCATCACGCGCAAGGGTTGCCCGTCCAGCTTCACCACCGAAGCACGACTCGCCCCTCCCGCGCACACCTGCTGCACATGCCCCCCAACCAGCCACGCTGCATATCGCTCGCGCACAGCTTCATCCGGCAACGTCGCAATCACGGCATACAAGATCATGACCCAGCATAGCAATACAAGCATTCCTCATGCGTTAGCCGATGCATCGGGGCCGGCGTGTGCCGGCTTAGCAAATGCCCACCTCGCCCTCGCACGAAACGCCGGCTCCCGACCCTGCCCTTCTCGCAGGCTTGCTGTCTCGCGCCGTCGCTGGCGATGAACGTGCCTGGCGCGAACTCGTGGGCAGCTACGGCCCGCGAATCTTCGCTCTCGCCCAGTCCCGCTGCCACAATCTCGACATCGCTGAGGAAATCACCCAGTCCGTCCTCGCCACCGTCGCCATCAAAGTCCGCGCAGGCGACTACATCGAACACGGCAAGTTCGAGGCCTGGCTCTTCCGCGTCGCCATGAACCGCGTCCGCGACTTCGCCCGCAGCCGCAAGCGCAGTAGCCAGCTTTTCCACAACGACAACGAAGAAACCGCCACCACCGCCGATTCGCGAAACGCAACCCCCACAGACAACGAACAACTCTCGACACTCCGGCAAGCGCTCGAACAACTCCCCGAAATCGACCGCGAAGTTATCGAATTGCGACATCATGGCGACTTGAGCTTCAAACAGATAGCCGAACTCCTCGAAGAACCCCTCGGCACGTTATTGGCCCGCCACCACCGGGCCCTGCGAAAACTGAAGCAACTGATGGATTCTGCAATGAACCCGCCCGGTCAAACGTTGAACAAGCAGACAGCCTCCCTGCGAGGTACACCATGACAAACGCTCCGCACGCCAATCCGATGAACACCAGCCCCAGCCAACTCGACTCAACCACCCCCGCCGACTTGCTCGACTTGGAGCAAGCTCTCCGCGCGTCGGCACTCGCGTCCCGCGCCGGCGCATCGGCTGATCGTCTTGATCGCATGGCTCGCGCATCGTGGCTCGCTGCCGAACCGGCACCAGCCCCACTCGCATTCACACCCGCCGCTCAGCCCTTCTTCACCCCGCTGCGCATGGCAGCCATGCTCGCCATCGGCGCAAGTCTGCTCACCAGCGTCGCCGCTCTGCGAACCTCGCCCAGCTCATCATCACGCACATTGGCCCGCGCACCAGTTGCCTCACCCGCTCCCCAGCCTCAGCAGTCCCGCACCTTCGCAACAGCCGACGCCACCGATCTCACGCTCTTTGATACCTACCTCGCCCTCGCCGACGAAAACCGCAGCGAGCTTGACGCTTTCACACAAGATGCCAGCGATTTGCAAGACAGCTTCGACTCGCTCTCAACCGGCGACGATTGGCTATCACCCGACACGGACGTCGGCACGACGCAAGGAGCCAGCTGAAATGAAATCCGCCACGCATTGGGTCATCTCGCTGGCCGCAACACTCGTTGCATCCGCGATCATCGTGACACCCGTCCTCGCGCAGCCTGAGGATGGCCCTCCTCCCCGCCGCGAACCTATCACACCGCAGGCCGCTTTGCGCGCTCTGCAAAACGAAACTGATCCCCAGCGCGCCAAGAAAATGCTCGCCGACATGCTTGCCGAAGCTCGCATCCTGCAAGAGCAATTGCAAGCGGGCCTCGACCGCATCGAAAAAGGCGAACCAACTCGCGACGTCGCTCGCGACCTGCTGGACCAGCGCCAAACCGCTCGCGAAGGCATCCGCGAACGTGTCGCTGATCGCATGGGCGACCGCGGCCGACCTCGCCCAGACGACCAGCGTCGTGGCCCTGAAGGCCCCGATGGTCCCCGCTTCACACGCCCAGGCGGCTTCGCCAAGCTCAACCCCGCCGAACGCGAGCAGTTGATGGCCGACTTCCGCAAAGACCTGCCCGATGTCGCCGCCGACCTCGAACTCGTTCGAAAAACCAAAGTCGAAATGGCCGACATGATTTTCAAGCGGCTTGGCCAGCGCTACTTCGAAGCTCGCGAGGCTCGCCGCATCGATCCACAACTCGCCGACCTGCGCCTTGAAGACATTCGCGGCAGCGTCGATGTCATGCGCAAAACGCGTGCATATCGCGACACCGTCGCACTGCCCGAAACCGACGCCAATCGCGTCGCCGCCATCGCGCAAGCAACCACAAATCTGCGTGAAGCCATCGCTCGCAACTTCGACCAGCGCCTCGCCGTGCAAACGCGCGAAGCCGACATGCTCGCCCGCCGACTCGAAGACCTGCGAATCGACATCGCCAAGAAAGGCGAGCGCAAAGAGCAGTTTGTTGACAACTTGCTCGATCGCATGAAACTGGGCCTGCCGCCGCAAGACGACGACCGCCCTGCTGGCCCCGGCCGCGATCGTCCTGACCGCCCCTGACGCCCCCACGAAGCTATCAAGCCTCCGCAACCCCACACCCCTCTGGCTCGTACCCTCAGTCGTGCCAGCCTCTGCTTCCAACTGCTTGCGTTTCGCCGCCTGCGTCAGCCTCGCAGCGATCTTCTGCTTGCTCGCTTCCGGCTGCGCGCCCGAAACTCGCGTCGTCCGCTACAAGCCCTGGTTCGCAGGCCTGCCCGGTGCCGAAGGAAACGCAAAGGCGATTGAGCCCAACCGCCAGGCCACCTACCTCGACATGCCCGAAGATCAGATCGTTCAGGAAGAACCCGACGGCAGCGTCAAGCTCCACGCCCGCAATGGCCGGCACCTGATGATCCACATCTACAACGCCCTCGCCGAACAACAACGCGACATCTTCACGCAGCAAATCCTGAGCAATCGTACCAAGCAAGAGTTCCTCGCCCGCGGCAAAGACCCCGCCGAAGCATTCGACATGCTCCTCGCGATGGAAGACGACGTCATCGACCTCTTCAACGCCATGCCCTTCGCCGAGCGCACGCCAGGCCTCTTTGTCGAACATCGCGGCGACAAAATCCAACGCATCCGCGTCAGCGGCTTGCAAGCCCAACACATGAAACTCGTCGGCATGGACATGGTCATGGAACGCGGCGAGTATCGGCTGGTGTGGTTTGTGCCAAGTGGACCGAAGTAACCCCAACTTCATCGCAGAACTGTCGAATGTGTCTTGCTGCCACACTCCGGGCACGTCGTCGTCGTCAAATTCGCTTGGCTGTACCCGCAGAAGATGCACACGCCTCTGCGAAGGACGCGTTTTCTCGCCCGCCACGCCCACGCGAGCAATATCAGTGACAGCAGCGGCAGCCACCACAGCGGTACAAACGCAGTAAAGCGGTACGACGACACGTTCGCTGCCAAATTTACGGGCTTGTACGCGTTGCCACCCACCCGCGGCATCCACGCGATGCGCCACGGCCGCTGCGCAGCAACTGTCTGCGTCATTACCTTCAATGCAGGCGTCACGGTAACGATGAGTTGCTGCGAGGGCTAATCGAAAATGCACAACGTGGTTTCGACGGGCGCCTGCAGTCCGACAATTCCTACTCCCCCCGCGCGATCAGGCGAAATGAGCATGGAACCAACCTGATGCACGCGCGGCGGTTGCAGACAAAGCCATATAAATCCACCGCAGCACAAGACGGCAAAGCCGATCGCCAGCGCAAGCAAGACATTCGCCCGCCTGATTCGTGTCACGACTTTCCCCTTGTGCGAATCACTTCACTGACTATTCCGCGTCCGCTCCACCAACGTCGCCTCCGTCGTCTGCGTCTGCCCATCACGCAAGTACGTCACCGTCACCTTGTCACCCGGCTTCGCCTTGGTCAGGTGCGTCATCCACTGCTCCACATCCACGAGATCATGCTCGTTCCACTTCGTCATGATGTCCCCCTTCTTCAGCCCCGCCTTCGCCGCCGGCAAGCCTTCCGTCACCGAGTCGATCAGAATCCCCTTCACCTCGCCCGAATAGTCACCCGGCGCAATGCCAAATCGCACGCGCATCCGCCCCATGCCCTGTCCTTGACCCTGCGCCTGCTGCGGCTCCGTCGCCCCCGGCGCAACACCCGTAGGCGTCGTGAACTTGAACGGCTCAGTCCGCGTCGCCATATCCAGCGTGATGCGATACACAAAATCCGTCACCTGCAACGCACCATCCAAGTTGACCGTGTCAATTGTGTCCGACGGACGGTGGTATTCCTCGTGCAACCCTGTAAACGCAAACAACACCGGCATCCCCGCGCGAGCAAACGTGTCGTGATCGCTGGGACCAAGCCCTGACTTCTTCATCGCAATCGCCATCCCGCTCGAGTCAACATAAGGCTGCAAAAACTCCGCAAGTCCCTCGCCCGTACCCGTCCCGCCCAGTTCAAGTTTGCCTTCGCGCAGTCGACCAATCATGTCCATGTTCGTCATGAACACATGCTGCTCAATGGGCACAATCGGATTGCTCACATAGTGCCTGCTGCCATTGAGTCCCGACTCTTCCGCACAGAACATCAAAAACAACACGCTGCGCCGGGGCTGATCCGCAGGCATCGCCGCATACGCCTCCGCGATGCGCTTGGCAACCAGCAAATTCCCGCTCGTGCCGCTGGCGTTGTCATCAGCGCCCGCGTGCAACTTGCCGCGACCGTCTTCGCCATCGCGACTACCAAAATATCCATATCCCAAGTGGTCGTAGTGACTGCCAATCACGATGTACTGCTTCGCCAACTCACCCACGCCCTCAAGCACCGCGCCCACGTTGTCCGCATACAGCGGCTTGCGATCAAGATCAACATTCGCATCCATCGTCGCCTTCGAGAGTGCAATCACCTCGCCCTTCTCGTCAACGATTTTCCGCAGATCAAGCAAGCTCCTGCCCTGCGCATCACTCGCGCGAACAAACGCATCCGCCGCGTCGGTGTTCATCATCAGCACGGGTACCTTCAGCGACCGCGTTCCAAATCCCATTGACACATCGCCCAACTGCGTCGCACGCGGATCTTCGGCTCCTGGAGGGTTCACCAAAATCACCGCGCTCGCGCCTTTGTCAATCGCAAAATCGAGTTTGCTGCGCAGGTCAGCGTTCGCACTCCACCTCACACTCGCCCACTTGCTCTTCCCATTCTCATTCATGGGCTCAAATCGCAACACCATCGCGATCTTGCCGCTCAGGTCCGCCCGCTTGCCATCACTATCAAACGGCAGACTCGTATACCCCTCATCGCCTTCATCAATGCCGTAACCGATAAAAACCACCTCGCCCTTCACGTCACCATCTGCGCTATATCCCAGCGCATTGAAGTCCTTCCCACCAACAAGTCCCACACTCGCGCCGCCCGCCGTCACATAGCTCATCGCCTGCGCCACCACCGCCACGCTATCACCAGGCCGCAAGCTTGGCGGCGCAACAAACTCCTGCCGATAGGTCGCAAACGCCTTGTCACTCGCCGGGAACGCCGGCTTCATCCCCATCTGCTTGAAGTTGAACTCCAAGTAATCCGCCGCCCGCCGATTGCCATCCGTCCCCGGCGCGCGACCTTCCATCCAAGGCGTCGTCAGCGTGTAAATGTGCTGCCGATACGTCGTCATCAAACTCGCCAGCGTCTTGCCGTCCGTTGTCACAGGCGTCGCGGCGCTGCTCGATGTTGCAGACCATGCCGATCCCGTCGCCGCTGGCTGAGCCGCAACTTCAGTCGCCTGACCCCCGTGATTTCCACCCCCATCCGCCCCGCCATGCCCCTCTGCCTGCTGCCCAATTGCCCCACCCGCGGCACAAAACAACACCAAACCCCACGAAGCAACGCGAACACGGGCGAGATGAATCACAAACGACTCCTTGCTGAAGAAAAAGGCCGCCGGCAACCAGCGACCACCAGATTAAATGACACAACCAACCAAACAGAAAACGCCCACGGTTTCGCGGGCTGCGGATTGTTCGCGTTTCAAATCGTTCACGTGACCAAAAACGAACACTTTCGACCTACCCTTTTTCACTCTCGCACTTCGAGCATCCCACTGTCGGGCGGCTCGCCCCGCACCTCGCACCAACTCCCACCACCATGAGCACCACCACCTCTCGCCCCGGATCGCTCGATGCAGTCAACGGCTCCACGCGCACGCACACCAGCGTGCTTGACGCCAGCGATACCTTCCACCATCGCCACCTCGGCCCCAGCGAAGCCGAAGTTGCCGAAATGCTCGAGTTCGTGGGATGCTCATCACTTGAAGACCTCACCGCGAAGACCGTCCCCGCCAACATCCGCAACCACCGCACGCTCAAACTCGAAGGCGTGCCTGAGCAAGGCTTGGGCGAAAGCGCCACCCTCGCCAAACTCGCTGGCTACGCCGCACAAAACAAAGTCTTCAAGTCCTACATCGGCTGCGGCTACTACGACACCATCACGCCGCCCGTCATCCTCCGCAACATCATGGAGAACCCAGGCTGGTACACGCAGTACACGCCCTATCAAGCCGAAATCGCGCAAGGCCGGCTCGAAGCTCTCCTCAACTTCCAAACCATGGTCAGTGATCTCGTCGGCCTGCCCCTCGCCGGCGCCAGCCTGCTCGACGAAGGCACCGCCGCCGCCGAAGCCATGAGCATGTGCTACGCCCTCAGCGATCATGCTCGCCCTGAGTTCTTCGTCGCCAACGATTGCCACCCGCAAACCATCGCCGTCGTCAAGACCCGCGCCGATGGCCTGAGCATCAAACTCATCATCGACGATCCCGCCAAGTTCGCGCCCACCGATCGCATGTGCGGCGCGCTCGTGCAATACCCCACCACCGACGGCCGCGTTGAGTGCTACGAAGCCTTCGCCGCCAAGGCCCACGCTGCCGGCGCACTGGTTGTTGCCGCTACCGACCTGCTCGCGATGACGCTCCTCAAGCCACCGGGCGAATGGGGCGCAGACGTCGCTGTCGGCTGCGCCCAGCGCTTTGGCGTCCCCATGGGCTTCGGCGGCCCGCACGCCGCCTTCATCGCCACCAAGGCCGAATTCGTCCGAAAAATGCCCGGCCGCATCATCGGCGTCAGCCGCGACATGCAAGGCAACCCCGCCCTGCGCATGGCCATCCAAACGCGCGAGCAACACATCCGCCGCGACAAAGCCACCAGCAACATCTGCACCGCCCAAGCCCTGCTCGCCATCATGGCCGGCATGTACGCGTGCTACCACGGCCCCGAAGGCCTCCGGCGCATCGCCCTGCGCGTCCACTCTTACGCCCAGTCCCTGCGCGCCGGCCTGCTCAAGCTCACCCAAGGCGTCAGCGACTCTGACTTCGTCTTCGACACCATCACCGTCACCCCCAAAGGCAAAACGCAGGCTCAAGTCCTTGACGCCTCCCGCGCCAAGTCAATGAATCTCCGCGCCCACGCCGACGGCAAGATCAGCATCAGCGTCGACGAAACCACCACGCGCGAAGACATCCAACACATCCTCGCCTGCTTCGGCGGTACAGGCACCGAAGACATCGACGGCCTCGCCAAAGCCTCGCAGCGCGACCTGCCCGCCAAGTTCGCCCGCCAATCCGGCTACCTCACCCACCCCGTCTTCAACAGCTACCACAGCGAGCACGAAATGCTCCGCTACATCTTCAAGCTCATGGGCCGCGACCTCAGCCTCGCCCACAGCATGATCCCCCTGGGCTCCTGCACCATGAAGCTCAACGCCACCAGCGAAATGATTCCCGTCACCTGGAAATCATTCGGCGGCCTGCACCCCTTCGCCCCGCGCGAGCAAACCAAGGGTTACGAACTCATGTTCCGCGACCTTGAAAAGTGGCTCTGCGATGTCACCGGCTTCGCCGCCATGAGCCTCCAGCCCAACGCCGGTGCTCAAGGTGAATACACAGGCCTCATGGTCATCCGCGCCTATCACCACGCACGCGGCGACACCAAGCGCACCGTCTGCCTCATTCCTGAGTCTGCCCACGGCACCAACCCCGCCAGTGCGGTAGTCGCAGGCATGGAAGTCGTGCCCGTCAACAACACGCCCACTGGCGACGTTGACATCGCCGACCTTGCAGCCAAAGCCGAGCAATACAAAGACACGCTCGCCGCGTGCATGGTCACCTACCCCAGCACCTACGGCGTCTTCGAAGAAGGCGTGAAGCAAATCTGCGAAATCATCCACGCCAATGGTGGCCTCGTTTACATGGACGGCGCAAACATGAACGCACAGGTGGGCCTGTGCAGCCCCGGAGAAATCGGCGCCGACGTCTGCCACCTCAACCTCCACAAAACCTTCTGCATTCCCCACGGCGGCGGCGGCCCCGGCATGGGCCCCATCGGCGTCACCAAAGCCCTCGCACCATTCCTCCCCGGCCACCCCGTCAGCTTCCCCGAAACGCTCAAAGCCCAAGGCGCTGGCGAACACGCCATCGGCCCCGTGAGCGCGGCTCCGTACGGCAGCCCCAGCATCCTCGTCATCAGCTGGATGTACATCCACATGATGGGCGCCGCAGGCCTCAAGAAAGCCACGCAAGTCGCCATCTTGAACGCCAACTACATGGCCGCCCGCATGAAGGGCCACTACGAAGTCCTCTTCAAAGGCAAGCAAGGCATGTGCGCCCACGAGTACATCATCGACGTGCGTCCCTTCGACAAATCCGCCGGCATCAAAACCGACGACATCGCCAAGCGCCTCATGGACTACGGCTACCACGCCCCAACGATGAGCTGGCCCGTCCCCGGCACGCTCATGATCGAACCCACCGAAAGCGAAAGCAAAGCCGAACTCGATCGCTTCAGCGATGCCATGATCGCCATCCGAGAAGAAATCCGCGCCATCGAAACCGGCACGATCAGCAAAACCGACAACCCCCTCAAGAACGCCCCCCACACCGTCCACGTCGTCACCAGCAACGACTGGAAACACCCCTACACCCGCGAACAAGCCGCCTTCCCCCTCGCGTACACGAAGGGCCACAAATTCTGGCCCAGCGTCGGCCGCGTCGACAACCCCTTCGGCGACCGCAACCTGGTCTGCACCTGCCCGCCCATGAGTGCGTATGCGTGAGTGCGCGACACAAAGGACTAGGTCATCAAGACACCAGTTCGATGCAACGCACGGCTTGACCACCGCAGGAATTCCAATGTCTCAATTTCAAAGACGTTTCAAACAGAGCTCTGTCGCCGACAGTGTGAAAGACAAGCCTTTGCGGTCGTTCAGCCCACGAATGACTTTGCCGTCATTCCGCCGCGCATGAGTACGCCCGAAGCAGTCGCATCCTACTTCAAGGACTTGATTCTTGATCCTCGCCATCGAGCGAACACCGATGCATCTGTGTGTCTCGAACTTCGTTCACCGCTCTTTGAATCCATGACTGTCGCACCACCCGCTCCGCACGCATTTACCGCGATCGCGCAGGATCTCACTCCTCTGGCAACGAATCAATAAACCCTCGCAACATCGCGGCGAACTCTTGATAGTTTCATTCGGAAATTTACCTCAGCCGATCCTCCCACGGACCCATCGCCTCCGCCAGGTGCGGCTCCATCGCGGCGATGAGCGGCGAGGGAGGGGCGTGAAAAAAGCCCCGCGCGGTTGCGCGGGGCTTTGGGGGTTGGGGGTGCTTGAAGCCGGGTTGATTTTTTACTTGCCGTCGGCGCGGATCATCATGCCGTAGAAGGAGCGGTAGACGAAGAACATGCTGATGAGGAAGAAGATGACCGAGAGGGCGATGGTGATGGGGGTGTGGACGAAGCCGGGGTCCTTTACGTGGATGGCGAGCTCGACGGCGAGCAGGCCGAACAGCGTGGTGAACTTGATGACCGGGTTGAGGGCAACCGAGCTGGTGTCCTTGAAGGGATCGCCCACGGTGTCGCCAACAACGCACGCGGCGTGGAGGTCGCTGCCCTTGCCGCGGCCGGTGCCTTTGAATTCGGGGTCGGTTTCGACGATCTTCTTGGCGTTGTCCCATGCGCCGCCGGCGTTGGCCATGAACATCGCCTGGTACAGGCCGAAGAGCGCGATGGAGATGAGGTAGCCGATGAAGAAGAAGGGCTCGAAGAAGGCGAAGGCGAGGGTGCCGAAGAAGACGCCCAGGAAGATGTTGAACATGCCCTTCTGCGCGTATTCGGTGCAGATGGTCACGACCTTTTTTGAGTCTTCGACGCTGGCTTTGGTGTTGCCATCAAGCTTGATGTTGGCCTTGATGAATTCCACTGCGCGGTAGGCACCGGTAGTAACGGCCTGCGTGCTTGCGCCGGTGAACCAGTAGATGACTGCGCCGCCGGTGATGAGGCCAAGCAAGAACGGTGCGTGCAGCAAGCTGAGCTTGTCGAGGTTGGTTTGCAGGCCGCCGGTGAGCACCACGATGATCGAGAAGATCATGGTGGTTGCGCCGACGACGGCGGTGCCGATGAGCACGGGCTTGGCGGTGGCTTTGAAGGTGTTGCCGGCCCCGTCGTTCTCTTCGAGGAACTCCTTGCCCTTTTCAAAGTCGGGCTTGAAGCCGAACTGCTGCTCGATTTCCTTCTCGATGCCGGGGATGGTTTCGATAGTCGAGAGTTCGTAGACGCTTTGGGCGTTGTCAGTCACGGGGCCGTAGCTATCGACGGCGATAGTGACCGGGCCCATGCTGAGGAAGCCGAAGGCGACAAGGCCGAAAGCGAAGACGGCGGGAGCGAGCATGATGCTGCCAAGGCCCAGGGTGCTGAAGGCGTACGCAAGGCCCATGAGCAGGATGATGGCCATGCCCAGCCAGTACGCGGAGAAGTTACCGGCGACAAGACCGGAGAGAATGTTGAGCGATGCGCCGCCCTGTTCGCTGCTCTTGACCACTTCGCGCACGTGCCGGCTGTTCACGCTGGTGAAGGCCTTCACGAGTTCGGGAATGATCGCGCCCGCAGCGGTGCCGCAGGAGATGATGCTGGCGAGAACCCACCAAGCGTTCTTGGCAAGACCTGCGAGCAGTTCGTTGCCGGGGTAGTTGGCGACGACCGACTCCCACTTGCCTTCGCCCAGCATGAGCCAGCTTGCGGCGTAGGTGAGGATGACGGAGACAACCGACGTCAGCACGACCAGAACGGTGAGCGGGTGCTCAAAGTCCATCTTGTTGGCGGCGGCGTACTTGGCCTTGGCCATGGCTTCGTTGATGAAGTAGCTGAATGCGCTGGCGAGCACCATGATGATGCGCATGGCGAAGAGCCAAACCAGCAGCTTCACTTGGATCAACTGCGTGGTGGTTTGAGCCTTCGTCACGACAGCGCTGGCAGCGGTGACGGTTTCTGCATTGGTGGCGTCAACCTTCAGGGCGCTGAGCTTGGCCTTCTGCTCGGCATCGGTTGACTTGGCGAGACGCGTGTCAAGAGCGGGCAGGTAGCTGGGGTTGACGAGCTCGCCCTTGTCGTTCTTGCCGCCAACGTCCACGATGCTGGTGGCGTAGGCGTAAGAAACTTCGCGAACGCCTTGGCCGGGGTCGATATCGACCATCTTGGGAGCGAAGATGCTGGGCGTCACGGCGATCATCGTGAAGACGATGAGGGCAACGCCCGTCACGCCGTAGGTTTCGAAGCCGTCGGCAGAGGGACCGACGCTGTCGCCAGCGTTGTCACCCACGCAGTCGGCGATAACGCCGGGGTTACGAGCATCGTCTTCCTTGATCTTGAAAACGATCTTCATCAAGTCGCTGCCGATGTCGGCGATCTTGGTGAAAATGCCGCCTGCGATACGCAGAGCAGCCGCGCCGAGTGACTCACCAATCGCGAAGCCGATGAGGCACGCGCCGGCCAGATGGGCAGGCAGAAGGAGCAGAATGGCGAGCATGATGAACAGCTCAACGCTGATGAGCATCATGCCGATGGACATGCCGGCCTTGAGCGGAATGGCGTAGCAGGGGAAGGGCTTGCCCTTGAGGCTGGCGAAGGCGGCTCGGCTGTTGGCGAAGGTGTTGACGCGGATGCCGTACCACGCCACGGCGTAGGAGCCAAGCACGCCGATGATGGCGAAGAGGACGATGATGGCAACGGTGCCGACGTCAAAGCCTGACTTGAACTGGCCGGTTGTAGTGTCGATGATGGGAGTTGGTGCAAAGACGCCGAAGTAGACGGCGGCGATGGTGCCAATGAAGAGGAAGAGCTTGGCAAGGAACTTACCCTGCTGAATCATGTAGGCTTTGCAGGTGGTGTAGATGAGTTCGCTGACTTCAAGCATGCTCTTGTGGACGGGCATGTTCTTGAGCTGCGAGTAGATCATGAAGCCGAAGGCCAGCCCCGCGAGCGAAACCAGGAAACCGACCAGGAGCAGATCGTGCCCGCCCAGGCCGAAGAACTTGACCATGTTAAGGTCAGGAATGACCAAGTTGGCTTCGCCACCTGGCTTTTGGAAAACCGGGACATCGGCGCCTTGCACGCCTGCGGCGAGCGAAGTCGTTGCGGTGAGAGCCAGAGCGAGCACGCTGGCGAGCCCCGTCAGGAGGCCACCCTTCGTGTGTCCGGCACATTGTTTGATTCTGTCGAGAGTGAAAGCGGTTGGTCGCACGCGACTGCCTCCTGATGTCGAGAACCTGATTTCGAGAACTTGATTTCGAGAACTGGATGTTGAAAACCCTGGCAGTGGCAACGCCACTCTCCAAACGCCAGGCTTCAACCAACCGGGACCATCTGCACACATCGCCAGCCCCGGCGAGAAAGGTCCCTAGGGTGTGCCTGCTCAAGCCATTCGTCAAGGTGGCGTGAAGGCACAATCTAGGAAGACGAGGGGCGATAAATCGGCGTTCGTGCGGACTTGGCATGAACTGCGCGGTCGGGCACCCCGACTTACGACCCGAATGAAAAATCCTATGAAAAACAAGGCGAGCCGAAGAGGCTCGCCTTGCGGTGAGTCATGAAGCAGAATCAGTCGCGACCGCCGCCGCCACCGTAACCACCAGGGCCGCCCGGGCCACCCTTGCCCGCGCCAGCCTTGGCACCCTTCGCGCCCTTGAGACCCTTGAGGGGGCCCTTGGGAACGAACGTGCCGTCTTCCTTCATGCGGCGAGAAACGCTCTTGCGAGCTGCGCGACGCATGCGCTCGGAAGGCTTCTCGAAGAACTCCTTGCGCTTGACGTCCTTGGTGAGGCCTTCCTTCTCGCACAGCTTCTTGAAGCGGCGAACCAAGCCTTCGACACTTTCGCCACTGCGGGCTTTGACCCGAATCGACATAGACACCTCATACGTGTTTCGATAGAACAGCCGCCGGGCTCACGCTCGGACGGGCCTGTAGTAAAGGCTTGGTCCGGGCGAGATTCAAGCCGAAAATAAACTAGGGGCATGCTTCTTGTTCGGTTTGGTCGGCGAATGCTTGGATATGCGGCTTGATTGGGCAAAGTGTCTGTCATGATTGTTTTGGACGTTGCCAATATTCTGCACGTGCTGACCCGGGGGAAAACGCCCGGCGATAGCGACGTGCTGGAACTGGTCGGCTGGCTGACAAGCAGCAGATACAGCAAGCAGGAACTGACGCTGGTGTGCGATGGCAACCCCATGCGGGCCAGTGGGTTGCGCGATAGCGTGGTGGCGGCGTTGGCGTCGTCGGGCAATACCCGGCAACTGCTCTACTCGGGGCCTGACCAGCAGGCGGATGATTTGGTGGAGCAACTTTTGGCGGCGGCAGCCTCGCCCGCTGGCGTGCTGGTGGTTTCGAGTGATCGGCGGCTGCGGGATGCCGCTCGGCGGGTGGGGGCGAAAAGTCTGCGAAGTGAAGAGTTCGCTGAACATCTGCATGATGATGCTCGTCGGCGGGCGTTTGTCGTGCCCGACGAGCGCGGGAGTGACCACATCTCGGCGAAGGCCTGGGCGGCGTACTTCGGGATTGACTTGGCGACGGGGTTGCAGGCGCGCGGGCCGGTTGGCAGGTCGCCACTGGCGGAGCGGCCGGGTGCTTCGCTTGGAAAACCCAAGTCCAAGCGTGGGGCACGCAAGCAAGTGCAAACTGATGATGAAGAGACTGGAGCAACGCCGATTGATTGCCAGTCGGCGTCGCTCGCGTCATTGTCATCACTGCATGATGGCGTTCGCAGTTTGAGTGAGTTGCATCCTTCAGATTTGGACATGGAACTATGGCTCAAGCAATTTCCGGCGGAGAGTTCGGGCAAGGCAAACGCGCCAAAGGGGCGAGCCACATCGCGCGGCAAGCGGCGGTAGCGACGTTGCTCGCTGCAAGCGCAATGCTGACTGCGTGCGCGAGCAAGCCGCTTGCGCTGCCGCAGGGACGCAGCATGGTGATGGCGACGTATTCCGTGGGCGAACTGACGGCGACGTTGCCTGAACAGGCCCGCGTGCAAGCGGTCATGGCGGCAGCGGATCAAACGTTCGCCGCGCGGACGTACAGCGTGGCGAGCCGCGAAGAAACTGAGGAGATGGGGAAGATTGTGGCAAGGCCGCCACGAAGCAGCGGGTTTCCGCGGGTGATTGTGACTGCACAACGCGCGGCAAGCGGCACGCGGGTGACGGTTGAGCATTCGCCGTGGGGAGATGAGGCGAGTTGCCGGAGTACGTTGGATGGGATTTTGGAGAGGTTGGGGTTGTGAGATATGGGCCAAGGCTTGCTAAAACTGATCAAACCAACCGGAGATGGTATCCACACTGAAGTTTGCTTTACCTGTAACTGTCCCATGTGTCGTGTTCACGCAACCATGCCTTGTACTCCTGATCTTCAAGTCGTTGTCTTTTCGAAGCCTCGTCCATCGGTTGCGCGTCTTGTACCTTGAGTTGCTTGGTGGCTTCGAACCCGTGCTTCCAATCACCTTGTGTTCTCAAAATGGCCTGTGCGTTCTCCCATTCGACAAAGCGGAGCCACACTTGAGACGAGAGAGATCGACATGGAACTCGTCGATGAATCTCATCGACAAAAATCCCCTGACGTTCGGACTGAGGGCGTGCTTCACCTGATGCTAGTCGTCTGAATAAATGTCCCCACTTAGCAAGTACCTCGCGATGAAGTGGCGTGGCCGGATAATCATCTGGAACGACGAAACTCGTAGAGTCCATACTGAATTCTACCGCGACTTCCGCGCAGTCGCAGGCACTCGGGTTGCGACTATGTACACTCTAAATGTGACTTAGCACAAAAGTGCATCCTGCCGAGTGAGACGAGGTATCAAACTGTTGGAAGCTATCTGCACACGTCATGTGACGGAAGTCATCGAATGATCCAGAAACAGTTTCCTGCGGATTAGTAGGCGAGTCGGAGGCTCAACTTCTCGGACTGACTCCGGAAGGTGGCCGGTATTGATTAGGTTGCGGCGACCGCGTTGATATGCCTCGCTCGGGCGGATATTGATCGGCTTTGCGAAAGCAACGTATATGTGCTGTTAGCACAGGCGTGATGCCTGCGCAACCTGACGGAAACTCAAAATGCAAACCCCAGCACCGCGAAGTAGTCCAGCACGCTCGCGCGGTCGGTGGGTGCGTCGCTGTCGAAGCGGTATTCGGTGCCCAGACGCAGGTTCATTTTGAGTTCGGGGTCGATCACGAGGTTGAAGCCGGCTCGTGAGATCGTGCGGTAGTCGCCCCAGGTTTTGCTATCAGGGAAGTATTCGGAGTTGGCGTAGGCAGTCCACTTATCGTTGATTTTGTAATCGACGCTGAAGGCGGCGATGCCGACTTCGGGGATGATGGCGTTGTCGCCGTTGATTTCGCGAGCGAGGCCGGCGCCTAGGCGACCGACGACGTTCCACTTGTCGTTTTTCTCGAAGACATAGCCCAAGCCGCCGGCGGCGGAGACTCGGCCGTCCCAGCGTTGGCGGTTATCCCACTCCATGCGAGCACTGGCCCACATGCTCCATTTGCCGCCAGCGATTTTCCAGTCGTTGCGGGCGGAGAATTCGCTGCGGTCTTGGGTGGTGCCGAAGTTGTTCTCGCCGCGGACGTAGACAATGGTGGCGACGGTGTTTTGCAGGAGCGTTGCGCGCGTGAGGTTCACGTACGCGCGGTAGTTTTGCGAGTCGATGGGGCCGGTGGTGCCGTTGACGCCTAGCTCGATCTGGCGTTTCCAGCCATCCCAGAAAGACTTTTCGTCATCGGCGAGCAACGCCTCGATGGGGTTGGTCGGGGCGACGGGCTGCTTGGGTTCGAGCTTGACCTGCGCGGCTTGTGGATCGGGCTTGGGCGCGGGTTTGGGTTCTGGCTTCGGTTCTGGTTTTGATTCGGGCTTGGGGGCAGGCACCTCAGCGGCGGAGGGCGGCGCGGGCAACTTGTCGAGCGTGGGCTCGCTGGTTGAGATGCCCACGCGCGGGATTCGCACGAGGCCCAAGACAGGATGGACGATGGAGATGGCGTCGTTATCGATGGTCTTGACGACGCCGCGCATGGTCTCGCCGCTGGTGAGCGTGAGGGTGATGGTCGGGCCGGATTGATCGGGAACGCTGGGCTTGGCGGGTGGTGGTGCGATAACTGCGGGGGCGGGCTGCTGCGCGGGGGCAGACGCCAGAGGCGGCGGGACGAGCTGGGCAGAAGCGATGCATGGCACGAGCGCGGGGATACTCAGTAGGCCGGCGCGAAGCGTAAGGGTGAGTGCCGAAAGCGAGCTGCCAGTCCGCATGTGTGCCTCCTATCGCGAGCGGTGATGCTGTGATCGCGGTGAGGGTCTGCCGAGGAAAGTGAGTGCGAGTCCAAACGGATGCCAAGGCGGCCGATGGAGTACATGCTATCGACAATTTCGCGGGACGCCAGCCGAAGTTTCGGAAAAAGAAAAAAAGAAACTGTTGACGTGTTAGCGAAGCAAGTTGGTTCGCTCGGTGCTTCGCGATGCGTTGGCGACGGCTCGCGCGTCGTCAGTATCGACAGAGCCTGACAGATTGACGTCACGCAAGGACTCGGCGACCTGGCGATAGGCGTCTTCGACGGTCGCTCGCGCGTCGGACGTAAGGTCGAACTGGGCACCGTTGGCGAAGGCGACGAACGCGTTGGCTTCTTCAGTGACGGGGAACAAGAAGCTCATCGCCGGACCCACGCGCTGGGCCCACGCGGCTTCGTTGTGTTGCTGGTTGAAGCCGATGGTGTGGCGGAAGTCGAGCTCGCTCAGGAAAGGTCCGCCGATGCGGGAATTGTTGATGAGCGCGTCGCGCACGTTGAACGTGGGGGTGAAGTTATCGCTGGCGGTGCCGCTGTCGCCGCTGTCCATATAGAGTTTGATGGCGGGTTTTGCGGTGGAAGTGACGCGATTGCGGAAGTTGGTGCTCCAGTAGTTGCTCAGAGCGCCGATGCGGGTGTAGGTGTTGGTTGCGTCCCAGCCGAAGACCATGCTGACCTGGCCACCCATGCTGCTGCCCATGGTGCCTGTGTTGGCGGCGTCGGGCAGCGTGCGATATTGGGCGTCGATGACGGGCTTGAGTTCGTCACGCATGAAACGCAGGTAAGCGTTGGCATTGCCGGGCTGGGCACTCGGCGTGAGATCGCCCGAGGGTACGTAATTGACGAAACGGTTGTTGTTGCTGTCGGCGGCAACGATGATGACTTCACGCATCGCGCCGCGAGCCATCTGCAAGTTCGCGGCGATGTCGGCATTCCATGTGCCGAACGCACCGGGCTCGAAGCAGTTTTGGCCATCGTGGAGGTAGAGCACGGGGTAGCGTTTGGTGGTGTGCTGGCTGTAGCCGCGAGGGAGCCAGATGCGGTAGAACCGGCGTTCGTTGAGATTGCTCGGGATTGAATCGATGAACGGCAAGGCGGCGGTGCTGTAGTTGCGGACGGCCGCCCCCACTGTCGCGGCGGGCATGTAGTTGTACAACTGGCCATCTTGCAGGAGCGCGCTGTCGAGCTGGGTGGAGTAGGTGCCGCTCGCGGGATCGCGACCGGTGCCCGAGCTTGGGGTGATATAGAACTCGATGGTGCGTTGCGCGAGGGGAAGGTTGGTTGCGGCCCAGCGGCGTTCGGTTGGGCCGCGACCGGGGCCGAGGTCGATCATCGTTACGGGCGAGAACGCGGCGGCAGTGTCGGTGCGGAACCAGATCTGCGGGGCGGTCCAGCCGGAATGATAGAGGATGGCTTTGGTAGCCGGGTTGGTTGGTGTGGTGGAAGCGTTGAACGGGCCTGCGACGGTGGTGCCATTGGTGGGCACACGCGCGGTGGCCGCGCTGTCGGTGCGTCTGACGTAGCGATAGGTGTAAGTGCGTCCGGTGGGCAGACTGACTGGGAGTCGCCAGGTTGGATACTGCGAAGGCTCGAGCTTGAGGGCGCGGGTCAAGTCGCCTGCGCCGAGTTCCGGCAGGTCACCCAAGACATAGATGCTCTCACCGACGACGGTGGTTTGGTTGGTCGAGAAGACGACGGTCTCTCGCGACTGGGCAAGGGCGACGGCAGCGAACCCAGCGATGGCAAACAGGGCGCGGTCAAGCATGCATAAAGGATAACGGCGAAGTTCTCAAGGCGATAACCGATTCGTGCGCGGATTCATTACAGGACGGTGAAATGCAGTGGGAAAACCCGAATGATGGCCCGACGACTCGCCGCGGCGGCGTAGATGGAACGCAGTCGGGAAGCGTTCGCACGATTGTGGCATCGGAGTGGTGCCCGTGATGGGTGGCTTGCCGATAATTGGTGTCGATACGCATGGGATCACAGCCGCACACATTGTCGCAGTATGTACGCAAGAGCATTTCGCGTCGCGGAATGGCTGCGCTGATTGCGCCGCTGATTTCTTGGGAGCCGATGCGCGAGCCTGAGAGCGGCTACTCGCTGCTGATTGGATGCAATCGCAACTTGGGGCCCATGCTGCTGGCGAATTTGCGGCTGCTGACCCGGCAGAAGCGGACCAACTGCAAGGAAGTGATTCTTGCGATTGATGGATCGCCCGATGAGCTTGGGGCAAAGATCATTGAGCGAGCAAAGGCGATAAGCGGCGACATGCCGATTCGATTTGTGCACTACAACGCGAAGCAGATCAGCATTACGCGGATGGTTGATTGGGGCTGGATTTATGCGTGGCTGAGTTGGAGCATTGGGATTCGTGAATGCAAGACGCGTTACGCGATGCTGCACGACTTTGACGCGCTCTTGCTGAATCCGAATGCGCTTGAAGATCGCTACCTGCAGGTGCAGCAGCGAGGCGTGGAGTTTTTGGGTATTGCCAACCACACGGGCGGCGGTGTTGTTGAAGACGACAAACTCGTGCGCACGTTCGAGTTGATGTTTGACTGCTCGTTTGTGCGGCGGACCTTCAAGCCGATTGAGCTGTTCAACACGATGAAGAGCATCGCTGGCCGGCGGGTGGAATTTGATACGTTTCTCAATGCGCAGCATCGGGCGGGGACGACAAGCGTGATGCCGCTGGCGGAAGAGGAGATGGTTCACCCGAGCCAGATGATCTGCCAGTATGTGGACTTCAACGCGGCTCGCGGGCGGGTGCCGACGAATAACAACTTGCTGATGATTCCGTATTACGAGCACATCGGCGGCGATAGTTCGCTGATGCTGGATATCAACAAGCAGCTCGCGAGCGGAGCGAAAACGGTGCAGTTGTGGGGCAAGCCGCTTGATGTCGCGGCGATTACGGCGGCGCACAAGCAGTGGATGCGCAAGCAGATGCTGCGGATGGAGACGACGCTGCATGGCTCGATGACGGGTGAGGTGGCGGCGTACATGGATGCCATTGAACGCGTGTGAATTCGCAGCAATTTGAATTGAGTACATAGCGCGTCACATGTTGCAAACACCGTGACTGCGAACTTCGCACTCTGCACTCCGCACTTTTCTTCCCTACTCCATCACAAACCATGCACGTCCTGGCGTCCACCTGAGCAACTCGCGGTAGGGCTGAATGCATCCCCAAGCCTGCGGATTCGCGAGCCACATGAGAGTCGCGTAGCGGCTGTTGATTTTTCCGAGCCACGATTCATCGGTACCGCAAATAGCGGCGTTGTGGTGTTCGTGAAGGTCGAGCACGCTGTCGCGATCGAGGCTTTCGTGCGTTGTCACGCGAGAGACTTCGCAGCAGACGCAACCTTTGCCGCCTTCGCCGACGAAAAAAGGTGATCGCCTGCGCGAACGAGCCCGAGTGGTTCGCGCCGAGTAAGTTTGAGGCGACACTGTACGTTCTTGACGCCTGACGCGATACGATCGAGATATCGCGGAAGCACGATGGCGAAGTGCTCACGGATCGCTTCGCGGCGTGGTCGCTTGGTCGGTCGAGCGAGTCTACTGGCTTGCACTTGTTGTGCGGCTTGTGTGCGAGAGATTGCAGTTCCCCTCTGATTGCCATTGGCGGCACGCTTCATGTCATGCGTGCGAGCGTTGCAGTTGTACTCTTGCCCGCAACAAGATCGACCAGTTCTACCCGGCCACCGTAGCTCTCGACGATGTCTGCACCAACAACTTTGTCCTTTGTATAGTCGGCCCCCTTCACCAAGGTATCTGGTCGAACCAGACGAATCAGATCGATGGGCGTGTCCTGTGTGAAAAGCGCGACGGCTCCCACAGATTCGAGTGCGCCCAGCACGCGAGCGCGATCCTGTTCGTTGTTGATCGGACGTGTAGGACCCTTGAGCCGGCGGACGCTTTCGTCGCTGTTGAGACCGACGACCAGAAAGTCGCCGAATGCCGCGGCCTTTTCGAGGAGTGTGACGTGGCCGCTGTGGAGGACGTCGAAGCAGCCGTTGGTGAAGACAACTTTCTTGTTGCGACGCTTGAGGTCATCGAGCTGAGCGCGGAGTTCATCAGCAGTGCGAAGTTTGCCGGGCTTTTGCTTGCCAGCAATTCGCAAAAGGCTGTCGCGAATTTGATCAAACGGGATGGGCTGCACGCCGAAGACTTCAACTTCGAGGCCGGCGGCGGCATTGGCGAAACGCACGCTGTCGCTCCAAGTACACGCATTGGCGCGTGCGGCGGCAAGACCAGCGAGGAACATGTCGCCTGCGCCGCTGACGTCGTAGACCTCGCGGGCTTGCGTGGGAATGCTGATGGGTGAAGCTTCGGGTGTGCTGTCGCGACCGAGCAGCAGAGCGCCGTGTTTATCGAGCGTGAGAACGACGCATTCGAGATCGAGCGTGGTGAGCAGTCGCCTGGCGAGTGCTGCATTGTGCGCGGCGTCATTGTCTTTGCTGGTTGCAACGCCTGCGGCGAGTTCGGCCTCGGTGCGATTGGGCGTGATCGTGGTTGCACCTTTGTATCGCAGCGGATCAACGCCGCGAGCGGGATCAACGAAGACGGGTTTACCGGCACGTTTGCTGGCGGCGATGATCTGCTGGCACAACTCGGGCGTGCAGACACCCTTGGCGTAGTCTTCGATGATGACGACATCTGCGTTGGCGAGGGCCGCGGTGAAGGCCGAGACGAGCTTGGCTTGTGTCGCATCACAAATCGGATCGCGCGACTCTTCATCGACGCGGAACATTTTCTGCGGGTGGCGAGACTGTGCGAGGCCGATGAGATTTTGTTTGAGGGTAGTTGGCCTCGCGGCATCCTCGATTAGGCCACGAGCATCGATGCCAGCCTTCGCGAGAGCATCGCGCATATTGCGAGCTGTTGCGTCGGCACCTACCACGCCGAATGCGATGACTTTGCCGTGAAGCGCGGCGAGGTCCATACAGACATTCGCCGCACCGCCCGGCATGACTTCGCGGCGCTTGACGAGCAGCACGGGCACGGGAGCATCGGGGCTGAGGCGTTCGGCGTCGCCATAGACCATTTCGTCGAGAATGAAGTCCCCCACGACCAGCGCGGTGAAGGGCTTCCAATTGTTCATGCGGGCGAAGAGGTCTGACATTGTGTGCAAGCGTAGAACGCCGCTGGGCGGCTCTCCGCGCGTACGCTCAGGGCGTGACGCAGACTTCGTCATCTCCCAAGAACTGGACCACGCGCACGCTGCTGGCGTGGATGCAGCAGGCGTTTTTTCAGAAGGATTTGGACTCGCCGCGGTTGCTGGCTGAGTTGCTCATGTCGCACGTGCTGGGGTGTGATCGGCTCAAGCTGTATCTTGATCCGGACAGGCCTGCGAATCCGCTGGAGCGGCAGACGTTGCGCGACTTGGTGGGGCGGGCTCTCAAGCATGAGCCTGTGCAATATCTTGTCAGTGAGGCGTGGTTTTTTGGCATGCCGTTTATCGTTGATAAGCGGGTGCTGATTCCTCGGCCCGCGACCGAGACGATTGTGGAGTACGTGTTGCAGCACCATCGCGCGGTGCATGGGCCGAGCCAGGCGACGAGTTTGGCGCGTGGTGAGGGCGTGCTGATTGCAGATGTGTGTACGGGCAGCGGAGCGATTGCACTAGCGCTGCTGAAGCAGTTGCCGGGTGCGCGGGCGGTTGCGAGTGATTTGTCGAAGGACGCACTTGCGGTTGCGACGCTGAATGCGCAGAAGCATGGGATGCGGGAGCGGATTGATTTTGTGGCGGGAAACTTGCTCGAGCCGCTGCGTGCGTATCCGCCGACGGCGGGCGACGGAAGCCTGGATTATCTGGTGAGCAATCCGCCTTACATACCGGATGATGAATGGCCTGACAAGGTTGATGTGAACGTGCGGGAGTTTGAGCCGACGATGGCGCTGCGCGGCGGGCCGGATGGATTGCAGATTGCGAGGCCAATTCTCCAAGATGGGGCGAAGCTGCTCAAGCCGGGCGGACTCATGCTGGTGGAGATTGCCGATGCGCGGGCGAGTGAGGCGCTGGCGATTGCGCAGGCGAACACGTTGCTGGTGGATGCACGGATTCTGCGGGATAATGATGGGTTGCAGCGAGTGATTGTGGCGAAGCGGACGTAAGAAGACGCGATGTTTCGCGGTTTGCGCTGTCTTTCGGCACGAGTGAAGTCGCGACACGCCGCCCGCCTCACCCGTACGCTCAAGCATGTCGCGCCCCTTCGATCTTGTTTCAGAGTTCTCTCCAACCGGCGACCAGCCCACGGCGATTGTGCAGCTTGAGTCAGAGCTTCGCGCGGGCAAGCCTGCGGCGGTGTTGCTGGGAGCGACGGGCACGGGCAAGACGTTCACGATGGCCCATGTGATTGCGCGGCTGGGCAAGCCGACGCTGATTTTGAGCCACAACAAGACGCTGGCAGCGCAGTTGTTTGAGGAGATGCGCGAGCTGTTTCCCAAGAACAGCGTGAACTATTTTGTGAGTTACTACGACTACTACCAGCCCGAGGCGTACATCCCGCAGCGCGATATTTACATTGAGAAGGACTCATCGCGCAATGACGACTTGGACCAGTTGCGACTGGCTGCCACCAGCAACATCCTTTCGCGGCGCGACACGATTGTGGTTGCAAGCGTGTCGTGCATCTTCGGTTTGGGTAGTCCGGAGGCTTACGGCCAGCGCGTGCTGACGATCACGAAGGGCTCACGCGTCAATCGACGGGCGTTTCTTGGGGCGCTTACGGCGATGCAGTACAACCGCAGCGAACTGGATTGGAAACGCGGGCAGTTTCGCGTGCGCGGCGATTCGCTGGATATCTGGCCTGCGTACGAGAAGTTTGCGGTGCACGTTGAATTATTTGGCGATGAGATTGATCGCATTGAACTCGTGAACCCCACAAGCGGCGAGGTGCTTGCAGATGAGAATCAGTTTTTTCTGTTTCCGGCAGTTCACTATGTGATGCCCGAGGAGCAGTTGCAGACGGCGCTCGCGATGATTCGCGAGGAACTTGACGCACGCGTGTTGCAGTTTCGCAGTGAGGGCAAACTGCTCGAAGCACAGCGGTTGATTTCTCGTACGAAGTATGATCTGGAACTGCTTGCCGAGACTGGCACGTGTCCGGGCATCGAGAATTACTCGCGATTCATGGATGGGCGGATGCCGGGCGAGCGACCGTACACGTTGCTGGATTACTTTGACTTTGCGCCGCCCGCGCAGGGCAACGCGGCGTTTGGTCAGCACGCTGCGCGGAACGAAGATAACACACGCGAGGAGTCGGTAGGAACTGCAGCGAGCGCCGAAGCACTTGCCCAGCGTGGCACGCTTGGGATGCGGACACCTGGTCTTGAGTCTCCAGCCCGCGAACGCATTTTGCGTCCCAATTATCGCGATTGGCTGCTGATTATCGATGAGTCGCACGTCACGATGCCGCAGATTCGCGCGATGTTCAATGGCGATAAGGCTCGCAAGACGGTACTGGTTGATCACGGCTTTCGTCTACCGAGCGCGATGGACAACCGGCCTTTGCGATTTGAAGAGTTTGAGGCAATTGTGCCGCAGCTGATGTTCGTGAGTGCAACGCCAGCGGCGTATGAATTGGAGAAAACCGGCGGCGTGATTGCCGAGCAAGTCATTCGACCCACTGGTTTGCTTGACCCTGAAATTGAAATCAAGCCGACGAAGGGGCAGGTGCCTGACCTGCTTGAACAATGCCAACTTCGCATTTCGCGTGGCGAGCGCGTGCTGGTGACTGCCCTCACGAAGCGGTTGTGCGAAGACCTTGCAAACTACCTGAATGAGAAGGGTCTGAAGGTTCGCTATCTCCACAGCGACATCGAGACGCTGGACCGCGTGGAGATTCTGGTAGATCTGCGGATGGGGAACTTCGATGTGCTTGTTGGCGTGAACTTGCTGCGTGAAGGACTGGACTTGCCGGAAGTTTCGCTCGTTGCGATCCTCGACGCTGACAAGGAGGGATTTCTTCGCTCGCCCACGTCGCTCATTCAGCTCATGGGCCGAGCGGCACGCAATATCAATGGGCGGGTGATTATGTACGCCGACAAGATGACGCCTGCGATGCAGCACGCCATCGACGAGACTGAGCGCAGACGGACCAAACAGCGGGCGTACAACGCCGCGAACAACATCACGCCGCTGACGATTCAGAAGGCCATTCGCCGAGGCTTAGCACACGATCTGCAGGCTCGCAAAACAGCTCGCGAAGCGACCAAGACCAACGAGCCTGAATTTGAGATTGGCGAGATGATTCGCATGCTCGACGAAGAGATGTTGCAAGCAGCTAACAGCCTTGAGTTTGAGCGCGCGGCTCACCTACGAGATCAAGTCAACAAGCTCAAGCAGCGGCAATCGGCGAGCAAAGGCGAGTCGCCCGCGAAGATTCGGCGCAGCGATGTTGAGCAAACCGGCAAGGGTAAATCACGGCGAGGCGGCAAAACTGACCCGCCCGGGGCACCGGGAACGAAAGCAGGCAAGAAGAAAGGTCGCCGCGGATGAGCAGAGGGTGCAAGACCGACCCACTACCATAGAGTCGATGCCCTACGACGATCAGAAGCAAACGCGCGCGCAGTTCTTTCGCAAGCTGACTTACTACATCAGTGGCATCGCTATCGGCTTCATGGTGCTGGGCGTGGTTAATAACGCGAAGAAGCAGCGCATGCTGCAGCAGAAGCAGGATGAAGCTGCCAAGCAGTTGGCTCCCAAGCAGAGTTCGTCGGAGTTTCCGCCGCCACCGGCAGCAAAGCCGGCAGTAGACATTGTGCCTTCGGCTACGAGCCCTGCACCTGCGCCCAATACGGTTCCGCCAGCGAAGTAGCATGCGCGAACGCAACGCCCAAGGAAGCATCCAGTTTCTTCGTCTCGCTCATGTTTCTCGGTTCGCTTTCACATGCCCAACCCCACACTTTCCAATACATCGACTCTCCCCAAAGTAGATGTCATGTCGCGTGTCGCATCGGCCGCAGCACCTGCTATGTCGCAACCAGTCACTTCATCGTCAACTGCTCCCAATCACTCGCCGAATGCCCCCGCGTATCTGCGAGCAATTCGCGTGCGCGGCGCGCGTGAACACAATCTCAAGAACATCAGTGTTGAGATTCCGCGCGACAAGCTCATTGTGATGACTGGCTTGTCAGGCAGCGGCAAGAGCAGCCTTGCGTTTGACACGATCTTCGCTGAAGGCCAACGCAAGTACATGGAAAGCTTGTCGGCATATGCCCGGCAATTTCTCGATCAGCTCAAGAAGCCAGATGTCGATGAAGTCGAGGGCATCCCGCCGACGATCGCTATCGAACAGCGCAGCAGCGGCAGCAATCCGCGATCGACCGTTGCGACGACGACGGAAATATACGACTATCTGCGATTGCTGTTTGCACGCTGCGGTAGGCCTTATTCGTGGGCGGCCACAAAGCTGAAGAAGGATGGAACGGTTCTTGAACGAAGCGGCAAGCCGATCAGTGCAACCAGCAGTTCGCAGATCGTGGATGCCCTTGTCAATCGCGCGGCAAGCTCGAATGCCGCGCCTCGCGCGTTGATACTTGCACCCGTTGTGCGTGGCAAGAAGGGCTTTCACCGTGAAGTGCTTGAGGACCTGAGCCAACAAGGCTGGACGCGAGTGCGCGTGAATGGCGAGATCAAGAATTTGCGGGATGTGCTGAAGGAAACGGGCGAGAATCCGCTGAAGCTTGGTCGGCACGAAAAGCACACGATCGAAGCTGTGATTGATCGTCTGACGCTTGATGCTGAGAATCGCCAGCGCGTTGCAGAGAGCGTGGAATCAGCGATTCGCTTGACTCGCGGCATCGTCATCGCGAGTATCGAAGACGCGGCGAAGCCCGGTACGTTCGTTGATCGCTCATTCAGCACACTTTTTGCTGACCCTGAGCATCCTGATGTTGCACTCGAGGAACTTGAGCCGCGTTTGTTCAGCTTCAATAGTCCGTTCGGCGCTTGCCCAGCATGCAATGGGCTGGGCACGCTGCTTGAACTTGATGAGCAAATGGTGATGCCCGACCCGTCAAAGGCGCTGAGTGAAGGTGCCATCGAGGCGTATGCAAAAAACGTAATGGTCAAGAGCTGGTTCAATCGGGGCATTCGCAAATTCTGCAAATACTACAAACTCAACATCGACGCACCTGTAGCAACGCTTACGAGTGAGCAGCAACGAACCCTGCTGCACGGAGCGTCCGCGGAAGACGCCCGCAAGTTTGGGATGAAATGGCAGGGCGTCATTCCGGAACTGACGGAGTGGTGGAAGAAAACCGATAATGAATCCGTCAAAGAATGGCTGAGCAAGTTTTTCACCGACAAGCCTTGCACGACTTGCTGTGGCGATCGACTGCGAATCGAAGCGTTGCACGTTCTCATCGAGAGTGAACACTCCGTCGCAGCGTCGGAGGTTGCATCGACCAATGTGATCGGCAGGCCGCCGCAGACGGCAACTATCGCGAAGGCTCAGACGCCGCAAGTGAAAACAAAGTCGAAGTCGGCAGCCGCTGGTCCGCAAGATTCGCAAGCACTGACACATCTCAACATCGCGGAGTTTTCGAGGCTCAACATTACCGATGCGATCAGTTTTGCGTTGAAGCTGAAGCTAAGCCAGGAACAGCGAATCATCGCGGAACCGATCCTCAAGGAAATCAACAACCGCCTGCGCTTCCTCGCTGGAGTCGGGCTTGAGTATCTTAATTTGTCCCGCAAAACGGCGACGCTTTCCGGTGGCGAGGCACAGCGCATCCGCCTTGCCTCGCAAGTCGGTAGCGGGCTTGTGGGTGCGTGTTACGTTCTCGATGAGCCCACCATTGGTTTGCACCAACGCGACAACGCTCGCCTCATAGAAACACTGCGACACCTGACGGATATCGGCAATACGGTGCTTGTCGTTGAGCATGATGAAGACATGATTCGTGCCGCTGATCATGTGGTTGACGTAGGACCAGGGCCGGGGGTGCATGGCGGCACGATCGTGGCACAAGGCTCGGTTGAGCACATCATGAGCGTGCCGGCCAGCATCACCGGTGACTATCTCGCAGGTCGGCGGAAGATCGAGTTGCCGAGACAGCGTCGGAAACTCAACGAGAAACAAGCCATTGTGGTGAAGGGTGCTCGCGAGAACAATCTCAAAGGCGTTGACGTTGCGTTTCCGGTGGGTGGATTGATTTGCGTGACTGGCGTCTCGGGCAGTGGCAAGAGCACGCTGGTCAACGACATTGTTTTGCGTGCAGTCAAGAACGCATTGCTTGGCACGCGTGAGACACCAGGCGAGCACACAAGCTTCAAGATGAGTTCGACGATTGATCGTGTGATCGAGGTTGATCAGACGCCCATTGGTCGCACGCCGCGGAGCAATCCTGCGACGTACACCGGTTTTTTTGACGACATTCGAAAGATTTTCGTGCAAACAAAGGAAGCGAAAGTTCGCGGCTACAAGCCCGGACGCTTTAGTTTCAACGTCCCCGGACAATCTGGTGGCGGTCGCTGCGAAGCCTGCCAGGGCCAGGGCCTCAAGAAGATCGAGATGCACTTCCTGCCCGACGTTTTTGTTGAGTGCGAAGTTTGCCGAGGCAAGCGATACAACCGCGAGACCCTCGAAGTCACGTATCGCGGCAAGAACATCAGCGATGTCCTCGACATGACTGTCGAGAACGCGATCGGATTCTTCGAGAACCACAACAAAGTCCAACGCGTGCTGCAATGCCTGCACGACGTGGGTCTTGACTACGTGACGCTGGGACAACCGAGCACGCAGCTTTCCGGTGGTGAAGCTCAACGCATCAAACTCGCGACCGAACTCGCACGCGGCACCAGCATCTTTGGCGGCTGGGATGGCCTCAAGCAGGACGAGATTCGCAAGGATCAGGCAACGAAACGTGCCGCGAAAGCTGCTGAGTCCGACACGCTCGATGACGGCGAAACCGAAGAATCGCCAGCGGAACATCGGCGAACTCCCGGCCGCGTCTCCCCCTCGGCACCGACGCTGTATGTGCTCGACGAGCCCACGACGGGTCTTCACTTTGAAGACATTCGCAAACTCGTGGGCGTCATGCATCGCCTTGCGGATGCTGGCAACACGCTCATCGTGATCGAACACAACTTGGATGTCATCAAGTGTGCCGACTACATCATTGATATGGGCCCAGAAGGCGGCGACAACGGCGGTATTGTCGTGGCGAAGGGCACGCCCGAAGAAGTGGCAAAGGTGAAAGCAAGCCACACAGGCCGATATCTCGCTCCGCTGCTCAAGTAAAGTCGTCAGCCTTGATTGCTTGACATATTCATGCATGATACGAATAATCATGCATGACTGACAAGTCCACCAGACACGCTCGCATTCGCGACCTGCTGCAACGCAAGCCGCTCCACAGCCAAGACGAACTTGCTGGCTTGCTGAACCGTGAAGGGTTCAGCGCAACGCAGGCGACGTTGTCACGTGATTTGCGCGAACTGGGCGTGTTCAAGGGTCCTGAAGGCTATCGCCTGCCCGAGCAGGTCGCGGCTGCTTCGGTCACGGCGACGATCGACGCAACACGCGAATCGCTGACAAATGCGATACGCGACTATTGCCGTAAAGTCACGCTTGCGGCGAGTATCGTCGTTCTGCACACCGGTCCGGGCGAAGCATCCGCGCTTGCGAACGAACTTGATCACGCCAACCTCTCAGGCGTTGCTGGCACCGTCGCTGGCGATGATACGATTTTCATCGCTTGCACAAGTGGCACACACGCGGCGAAACTCACACGAATTCTGCAAAGACTCAGAGGTTAGAACAAAGGACTGCATTGACTGCAACCAATCCCATCCCAGTTGCCATCGTCGGCGCATCAGGTTACAGCGGCGCTGAACTCGCAAGTTTGCTGCTTGCACATCCGCACGTGCGCATCGCTGGTCTCTTCGGAAGCGGCAAGAGCGAGAAGTCCGGCGGCTTGCCGCCGACGTTCGACGAAGTCTTCGCCAACTTCCGCAACGCGTTGCAGTTGCCCGTGCACACAAGCGACGTCGATGTTATAGCCAGACTCAAACCTGGTGCAGTTTTTTTGTGCACGCCGCACGAAGCGAGTCTGGAACTTGCACCACAGTTACTGGCTCGTGGGCTCACAGTCTTCGATCTGTCAGCAGCCTTTCGGCTGCGCGACGCAAGTGCATACACCACCTTTTACGGCTTCACTCACACACATACTCAGTTGCTTGAGACATCAGTTTACGGGCTTGCCGAGTTGCATCGCAAGCAGATTGCGACCGCTAATCTCATCGCGGTCGCGGGCTGCTATCCCACAAGCATCATCCTACCGCTCGCGCCGCTTGTTCGCGCTGGAGCGATCGCCAAGGATGCTGATGGTTCATTTCGCAGGCCGATCATCGACGCGACCAGCGGCGTCAGCGGTGCCGGTCGCAAAGCCGAGCAACGTTTGCTCTTCTGTGAAGTTTCGCAGCAGGCCTACGGCGTCTTCAAGCACCGCCACCAACCGGAAATTGACGCGTACGCAGGCATTTCCACATACTTCACGCCGCACCTGGGTCCGTACGAGCGCGGCATTCTCAGCACTATTCACATTGAACTTTCCGAAGGATGGACCGAGCAACGGGTACGCGAAACGCTCCACTCGGCGTATGGCCGCGAACCGTTCATCCACCTGTGCAAGGCTGGCGTATGGCCAGCCGTGAAGGATGTTGCGCATACCAATCGAGTCGACATTGCACTCGCAGTCGACGCTCGCGGGCACTGCATCATCTCGAGCGCAATTGACAACCTGACGAAGGGTGCAGCAGGACAAGCCGTGCAGTGCATGAATATTCGACTGGGCCTTCCAGAAGTAACAGCGTTGCCCATTGCTTGACTCTTCAGCGTTGTTCCCATCCACCTCTCACTTATAACGATTCATCCCCCTGCTCACACCGACCCTCCACATGCCTCCAATCGTCATCAAAATCGGCGGCGTCGCCCTCGAACAGCAAAGCGCATCGCCCGTGTTATGGGAGCGTCTCATCGACCTTGCCCGCACCAACGACGGTGGACTCGTACTCGTTCACGGCGGCGGCAAAGCTGTTGATCGCCTTCTCGCGCAGCTTGGCATGCAGACCAAACGTTTCGAGGGCCTGCGTATTACGCCACCAGATCAGATGGATGTTATCGCAGGCGTGCTTGCAGGCACGCTCAACAAACAGCTCGTCGGCTGCATTAACGCCGCTCGCGCTGATGGCTCAGCGCGTGCGGTTGGCCTGTGCTTGGGAGACGGCGCAGCGTTGACAACCCCGCGGCAAACCGGTTTTCCTGTCGATCTTGGTTGCGTCGGCGACGTCACCGGCGGCGACGCGCAGCTTCTCAAAGATCTGCTTGTTCGCAACTATCTTCCCGTTGTCGCGTGTGTCGGCATTGATCACGACGGCTCGCTGCTGAACATCAATGGTGACGATGCGGCTGCTGGCGTCGCACGCGCACTTGGTGCCAAGTCGCTCGTGCTGCTGACAGACGTGCCGGGAGTGATGGACAAGTCCAAACGCGTTTTGCCATCGCTTTCGCAGTCACAAGTGCGCGAGCTTGTGCAAGACGGCACCATCGCGGGCGGCATGAGCATCAAAGTCCTCGCCGCCGCAAGCACTGCGATGGCTCTGAACGCTCCTGTCACGATCATGTCCGGCTCCCTGACGAGCGATCTTGAACGCTGGGCAACCGGCGAGCAAGTCGGCACGAGTATTCTGCCAATCTAGATTTCCAAATCCAACTCGCTATCAAGCAATGCCCTGAAACTCGCCGCCGCTTTCACGAATGATTGCATCACGATGACACCATCCACTCACCAACCCTATGTTCCAAACGCCGTGCTCGATCACGAGCCCTACGCAAGCGTGCGCGAGCTAGCTGGCAAGGACTTGCTCTCGCTCACGCAACTCTCGCCTGTGTGCGTACGCGAGCTCTTCACCCTCGCGGCAACGATCAAAAGCAACCGCGTTGCATACTCGCAGCATTTAACGGGCAAACACGCCATTCTCATCTTCGAGAAAGCCAGCCTGCGCACCCGCATCACGTTCGAAACCGGCTTCAACATGCTCGGCGCACACGCGATTTACATGGATCACAGCGTGCAACGGCTTGGCGAGCGCGAAGCCGTGAAAGACTACGCCAAAAACCTCGAGCGCTGGCTGCACTGCATCGTCGCGCGAGTGTACAGCCAGGCAATCGTTGAGGAACTCGCCGAGCACGCGAGCGTTCCCGTCATCAACGCGCTCAGCGAGCGCGAGCATCCTTGTCAGGGGCTCGCCGATCTCATGACGCTTTGGGAACACGCGCCCGACTTCCGTGCTCACGGCAAGCGTCTTCGCATCGCATACGTCGGCGATGGCAACAACGTTGCACACTCGCTTATGCACGCTGCTGCATTGTGCGGCTGTGACATCACCGTCATCACGCCCAAGAAGTACGAGCCGCTCGAAGCGTTTGTTGATGAAACCACAAACATCGCGGAAGCAACCGGCTCGACGCTCAATGTGACGAACAAACTCAGCGCTGTCGAAGGCCATCACGCGGTTTACACCGATGTCTGGGTGAGCATGGGTCAGGCTGACGAAGCCGGCAAACGCCTGAAGGTCTTTAGCGACTACCAGATCGACGCAGATCTGATGGCAACTGCTTCAAAAGGTCTTGCCTCAAGCTGGGGCCCAGCCAAATTCATGCACTGCCTTCCGGCTCGGCGAGGTGTCGAAGTGACTGATGAAGTCATCGACGCACCCAGCAGCATTGTGTACGCTCAAGCAGAAAACCGGCTGCACGCGCAGAACGCGCTGCTGGCGGCGATCCTTGGCAGCGTAAATCATTGAAGCAATCATCACCACAGAGGCACAGAGACACAGTGACACGGGAGAAGACCAGAGGAACCAGACCGGGCAGAGCAGGTGAGCACATGCGTTGTCGCAGACTCTCCGTCTCACTCTAAATCGCCGAACACTTCTTTCCATTTTCTATGCAACTCGACTCTCTGTGCCTCTGTGTCTTTGTGGTGATCGAGCACGTATCACATCAAGAAAGGTCCCCATGTCCACAAAACGCATCGCTCTCGCATATTCCGGCGGTCTTGACACGTCCTGCATCGTCCCGTGGCTCAAAGAAAACATCCCCGGCGCGGAAGTTATCTGCGTAGTGGGCGACGTTGGCCAAGGCTCCGACGAACTCGCGGGCGTTGACAAAAAGGCGAAAGACTCCGGCGCTGTCGAGTGCCACATCGTCGATCTCAAGAAAGAGTTCGTCGACGAATTCGTCATGCCCACCATGATCGCCGGCGCAAAGTACGAAGGCCGCTACCTACTCGGCACCGCAATCGCCCGCCCTGTGCTCGCGCGAGGTCAAGTCATCGTCGCCAAGCAAACCGGCTGCACCGCACTCGCCCACGGCTGCACGGGCAAGGGCAACGATCAAGTTCGCTTTGAAAGTGCCTACGCCGCGCTCGCGCCCGAACTCGAAGTCATCGCTCCGTGGCGCATGGACCAATGGAAGCTCAGCGGCCGCATCGCGATGCTCGATTATCTCAAAGCCCGCAACGTCCCGACCACCGCCAGCGCGACCAAGATCTACTCGCGCGATCGCAACCTATGGCACATCAGCCACGAAGGCGGCACGATTGAAGACCCCTGGAACGCGCCGCCCGAAGACGCGTACATGCTCACCGTGCCCGTTTCGCAGGCTCCAAACACGCACACCGATGTCACGCTCGTCTTCGAAAAGGGCCGCCCCGTCGCCCTCAACGGCAAGAAGCTCGAAGCCTGGCAGATCATCACCGAACTCAACGACATCGCCGGCAAGCACGGCGTGGGTCGCGTTGACCTTGTCGAAAATCGCCGCGTCGGCATGAAGAGCCGCGGCCTCTACGAAACGCCCGGCGGCACAACCATCGTCGAAGGACTCCGCGCCCTCGAAGAACTCGTTCTCGACCGCGAAACCCTCCACTACCGCGAACACCTGGGTCTCACCTTCGCCGAACTCGTCTACGACGGCCGCTGGTTCACGCCGCTGCGAGAAAGCCTCTGGGCCTGCGCCGCCAAGATGAGCGAGCGCATCACGGGCGAAGTTGTCGTGCGTCTGTTCAAAGGTCACGCAACCGCCGTGCAACGCAAGAGTCCCTACAGCCTGTACGCCGAGAAGATGGTCAGCTTCGAAGGCGAAGACGTCTACAGCCAGAAGGACGCCGGCGGCTTCATTCGCTTGCTCAGCCTGCCCGAACGCATCCGCGCCCTCAAAGAACGCGGCAGCGCGAAGTAGTAGTCTTTGGTGGACGGCCTTTGGTGGCCAGCCTTTCCCAGGCGGCTACCCCTCCTGCCTCTTCTACCTTACCTCCAAGTTCCAACAACCCACCACTCGGCACAGGCTCCAACCTGTGCCTTTTTTCATTTCCGTCCTCAAACATCCCCAGTCGCCGCAACCTGTTCCGTTTATTCCACCTGCGCGGCCCGCCCACCACGCACCCGCCGCACACGCACGCACCTGCACTCACTCGCATCACCCATTCCACCGATCTCCCTTTCGGCGACTGTCGCCCGGAGATTCCCATGCCCACGCCCAGGCTCCACAAACCACGACGTTCCGGCTTCTCGCTCGTCGAGATCCTTATCGTCGTTTTCATCCTCGGCATTCTCAGCGCGATGGTTATCCCGCAGTTCTCCAGCGCAACCAGCGAAAGTCAGCAGCGCAACATCCAAGCTCAGCTTCAATCGCTCAACAACACCATCGAGCTTTACAAGAGCCAGCGACGCGGCGCGTTCCCCAACTTCGCCGCTGACGGCTGGGGCACACAGGCCGACACCACCGACCCTACCACGCGCACGCTCATTGGCCTGCGCTATATCAAAGAAGCTCCGCGCCACCCGCGCTACCCCACGGGCGACGCGAACGCAACAGCGGTGCAAGTTGTTACCGGCACCGTGCGCGGCCATGCAACGGCTGCCTGGGTGTGGAATGGCACCGCCCGTGAGCTTTATGCCAGCTACTTCGCCGAAACTTCTGCCACAATGACTTACACCGCTACCGATTGAAACCGATTCATTCACCGCAGTCGCGAGAAATCGCGGCTTGCAGGTTTGCGTTCGCGTCGCAGTCCGCCGGGTGGTCCGGCAGGCTACTCGCGGCGGCGACGGACCAAGGACCGAGCATTCGCCCATCGCTCGATTCTCTTGGCAGCACTCGAAGGCCTCGTGCGGGAAACACGATGCCAACGGTTTGATGGGCAGGAGCGATTCGCATGCGTAAGTCGACCATTCGTAAGGCCTTTACCCTCGTTGAAATTCTGATCGTTGTCGTCATCCTCGGTATTCTGGCCGCCATCGTGGTGCCCCAGTTTACCAGCGCCACGCAAGACAGCCAGGCCGGCAACATCAAGAGCCAGCTCGGTACCTTGCAGCGCCAGATTGAGCTGTTCCAAGCCAAGAACAACTCATACCCCACGTTCCCAACGGGTGCGGCATCCGTCAACTGGGGCCCGATGCTCTCCGGCGGCTTCATCAAGACCCCCCCGAAGAACCCAGCCTGGCCCACCCAGTCGGCTGACGAAGCTTCACGCGTCTCGTCGGGCACCGTCTTCGGCAGCGCATCCACCGGCTGGTGCTGGCACACCACCAACAACCAGATCTATGCCAGCTACTTCATGGACGATCCTGCCAGCAGCGCGAACGCGAACTTCAACAAGGTCTATACCGGTACGTTTGCTGCCGGTAACGAATAAACACCCATTCATCTGAACTCACAACAACAACGCACGCGAAAGCGTGCGTTGTTGCTTTATGCAGGCATGTACGGGTGCGATAAGCACCTTCACCCCACTATCCGCATATCTTCACCATCTGCACGCCGATACCTCAGTCTGACACCATGTCTCTGAGGTTTACCCATGCCCAAGCTCACTCGTATCTCCATTCGCCGCGCCTTCACCCTCGTCGAAATTCTCATCGTCGTCGTCATCCTCGGCATTCTCGCCGCCATCGTGGTGCCGCAGTTTGCCAGCGCGACGCAAGACAGCAAAGCCGGCAACCTCAAGAGCCAACTGGGCACGCTGCAACGCCAAATCGAA
>VYLN01000031.1_pt1 | contig 39126 bp, 46 predicted proteins | sample 5109471 | NCBI WGS metagenome assembly VYLN01 (sample SAMN12291806, study PRJNA351875) | freshwater metagenome | isolation source: freshwater lake | place: USA: Michigan, Lee Lake | collected 2013-08-06 | reverse complement strand
GGCAAGTCAGCGGATCCGGCGTTGCTCTGGTCAGGCGCGTACGACGCGACAACATGGACGTTGACATACGACGGAAACGTGCCCGTTCCGCATCATGGTGATCGGCTTGCTGGCGCGCAGTTCTGGATGCCTAGTTTGGACGAGTGGCTGAAGGCGTCGTATTACGATCCGATTCTCAATAACGGTGCGGGTGGTTGGTGGCTCTACGCAAACAGCAGCAATCAGCCGCCAACTCCCGGCTTGCCTGGCATAGGACAGACGAGTGCTTCACTCGCAAATGGATGGGAATTGCCAGTGGGCGCCTACCCGTCGGAGACATCGCCGTGGGGCCTTCTTGACGCGTCTGGCAGTCGGCAGGAATGGACGGATTCTTGGCTGGATGGGGCGCTACTTGGCCTACCGCGAACCACACAGAAATTCACGGCTGGGACCAGTGTGCAGTTCACGCTGGAAGTTGGTCCGCTTGGACGAATCGATGAACATAGTGCCAGCGTGCCATATTTTCCCGGTTTCATCGATGTTGGTTTTCGGATTGCATCAAGTGTGCCATCACCTGGCGCGTGCGTGCCCGGTGTTGCGCTCGTTCTTTGGGCATCTAAAAGGAGAAGAAGATGATTTTCGTTTCTCGGTTGGTGACTGCAGTGATGATGGCAGGTGGCACCAAGCTCGACGTGGCAGGTGGCAACAAGCTCGACGTGCCATCACGCTGGCTCTGCAGCGTGATGCGTTGATAGGCAATTGTCGGTTCGCGCGGCGGTTTTGTCGTTGCCCGAGCGGGGATTGTCGGTTCGAGCGGCGTGCGTGTTGGTTCGAGACCGGTTTTTGTCGGTGCATGAACCACGCTTGTTGGTTGCGGCTTTACCGAGGTGGTGCGAGCGGCGTGGTGGTGGTGCGATCTGCGCGGGGGTGGTGCATTCTGCATGGTGGTGGTGCAAGCGCGGCTTGTTGTGGGTCGGTCTTGGACGCAAACGCGTGGTTCTTGGGCGTCAAGCCGTGCGGGCGGGGCGTAACGGTGCGTGTTGTGACGGGTGATAAGCGTTTGCGCGCAGCGCAATGGCGTGCTTGCCGCGTGGGCCGCGGTCATGCCGGGCCGATGGTCATGCCCAGCCATGCGTTGCATCAATCGCGGTGTTCGCGAGTTTCTGAACGTGTGGGCGTTTCTTGTTTGCAAATAAAGGGTAACAAGACATGAGCACAGTTCCATCTTCACCACGTTCGGCGGTCTATGACTGGTGCGAGGCCCGCGTTGATCCCTGGCGAACCAACGCTGCAAATATCGGCATTTCTGCCGATCAGGCCCTGACCTTTGCCACCAGCGTTTCGACCTATGCAACCGCACTGAGCGAACAGAACAAACTCAAGGCCGCCCTCGAAGCTGCCACGCGCACCGTGGGCGAAAGCTACACCGCGATGCGGCGCAACATGACCAACGCCATCACCGACATTCGTCAGTACGCCCAGCAGCAGACTGATCCGAACACCGTCTATGAACTGTCACAAGTGCCGCCCCGCGCGGCCGCAGGCACCGCGCCCCCGCCGGGCCGGCCCTTTGACTTCAGCGTGCAACTGATTGATGACAGCGGCGCGGTGCAACTGCGCTGGAAGTGCGAAAACCCGCGCGGCACGCAAGGCACCAGCTACATCGTGCGTCGCCGCCTGCCCAGCGAAACCGCCTTCACCTTCATCGGCGTCACTGGCGAAAAGCGTTTCGTGGACAACACGTTTGTTGCTGGTCCCGACAGCGTCGAATACACCGTGCAAGCCCAGCGGGCCGACAGCGCGGGTGCCGCTTCGAGCATCTACACCATCAACTTCGGCCTGCCCGGCGCTGGCCGCAGCACGCGGCAAGTGAAGGACGCGAAGCAAGCGGCGTGAGTGAGCGAACAGAGAGCAGAGAAAAGAGAACAGAGAACAGAAAAAGACAGCGACATGTCAAACACAACAGGCCCCGGCTCATCGCCCGGGGCCTGTTTTATACTCCGACCATACTTACTCGCTCTACCGCTTATCGCGTGCTCGAGCCAACATCCCGCTGGCCCATCGTCACGATGTGCCCCAGCGCGCACCCAGCGCAGCCGCAGGCCTTGGGCACGCTGGCAAACGCGTAGATGCCGCGGCGTGGACGCTGACTCACAGCATCGGCGGCTGGCTCGTCCCACTGGATGCCTGTAAGTTGCGGCAACTGCTGCGGCAACTGCTGCGGGAACTGCTTCAACGTGCTCGCGCCGACCTTCTTCGCATTCGCGGCAGCTGTATAAATGCTCTTGCCGCTCTTGATGGTCTCGACCACCGTCAGTTCGTCCAGGTCTTCGATGTCGACCTTGAACGGATCGTCGGAGAGCACCACAAAGTCCGCGACCTTGCCGACCTCCAGGCTGCCCTTGCTCTTCTCTTCGAAGTGCTGATACGCGCCCCAGATTGTCAGGCTCTTGAGCGCATCGTTCACGCCGATGCGTTCGTCGGCACCCAAGATGTCGCCGCTGCGGGTGCGGCGCGTCACGACTGAGGACAGGATGCGGATCGCGCTGGGCTGCGCGACGGGCGAGTCGTGGTGCTGCGTGAAGATCATGCCGCGCTTCAGAGCGGAGGCTGCGGGGGAAATTTTCTCAGCGCGGACCGCGCCCAGGGTTTCGTCGCGGTGCCAATCGCCCCAGTAGAAGCAGTGCATGCCAAAGAGCGAGGGGATGATGCCCAGTTCCTTCATCGCGTCCAGTTGATCCATCCGCACGTTCTGGGCGTGAATGGTTACCGAGCGGCGATCAGCCATGCCGTGCTTGGCGACGGCATCGCGCACGGCTGAGATGTACTGATCAATCGCCGCGTCGCCATTGCAGTGCGCTAGCACCTGCCAGCCGTTGGCATAAGCCTTGTCCACCTTGGCCGCGATGACCTTGTCGGGGAGTGTTTCGTAACCGCGGTAGTTGGTTGCGGCGCCCGGCGGTGGGACCTTGTACGGCGTGGTCAGGTAGCCGGTCTTACCCTGAATCGAGCCGTCGAGATTGAGCTTCACGCCGCCGACGCGGTAGCCGTTCTTGTACATCCGCGCGTGCCAGGGCGTCTTCATCTCCGGCGGCTCATCGGCAAAGACCATGTCCACGTACGACACCACATCGATCTTCATCAGCCCCGCCTCCGCGAGCCTGACAAAGCTTGAGTGCGAGGAGCCGGATGCGCGTCCTTCTTGGGCGGTGGTGAACCCATGCTTGATGTACAGATCCTGGCCCATGACCGTGAGCTGGGCGAACTGCTCGGCGTTGAGCTTCGGGAACACAGCCATCGCATTGAGCATGAACGCGGTCTCTTCGAGCACGCCGCTTGGGGTCTTGCCATCGGCCTCGCGACGGATGACGCCGCCCTGCGGGTCCTTGGACTCCGCAGTAAGACCCGCGAGTTCGAGCGCCTTGGTGTTCATCGCGCCCAAGTGACAAGACTGGTGGATGAGCAAGATCGGAATGTCCTTCGACACTTCGTCGAGGTCCTGCCGCGTCGGGTGTCGCTTCTCGGCGATCTGGGCGTCGTCGTAGCCGAAGCCCAGGATCATGTTGAACTTCTTGGACGCTTCGGTCTTGGCGTACTCGCGCAGAATCTCCTGAATCTTGGCGATAGAGTTTCCCTCGCCATCGGGCGCAGGGAGCAGATTGGCCGATGCCGCCTGAACTCCGGTCAAAGAGACGTGCCCGTGCCCGTCGATGAATCCCGGTAGCAACGTCTTGCCCGCCAGGTCAACGGTGTTGGTGGTCGGAGACTTGAACTTCTCAACCTCAGCCTTGGCACCAACGGCGATGATCTTGCCGTCCTTCACCGCGACCGCTTCGGCCCTGGGGGCGGAATCGTTCATCGTGATGATCGGGCCGCCGGTGTATATCGCATCGGCAGTTTGCGCTGCTGCGGGCTGCGCTGCCGCTGTGATCGAGGTTGCGCCGAGCAGGCCCACAAGGGAGGATGCCAGTGCTTGAAGGATCACGTGCTTCATCGACGAAAACTCCAGTTGAGTCAGAGCGAGAGTTCAGGGGACCGCATGGTATCAGAAACCCACCACCGTGAACCCCACCTCGATGTTCCAGTCGTACGGCCGGTCCTGGCCGATGCCAATGCCAGGGCGGATGTAGGCGTTCAGGGCTCCGCCAAAGAGCGTGCCGATGTTGCGGCCGTACTCCACCTCGATGGTGAAGGGCGTGTTCTGCTCGGTTTCCCAGTCGATGACCAGGGCGGGGTCCACGATCCACCAACTTTTCTTATCTTCGGCGGTGAAGACCATGTACAGGTCGATCACGCTCTCGTTGACGTCCCTGCGGTTGTCGTCGCCCGCGAAACTGATGTTGTGCTGGTAAGTGGGGGCGAAGATCATCGTGGGCGACACGAACATGGCGTACGTGACCAGCGGGCTGATGATCCACTTGCCGCGACCCAGGACATCTTCGCTCGCGCTGTCGGCGATAAGTTCGGCGCCGAGCAGGATGCCCTTGCTCGCATCGACGTGGGCCAGCCAGTTGTAGCGCAGCGAGATGTCGCCCAAGCCGAACTCGTCGTCGCCTGCGGCGTCGGTGTACGCGAGCGGGGCCTTGAGCCGCAGGTTCATGCGGCCATCGGCGAATGGCTCGATGTGTGTGAACATCGTCAGGTTAAACGACTTGTCGTTGGTCAGCCGCTGATACTCGTTGCGGAGCCCGAGGGTGCGCAGGAACTTGGTGGGGTCGGTGCCGGACTTGTCGGCCTCCGCCGCGGGCTCGGCGTCAGTCGGTTCTGCAGGCGTGGCGGCATCTGAAGCCTCGGGCTGAAACGTGAAAGACAGCGTCGCTGCAGAAAGCGAGAGCAATGCGGGCGTTGAGAGCGACGCCTCACCAAAGTTCAATGCGACAGGCGAAATGGCCTCGTCGCCGCGAACCTGTGCGAAAGCCGAGCAACCGCTCAGCGACAGAACTGCAAGCGAGATACGCCGCGCGACAAGAAACTTCATAGCACCCAACTTCCGTTTTTTTCTGTGCACACACCAGCCGGTCGCCGAAAGAGCGGGAAACCATACGCCGCCACCGTCGCCTTGAGCACGACTCCGTTTCACCGCGCGGGCCCGCATTGCTAGCTCTTGGGCTTGAGCCGTTTCTTGAGCTTGGTCGTCCACCGCTTGGCGTTAGCTTCCGTTTTGGCGTACGGCTTGAGGGCCTCGATCGCGTCGGCGATAAGTGAAGGATGCATGTTCTCCGCGAAGCCGTTGCCGCGGTACCACCACACGGCCGTTCGCGGCTCGGTGCCGTGGGCCTTCACGGCGGCAATCACGTTCGCGGAGAGCTGCTCGGACCACGCCTTGTGGTGTTCCAGGAGCACCCAGGTCATCGCGTCTTTCGGATTCGCCCACGCTTTGGTCAGTTCGAGCAGGATCGCATCGAACCGCGTTGGCTCGATGACTTCGAGCATCCAATGCTCGAACTGGAAGTGGATGCTCATCTTGGGCGAGAAGCGCACGAGCGCCTCCGCGGCGGCGGCGTCGCGGTAGCGCATGGCGCTGGTCTGTATGCCGTAGAGCAGCGCCGCGCCGTGCTGGAGGCGGTTGCCCGCATCCAGCGCTGCCTCCAGCGAGCCGAACTTCGCGATGATCTGCGCGGGCGTGGCAAGGCCGATCACTGCCGCGAGCGCGATGGTCGAGGGGTCGAGCCCGAGCAGCAGCGGATGCCGCTCGGTCTTGAGCGCGACGAACTCGGTCGCATCGGCCGTGATCAGCGGCAACTGCGGCACATCAAACGGGCTCTTGCCCGGCGTGAGTAGCCGATCGATCAGCGGCGGGAGCAACGCGGCCTGCGCTTCCGTCGCCGGGAGATACGGGCAGGGGTAGGTCTTCATGGCGGGAGACTTTAGAATGCAGGCGGCCAAGGTGACTGTGCAAGCCGACGCGATGGCCCAGGCGGACATGCCGTGCGGACCGAGCGATGATCCGCACGCCACCAGCGCGCGAGCGGACGCGACGACGGCGCGGGGGTCGCGTTTCGTCAAACCAGCCGCAAGGCCCGCCCCGCTCGCCGAATACCATGTGCCATGGCGCCCAGCAAACGCCCGAGACGCAGCACCGCGAAGGTCCAGCCCGCGAATGTGCCCTACGACATGGGCGCGTTCTGGGATCAGCATCCCCATGGCGAAGAGATCAGCATCGTGTTCATCGTGGGCGATCACATGGACAAAGTCCAGGCCATCGCCACCGCCCGAGGCGAAGCGTTCACATCCGTCGTGAGCAAGGAAGTCCGCGAGTCGCCCGCGAACGTGATGGAGACGCTCCGGCGGCGGGCTCGCGGCGATTGGCGGAACGCCGATGCCTTTTTTCGCGCGGGGGCGTACACCGCCATGCTGGAAGGCCCCAAGGGGACGTCCGCCGTGTGGCCCATCGAGACGCTCCGCATCGCCCGCCTGTGCTCCGCGCGAGTCACAGCGATCTCATGGAACCGTCAGGCGGACATCACCATCATCATCGCGGAGCCCGAGGGGATTGTGTCGGCTGGTTCTTCCACGGACGAAACGCGCCGACGCAACCCCAAAGCCCGCAAGCCGTCGCGCGCTGGCGAGATCTCCCTCCATCCGCTGGTGATCGGCGATCCCACCACGCGCCAGGTCGAGGCCATGATGCGCGATGAACTCGGGCTCGACCTCAAGCGGGACTTGCTCGCGGCGCGCACTGTGACCATGCTCGCTCGCGAGGTGGAGCTGAACACGCGCTCGATCCCGGCTGGGTGCGGCCCTCTGAATCAGCGCCCGTTCGGTTGGCGCGTGACCGCGAACCAGGCCAAACGCATCGTGCGAGCGGTCGTGGATGAGAACATCAAGGGGCGGACACGTCGCGGCGATCCCAAGCCCTTCGTGTGCACGGAGTTTCCCAGCATCGCCAGGGGCAAGAAGACGTGGCGCGTCCGGGCCGACGGGCCCCCGCCGGTCGGCCTGCGCGCGTACGACGTGGACGCGATGACCGGCAAGGCCAAGCGCGTGGTGTGAGCGGTGACGGGGTCGGCTTTTCTTCGACGCGCTGACACCCCCGGTCCTCGGGCAGGTGGCACCAAGCTCGACGTGACATCACGCTGGCTTTGCAGCGTGATGCATTGAGCGACCGGCCGCAACAACACCCACTCACCCACTCACCTCCTCACCCGTCTTCCCGCCACACCCGCCAACCCCCGCGATAACCTGCCCCCATGCCGCACCGCTTCTCTCTCACCATCTCCCTCGCCCTCGCAATCCTCGCCTCACTCGCCACCACGGTCAGCACCGCTCGCGGGGCCTCCGAACTTCCCACCACGCCCGCCTTCTCAAATGAAACCGGCCCGCTGCGCATCGGCATCATCGGCCTCGTCCACGGCCATGTCGAAGGACTTCTCTGGCAGGCCTCGCAGCGAACGGATATCAAGATCGTCGGCATCGCCGAGCCCGACCGCGCACTCTTTGATCGCCTTGCCGCCAAGTACAAACTCGATGCGACGCTCTACCACGCAACCACCACCGCCATGCTCGACGCCGCCAAGCCCGAGGCTGTCAGCGTCATGTCCTCCATCAAGGACCATCTCCCCGCCGTCGAAGCATGTGCCCCGCGCGGCGTGCACCTCCTGCTCGAAAAGCCCCTCGCGTTTTCCACAAGCGATGCCGAGCGATTCGAAGCTCTCGCCCGCGAACACCGCGTGCTGATTCTCACCAACTTTGAAACCAGTTGGTACGCCTCGGTGCGCGAAGCCAAGCGACTGGTTGAGTCAGGCGAACGCGCTCCCATCCGCCGCATGGTCTTTCGCCACGGACACAAAGGCCCCAAAGAAATCGGCTGCACTCCCGAGTTCCTCGCATGGCTCACCGACCCCGCACAAAACGGCGGCGGCGCAATCGTCGACTTCGGCTGCTACGGCGCAGTGCTCTCAACATGGCTGATGAACGGCCAGCAACCCACCAGCATCACCGCCAGCGTCTCCACGCTCAAGCCAAAAATCTATCCGCTGGTCGATGATGACGCAACCATCATCTTGACATATCCAACCGCGACCGCGGTCATCCAAGCCTCCTGGGCCTGGACGCACGACAACAAAGAGATGGATGTTTACACCGAACGCGGCTCTATCCACGCCGCCAAATGGGATGAACTGCAAACCCGCGAAGAAAACGCCCCGCCGCAATCACTCAAGCCCCAACCCAAGCCCGCGCACCTTGAAAACGAATGGACCTACCTCCGCACCGTCATCCGCGGCGAGTGCGAAGTCGATCCACTCTCAAGCCTCGAGTTCAACGTGATCGTCGCCGAAATTCTCGATGAGGCTCGCCGCGCCACGACCAAGCCAGGCACTCGCTGATACTTCCAGTGAGAAAACTCACCCCCTCACCCACTCACCTCTTCACCCCAACACCTCCGCCCCTCCGCGACCCCCTCACACCGCAAAAAACCGCGCCGCAAATCTCCCCTCCTCCATCGCAAAATCACTCGCCGCCGCCGGCAACTTGAGCCACCGCGGCTCGCGCCCCAGCGCTTTCACAATCTCGCGCTCCAGCCGAATCACCTCGCCCGCCATCGGCGCAACGCACAACTCCTGCGTGTTCGTGCTCGCAAAAATTGCCCCATGCGGCCGCAGCAACGCCGCCGCTTCCTTCACCAATCGACCGTAATCCGCCGTCGAACTAAACGGCTTGATCCCCTTCTTCTTCGACCCCGCCGCAAAACTCGGCGGATCCAAAATGATCAAGTCGTACTTGAGCCCCTTGCGTTTCGCATACGCAAAAAACTCAAACGTGTCCATCTTCGCAAATCGATGCCCACCGCCGGTGCCAGCTCTAGCCGCCGCCTGTTCCGACACATCAATCTTGTTATGCGCAAAATTGCGTTTGCCCCACTCCAAGTACCGCCCCGACACATCCACGCTGGTTGTTTCCGCCCCCGCCCTCGCCGCCGCGACTGAAAACGCGCACGTATACGCGAACGTGTTCAGCACCGCCAACCGCTCGCCATTTTTTTCCATCCGCCGCTTCACCGCCAGCGCCATCGCCGCACGATTCTCACGCTGATCCAAAAACAATCCCGTCGAAAGCCCGTCAAACAGCCGCACTTCCAAGTTCCAATCAATCTCGCACACCACCATCGCCTCACGCATCGCCGTGCCCGCCGCTGGCGTCGCGCTCGTCACTTCCTCCGGCATCGCGCCGCCCAACTTCGCCCGATCCTTCGGAAACGGCTTCACATACACCGCCGTCACACCAAGCGATGAAGCAGCGAGCACCGCAAGCACATCCGCCGCCATGCGCTGCGCACCCTCACCCATAAACATCTTGGGCGCCCGCCCCTCATACACCATCATCACCGCTCCGCTCGCCCCCGCCGGCCCATACACATCTACAAACACACCCGGCGCACCTTCGGCATCCCCAGAAAAAACCCGCAGCGCCTGCGTGCGATTGCTGGCAATCAGCGCGCCCCGCTTCGCCAGCGCCGCCGCGAGCAAATCCACAAAGCGTCCACCCGCGCGATCAGTCGCGTGCCCACCTGCGCGATCAAAACTCTTGCGTGCAGCGTCGCTCACTTGCTCGCTCTCTTCCACTGCGCAAGCTGTCCGATATGAAAGCTCTCATGCGTCGCCAACAGATAAAACACAATCTTCCCCACCGTCGGCGCAAACGCCCGCAAATACTCAGGCGAAGGCTTATCGAAATAGTCCGCGTGCTTTGCTCGCACCACAGGCCCAATCTGCGCATGCAGCCGCGTCAACGCGCCCAGCAACTCCACCTTGCTCGGATACTTGCTTCGCTCCGACACAGGCGTTGATCCCGGCCCATACACCTTGGTATCAAACCCCGCAAAGTGATTACCCGGCTCATCCAGCAACGTCAAGATCAAAGCCGCGCCAGTACACAAATGCCCCAGCGTCCACGCCGGATGATTCGCAATGCCCGGAAACTGCTGCGCCATCTTCGCATCATCAACATCTGCCACCATCTCATGCAGTTGCTTCTGCGTGTCGGCGTATTGCTCAATCGTCAAGTCAATCAGTGCTTTGTGTGCCATGCACCAGCGTTGCCCCGCTCGCCCCAAATAGCAAGCCCAAATCGCCCTCCGCGCCAAACCAACCCAAACTCACTGATCACCCAACACCTGCAACACCGGCAGCGCCCGCCCCGAAAAATCAAACCCTGCCAAATTCTCCCAAGGCGATCCCAGCGTCGCATTCGCGGTGTATTCCGGTGCCCAGTAACACGTCCCCATCCCTCGCCCATTCGGTACCGCCGCCACCGCGTTGTTCACAGCCGCGACAAACGCCGCTTGCCCACCCGCTGACGCCGAAAACCCCGGCTGCAACTGCGACGCAAGCCCCACAAAATTATTCTCGTTGTCGTTCCAGCCCAGCGTGAACGGATACGCCGTCTCGACAATCATCACGCGCTTCCCATATCGCGCCGCCATGTCATTGATGTTGCTCTGCATCGCCCCCAAGTTTCCATGCCACCACGGATAAAACGACAACCCAATCGCGTCATAACTCACGCCCCGCGATTGCATCTGATCAAAAAACCACCGGCTCGTCGCGTTGTCTCCGCCACGATCAATATGACACATCACAATCGGCTGCCGACTCGCAGGCACCGCCTCCCGCACGCCTTGCACGCCCGCCGCGAACAACGTCGCAAACGCATTGAACCCCGACGCACTAATGCTGCCCAAAGGCCACAACATTCCGTTGGTTGTCTCGTTACCAATCTGCACAATCGCCGCTGGCGTGCCCTGCACATCCATCGCTTGCACCAACCCGCGCGTGTACGCCTGCACACTCGCGCGGAGCTGCAATAAGTTCTGCCCCTGCCACGCTGCCGGCGTTGTCTGCTGCCCCGGGTCCGCCCACGAATCACTGTAATGAATGCAAAGCATTACCTGCATGCCGTGTGCCTTCGCCCGCCGAGCCATCGCCAACGTCTGCTCCGTCCCGCACCACCCACCAAACGGCGTGTGCCACACTCGCAGCCGCACGAGGTTGATCCCGCTCTCCGCAAAAATCCCCATCACATCTCGCGCCACGCCGTTGCCATCACGAAACACCGTCCCCGCCGCCTCAAGTTGCGGCACAAAGCTCGCATCCACCCCGCGAAACGCTATCCGACTGGCCTCAACTTGTACCTTGGGCGCAGCCACCAAACGTGTGCGCATCACCTGCCCCGACAGCACAACCACCGCGCACAGCAAAACCACCAAACTCACAACTGTTCGCACCATGCCCGCAGTGTAACGCCAACGTCAATCCTCACACACGCCTCAAATGAAGCATCGCTGTATCTTTTTACTCAAAGATGTGACATGATTCCCCCAGAAAATCGGCATATCTCGCCACCAATCACTCCACAATCCCGCGCACAACATGAAAATTGCAACTCCCCACACTTTTACCCCTTGACGCCCTGCGCCAGTCCTGTAATCTGTCCATACCTCGGAGTTCTTCCGGCTTGCGAAAGTTGTTGCTCGGCGGCTTTTCTTACCTCTCGTGGTGGGTCATGCCAAGGAGCGAGTTGGAAAGGGGTGCGTCATGGACGAGCCCGTCTCGCGGTTAGTTGGCGTCGAAGGTATCGTCAAGTGGTTTGACCCGCGCAAGGGCTTCGGCTTTATCGTGGGTCCAGAGCAGCAAGATATCTTCGTTCACTTTACAGTCATTCAAGGTGACGGTTTCCGCGTGCTTAAAGACGGCACCACGGTTCTCTACGACGCCGAAAAAAGCGACAAAGGCTGGAAAGCCACACGCTGCTCTCGCGTCGAAGAAACCCACGTGCTGCCTGTGGTCAGACGCCTGCTTGCCGATCAATCGGCGGACCACTCCGCTGGCCAAACCGCTGCCCAAACCACTGCCAAATCCAGTGATCGTGCCGTTCAATCGACGTGATTGAACGCTACATCACGCGAGCCACCGCGCTTTCACCAGCACAGCTATCCCGCGCCGCAATTCCAACCAACTTCCCCCGCCCGCTCGTACACTCCCCACGTGTGGTCTTCCTGGCTAGCTCTGGGTCTTGTCATCGGCGCCGCCCTCATGGCCGTCGTCGCGCGCTGGCAGGTCCGCCGCGCCCTCAAACGCCAGCAAGTCGCCGAACGCCGCGCCCGCGCTGCCGAACGCCTCGCCGAAATCGGCGGCCTCACCAGCGGCCTCGCTCACGAAATCAAAAACCCCCTCAGCACCATCGGCCTCAACGCCCAGTTGCTGGGCGAAGCCATCGACGAATTCCCGCGCGACGCCGCCATCACCGACATCGAACGCCAACGCCTCCAGCGCCGCATCGCCACTCTCCGCCGCGAAGTCGAGCGCCTCCGTGGCATCCTCCAAGACTTCCTCAATTACGCCGGCGAACTGCGCCTCGACAAACACCCCGCTGATATCAACCGCATCATCGACGAACTCTGCGACTTCTTCATGCCCCAAGCCCAGGCCCAAGGCGTGCGTCTCCGCACCGACCTTGCCATGGGAGAGCTCATCGTCCCGCTCGATGTCCCCCACATCAAGCAAGCCATCCTCAACCTCATGATCAACGCTGTACAGGCCATGCACAACGCCGCAAGCAGTGGGGGAGCTATCGCGCCCAAAGAACTCATCATCCGCACCGTCCCCACGCGCGATCCATCCAACCGCATCACCGCCGTGCAAGTCCACGTCATCGACACCGGACCTGGCATCCCCCAAGACGTCTTCGCCAAAATCTTCACGCCCTACTTCACCACCAAAGCAGGCGGCAGTGGTCTGGGCCTTCCCACCACCCGCCGACTCATCGAAGCCCACGGCGGCCGCCTCGAAGTCTTCACCGACGCCGGCAAAGGCACCGACTTCGTCGTGACCCTTGCAGCCGAACCAACAGCATGATTTTCCGCTTCCGCGCGAAACCGCATTCGCATCGCAGCAACCAAACTTTGACGACAACGAGTCCACGTCACCGAGTCGATCACAACGAACTGCTGACATCGACAACCGCGTCCGCCCCGCCGACTGCATGACAACCGCTTCGCCATCTCCCTTCGCCGACGCCGATGAGCTCACGCTCCTCGCCGGACTTCGCATCCGCGATGAACGCGCCTTCACCCGCTTCGAGTCCCTATACGCTGCCCAAATCTACGGGACTGCCCGCCGCATGCTTCGTGACGACGCCGATGCACAAGACGCCGTGCAGGACGCGTTTATCGGTGCCTACAAATCGCTCGCCAGCTTCGATGGCCGCTCCAAACTCAGCACCTGGCTCACCCGCATCGTCATCAACAAGTGCCTCATGAAACTCCGCTCGCGCCGTCGTTCACACGAAGTCGCGATCGAAACCCTGCTGCCCACCTTCAAAGAAGACGGCCATCCCACCCAGTGGACCAGCCACTGGAAACCCGACACCGAATCCGATTCTCGCAACCAAATGGCCGCACTCGTGCGAACCAAGATCGACGAACTACCCGACCACTACCGCATCGTTCTCGTCTTGCGCGATATTCAAGGCCTCTCCACCGAAGAAACCGCGCAAGCTCTCGAAGATACAACCAACGCCGTGAAAGTTCGCCTTCACCGCGCCCGCCAAGCCCTCCGCACTCTGCTTGATCCGCACATGCAACTGCTCAAGTCTCGGGATGAATCATGACCACCTCGCCCACCAATCCAACTCCCGACGAACTGACCTGTCGCGACGTCGCCGACTTCATCATGTCGTACCTCGACAATGAACTCGCCACGAGCGTTCAAAAGTCTTTCAGCGACCACCTCGCCGTCTGCTCCTCGTGCGTCCGCTACGTCGAGCACTACCGCCGCACCATCGAAATGGCCAAAGCCGCCGGCAAAGGCATCGAAGATGTCGCCGTCCCCCCCTCAGTCCTCCGCGCCATCCGCGAAGCCCGCTCCATCGCGAGCTAACCCCCGACGTCGGACCTGAGGCCCTGCGAAGGCCCGGATCGAACAACCCAAATCACACGAGTCCAAGCGCTCGTCCCAACCCTCACCCCTCAAACAACCCACCCGCATCCTGCGGCACCAGCGTCGTCGGCAATCCCAAATGCTCGCACGCCTTCGCCGTCAGCGCACGCCCCCGCCGCGTCCGCGCCAAAAACCCGATCTGCAACAGATAAGGTTCCACCACATCCTCCAGCGTCCCCGCGTCCTCATTCATCGTCGCCGCAATCGTTTCCAGCCCCACAGGCCCGCCGCGATACGTCGTCGCAATCACCTTCAAAAACGTCCGATCCAATTCATCCAGCCCCAGCGCATCCACACCCTCCAACTTCAGCGCACCATCCACCGCAGGCCCAGTCATTGCCCCCTTGTGCTTCACCTGCGCATAATCACGCACGCGCCGCAACAACCGATTCGCAATCCTGGGCGTACCCCGACTGCGCGTCGCCAGCGTCCGCAGACAATTCGCATCCATCGCTTCCAATCCCAGCAGCCGACCCGAGCGATCCAAAATCGCCTCAAGTTCCACCTGCGCGTAATACTGCAAGTGATGCACAATCCCAAATCGCGTCCGCAACGGTGACGACAAAAGCCCCGCCCGCGTCGTCGCCCCAATCAACGTGAATGGCTTGCACTTCACCTGCACCGTCCGTGCCGCCATTCCTTGGTCCAGCGTCACATCAATGCGAAAATCTTCCATCGCCGAGTAAATGAATTCCTCCACCGCAATAGGCAGCCGGTGAATCTCATCAATAAACAAAATATCGCCATGCTGCAGCCGCGTCAGCGCACTCACCAAATCCGTCGCGCGTGCCAGTGCCGGCCCGCTCGTAATGCTGATCTGCCCACCCATCTCCTTCGCCAGCACATGCGCCAAACTCGTCTTGCCCAGCCCGGGCGGCCCATGCAACAACACATGCTCCAGCGGATCCCCCCGATCCCTCGCCGCCACAATCGCAATCTTCACCCGCTCAATCAAATCACGCTGCCCGATGTACTCATCCAATTTTTGCGGGCGCAGCGCCCAATTCTGCTGTTCCTCAACAGGCGACGCCGAAGCCGAAATCACACGATCCGTCGCCATACGCACTCCGCACTTCGCCACGTCTTCACGTCTTCACTTCTTCACTTCTTACTTCTTACTTCTTACTTCTTACTTCTTACTTCTTACTTCTTCACTCCGTCACTCCGTCACTCCGTCACTTCTCCCCTCCCACCGGCAACCCCTTCTTCTTCCACAACTCCAGCAACTCTTTCCCCGTCGTCTGCTCCACGCTCACACCATTCTGTAGCGTCCCGCTTACCAGCGTTCCATCGGCGCGATACATCCCCACCTGCTCATTCTGCCCCTCCGACAACCGCGTCGTCAGCTTCCACGTCCCGTTCGCACCCCTATCCAGTACATCCCGCCGAAACGAAACCTCACCCGTCGCGCTCTGATACCCGTAATACCCATACCGCCCCGGAATCGCCTTCTTCACCAAAAGCACCGGCAGCAAATACGATTCTGCCCGGCTCACATACATCTCAATCGGCGGCTGAAACATCTTGGTCGCAGGCGACCCGCCGCGTTCAACCCGCACCGTCATCTCACCATCCGCGCGCGCGCCCACTTCGCGCATCAGCGAAGGCGGCGCACTGGCCGCATTCAAATCGCGAATCGCCATCGAGATATCCCAGTTCTCCTGCTTGCGATCAGGCGTCATGAAGAACCAGCTCTTGGTATCCACCAGTTGCGTCTTCTCCACAATCCTCGCGTCAATCTCAACGATGATCCCGCTCTCACTGCCCCCGCCGCGCTTTGCGCCAGGCTTGCCATAGCTCACGTTGATGCGCCGATACCCAACCTCTTCGTCATTGGCTTGCTTGCCATCAGCCCCGGGCCGATACATCCGCTCCCAGCGCTCGGTCGCATTCTCCGCGACCTCAATCAGCGCATCCGCGTCATAAGACGCCAAAATCCGCGTCCCCGCCGAGATCAATTCCGCCCGCTCAACCCCCGCCTCGATCACGCTGCGAAACTCCGTGCTCGCAACGCTCGTCTCATACGTCTGCTGAAAATCCTTGAACACATCCCCGGTCGTCAAAAGCTCAAACAACACAAACTGCTGTGGCGAAACCTGCACCGCCGTTACCCCGCGCACCACCGGCTTGCTCCCACGCACTTCCGGCATCGCGACATACACCCGCGCAACCGGCAGATCATCACCCTTCATCGACTTGTAAAACAACGTCGATCCCGCCGCCGGCTGGCGATCAATCACCGCGGCTTCGCTTTGCCCCGCCTTCACCAGCATCCGTTTGGTCGCCACGCGCTTGTCTTCTTCAACATCCGCGTTCGCATCCAGCAACTGCTTCGTCACTTCATCAATCAACTTCTCAACCGTCAAATCCCCGCGTGTCGTCGATCGACTGCTCACAATAATCTGCCACGCCGGCACCTTGCTGCTGCCATCAAAAATACTCGCCGTCGCCTTCGACCCCGTTTGCGACGACGTCGTCACCGCCCCGCTGGGAATGTAAATCGCAATCCCCATCTGCTCAATCTCAAAAGGATTCTGCTCCAGCAGCACCGGACTCGGATCCGCAACCTTCTGCGATCCTGGCGAACTCGCTGGAGTCTCCCCGCCCTGCCCAAGTGCCACGCCACTCAAGGCTACCAGCCCGCCAACAAACCCAGCAACAATGCAAATCTTGCGCAGCATGCGTCCGTTCCTTCTGCTTCCCGTGATGCAATCCGACGCGAGAACACCCGCCCGGTTCATCACCCCAGCTATCTATTGCAAACACACCCGCTCAAGCCAGTATAAGGTCGTGACTTGTTCGGATACGTCTCAATATCGGCAATCCGCCCAACTCTCATCGCCTTTCCGCGCCTGCCGCTACCTCTCATTCCGCGCCGCCACCCCCTTGCCTTTCATCCAGACCCCGCTATTCTTCCCTCCCTGCTCTTTGGCAACTGGCTCTTCCGTTTCGCGAAGGTCATCAGTCAAAGGTGCATTGTCGACTCGCATCTACCGCAAAGGACGACGCATGACTGGTGGCAAGATTCGCATCCGGATGGAAGCCTACGACCACATGGCCCTCGACGCATCGGCGAAAGAAATCGTCGAACACGCCAAGCGCACCAACGCCAAGGTTGCTGGCCCCGTTCCCCTGCCCACCCGCGTCGAGCGCTACACCGTGCTCCGCAGCCCGTTCATCGATAAGAAGAGCCGCGAACAGTTCGAAATCCGCACCCACAAGCGGATCATCGACATCATCGAACCCAACGCCCGCACCGTCGAAGCCCTCAACCGCCTCGTCGTCCCCGCCGGCGTCTTCGTCAAGATCAAAGCATAAAAGGCACTGGGCATTGGGCACTAGGAACTAGTGACTGATGCCCTTGGTTGTTTCTAGAGTCAGTGTTTCCCGCAGTGCATTTCACTAGTCCCCAGTGCCTAGTGCCCAGTGCCTGCCCCACCAGGACGATCAGGGTGCGAGCCTCCCTCGCCACGCCGGATTCCGCGAAAGGACAGCAGTATGTCATTCATCCTTATGGGCAAAAAGCTCGGCATGACCCGCGTCTACAGCGACAAGGGCGTCAGCCTCCCCGTCACCGTCATCCAAGTTGACGGCAACGTCGTCACCCAGCTCCGCACCAAGGACAAGGACGGCTACACCGCAGTCCAAATCGGCTACGGCGCAATCGAAGCCCGCAACAGCACGATTCCCCTCATCGGCCACGACTTCAAGGCCGGCAGCGACCCCAAGCGCCACCACCGCGAGTTCCGCGTTGACGACAAGGCCCTCGCCGAGTACACCTTGGGCCAAGCCCTCGATGTCTCCAAGTTCGACAAAGTCGCCTACGTCGACGTCATCGGCGTCAGCAAAGGTAAAGGCTTCGCCGGCGTTATGAAGCGCCACCACTTCAAAGGTCTCTTCGCTTCGCACGGTACCGAACGTAAGCACCGCAGCCCCGGCTCAATCGGCGGCTTGTGCTCCAACCGTGGTTTCGGCGGCGGCCTGAAAAAGGGCAAGCGCATGGCCGGCCACATGGGTGACGAACGCTGCACCACCCGCAGCATCGACGTCGTCCGCATCGACAAAGAACGCAACCTCATCCTGGTGAAGGGCCCCGTCCCGGGCGCAACCAACGCCATGGTGCAGATCCGCCCCGCCGTTCGTCTGTATAAGACGAAGGGCAAGAAGCAGGCCGAAGTCGCCAAGTCGTAAGACTGGAGTTAACTTCCTGGCCTGATTTTCTCCAAACTTGGCTCTTTACAGCCTTTGCGGACTGGAAATCTCGCCGGTGCCTGCTAGCATCACGACCCTGCACTTCACGTTCAGGTGTTCGTTGACAGAAAATCAGCATCGGGCTTACGACTGAAAGCCCGGTGTGTTCGGAAGGTCGCCGCGGGTAAAACCGCTCGAAACCGCCGGACAACGACAAGTTTTTCGTGTGTCTGATCAGTCATCAGCCACACATTGGACGGCCGAGTTGAAGCCGATCCACCCCACGCGAAGACGCAAGTCTCGCGGTCAACCCAGAACGGCCGGGTTGGAATGGAGGTGAGACGGCTAGGCGAATGGTCGCTCCCGACAGGTTTCATGTACCTGTTGGTAGCGGAGGCGTCGAGACGAGGGTTTGACCAACGGCATTGCCGTCGGCAGGCTCGGAAGGAAATGACGATGAAGGTCCCCGTCTACAACATGCAAGGCAAAGAAGTTGCCTCCATCGATATCGATGAAAAGTCTTTGGGTGGCGAAATCAACGCCGCTCTGATCAAGCAGGCGTACGTCAAGTACCACGCCGGTACTCGTCAGGGTTCATCCAAGACGAAGAACCGCCACGAGGTCGAAGGTTCGACCCGCAAGATTTACAAGCAAAAAGGCACCGGCAACGCTCGCCACGGCGATCGCAAAGCCAACCTCTTCAAGGGCGGCGGCCACGGCCACCACAAGCAGAAGACCCGCGAGGACTTCCGCCTTGACATGCCCAAGAAAATGCGCCGCAAAGCCAATCGCAACGCCCTCCTGGCCAAGCTGGTTGACAGCGAAGTCCGCATCATCGAAAACTGGTCCGGCTTGAAAGAAGTCAAGACCAAGGCCTTCGAGCAATTCCTCGAAGCCCTCAAGATTGATCGCAAGGCTCTGGTCGCCCTCCCCATGGACGGCGCATCCAGCAAGAACGCGATCCTCAGCGCCCGCAACATCGACACCGTTGAACTCTGCCGCATCGACCAACTCACGGCGTTCAACATGCTCAACAACCGCTACCTGGTTGTCGCCAAGGCTGATCTGGAAGCCTGGCTCAACGGTCCCACCAGCCAAACCGGCAAGGAAGCAAAGACGGCCCCCATGGGTCGCGATGCAACCGCGTCCGCTCCCGCCGCCCCCGTCGTCAAGAAGGCCGCTCCTGCAAAGAAGGCCAGCAAGTAACCCAGTAATTCAGAAGCAAGTCAGGAGCCACCACCATGCCAGCCAACGTTGAAGCCAACTACGTCATCCACCGCCCCTTGCTGAGTGAAAAGAGCACATACGCCCTCAACGAGCAGAAGCGTTACACCTTCGTCGTTGACGCCCGCGCGACCAAGACCGAAATCAAGGCCGCCATCGAGAAGCTCTACAAGGTCCGCGTCCAAGACGTCAACACCATCCGCGAAAAACACAAGAGCAAGCAGGTCAAGTTCGGCCTGATGATCCCCGCCGAAACCAAGAAGGCCATCATCAAACTCCAAGGTGACGACACGATCGAACTGTTCTAAGCCCCGCCGGTTTTTAGGAAAGACTCAAAATGCCCATTCGCATTTACAAAAAGACCACCGCAGGCCGCCGCAACGCGTCGGTGAACATGCACGTGGAAGTCACCAAGTTCAAGCCCGAAGGCAGCCTGCTCGAGCCGCGCCCCCGCAACGGCGGTCGCAACCACTCAGGCAAGATCGTCTCCCGCGGTCGCGGCGGCGGCGTCAAGCGCCAGTACCGCATGGTCGACTTCAAGCGTCGTGACCGCGACGGCATCGACGCCGTTGTCACCGCCATCGAGTACGATCCCAACCGTGGCGCGCACATCGCCCTCCTCACCTACAAGGACGGCGTCAAGCGCTACATCATCGCCCCCCTGAACATCAAGGTCGGCCAAACCATCATCAGCGGCAACGATGGCCCTCTCGAGCCCGCCATCGGCAACTGCATGAAGCTGCGTTACATCCCCACAGGTCTTGACGTTCACTGCGTCGAGCTCCTGCCGGGTCAAGGCGCCAAGCTCTGCCGCGGCGCAGGCAACTACGCCAAGCTCAGCAACCGCGAAGATGATTACGCCACCCTCATTCTGCCCAGCGGCGAAGTTCGCCGCGTCCACCTCGATTGCCGCGCGACCATCGGTCAAGTCGGCAACGGCGATCACCGCCTCACGATGATGGGCAAGGCAGGCAAGGCACGTCTCAAGGGTCGTCGCCCCATCACCCGCGGCGTTGCGAAGAGCCACCATGCCCACCCGTTGGGCGGCGGTAGCGGTCGCAGCAAGGGCAACCGTCCCCCGGTCAGCCCCTCGGGCGTCCCGTCCAAGGGCGGCAACACCCGCAATCCGCGTAAGGCAAGCAACCGTCTCATCATCCGTCGTCGTGTCAGCACGCGTTACGGCCAGAAGAAGTAAGCTCGCAGGCAAGTCGGCAGGCAAGTCGCTAACACATGCCAGCGCATCAGCCCGGCATGTGAGAAGGAAACGAACATGGGTCGTAGTCTCAAGAAAGGTCCGTTCGTTGATGAGAAACTCTACCGCAAGGTCGAGAAGCTCAACAGCGCCCGCAAGAAGGAAGCCATCAAGACCTGGGCTCGTGCATGCACGATCGTCCCTGAGTTTGTGGGCCACACCTTCAAGGTGCACAACGGCAACAAGTTCCTCGACGTGTTCGTGACCGAAGACATGGTCGGTCACAAGCTGGGCGAGTTCAGCAACAGCCGCACCTTCCGCGGTCACACCAATAAGAAGGAAGGCGTCGACGCCGCTCCCACCAAGTCCTAACCCCTCGGTGTAAGCGACAGCGACAGCCAGCAGGCCAGTCGGTAGGCAAGTCGGTAGGCAATCTCAGTTGTTCCCGGTAAGTGCGTCACCAAAACCACTCGCCATCAAAGAAGGACAGTGCCGTGAGGATTCAAGGTAAGAAACTCAGCCAAGCGATGCAGAAGAAGGGCCTCAGCGCCGATCAGTTGGCGCAAGCGCTCGCCGAGCCCGGCTTTGGCGTCTCTGACGCTCTGCGTTCAGTGAACAACTGGACCGCCGGCCGCGATCACCCGCGCTGCCGCGCCAAGACGATCCGCAAGATCGCCGAACTGCTCAGCGTCCGCACCGCCGACATCTGCAAGTTCACGTGCGAGTACAACAACCACCGCGGCAGCCCCCGCAAGGCCAAGCTGCTGATTGACCTCATCCGCGGCAAGAGCGTGGTTGAAGCTGAGAACCTGCTCACCTTCACGCAGAAGCGCGCCAGCGCCAACATCAAGCGTGCCCTGCTCGCCGCCCGCACCGAGGCTGAACTTGCCGACGCCGACACCGGCGCCCTGTTCGTCACGGAAGCCACGGTCGACCAAGGCCCCGTCATGAAGCGCTTCCAACCCAAAGACCGCGGCCGCGCACACAGCATTCACAAGTTCTTCAGCCATATCACGGTGAGCCTCGAGGAGAAGGTGGCCAACTAAGCCCCCGCTAGGAACCCCGAAAGAAAGCAACCACCATGGGACAAAAGACACATCCATTCGGCCTCCGCCTGGGCATCACCGAAGCGCACAAGAGCCGCTGGTACGCACCCAAAGCCCTCTACGGCGAGCTCCTGGTCGAAGACCAGAAGATTCGCACCTGGCTCGACAAGCGCCTCAACCGCCGCCCACCAAACGCCGCGGTCAGCGACATTGCCATCGAGCGCACGCGCGAAGAACTCAAGATCATCATCAAGACCGCCCGCCCGGGTCTGGTCATCGGCCCCAAGGGTGCCGAAGTCGAGCGCATGACTGAAGAACTTCAGTACATGACGGGCCGCAAGGTCGCCATCTCGATCATCGAAATCAAGAACGCCGACATGGATTCCAAGCTTGTCGCCGAAGCAGTTGCCGAGCAGCTCATGAAGCGTGCCAGCTACCGCCGCGTCGGCAAGATGAAGGTCGATGCCGCGATGGCCGCCGGTGCCAAGGGTTGCAAGATCCGCATGGCAGGCCGCTTGGGTGGAGCCGAAATCGCCCGCGTCCTCGAAGTCAAGCAAGGTTCGCTGCCCCTCAGCACGCTCCAAGCTCACGTTGAGTACGCGACCGCTGAAGCAATCACCACCTACGGCGTCATCGGCGTCAAGGTGTGGATCTTCAAAGGCATGTACGGCACCGAACGCACAGAAGAAGAAACCAACGCCGCAGGCGGCCGGGCTCGCGCTCGCGGTCGCAAGTAAACCGATCGCAGCCAAACCGGCTTTCTACAGACGTTCAGCAAGTATCAGTTCAAGGTTCGACAGAATTCAGTCAGCAACCTGCCACCAGGCAGTTTCGGAGTGTAAGTCATGGCTTTGATGCCCAAGCGAGTGAAATTCCGCAAGGAAATGCGTCGCGTCCGCGACCGCAAGGCGACCAAGGGCAACTACGTTGCCTTCGGCGACTACGGCCTCCAAGCCCTCGAAGGTGCGTGGATCAAAGCCACGCAGCTCGAAGCTGGCCGCGTTGCTGCCATGCACTTCGTCAAGCGTGAAGGCAAGCTCTTCACCCGTGTCTTCCCCGACAAGCCCATCTCCAAGAAGCCCCTGGAAACCCGAATGGGAACCGGTAAGGCCGACGTGGATTACTGGGCAGCTCGCGTGAAGCCCGGCACCATGCTTTTCGAAATGGCCGGCGTCCCCGAGCGCACTGCAAAGACCGCGCTCCTCCGCGTCGCCATGAAGATGCCCGTCCGTTGCCGTTTCGTCGGTCGTCGCATCTCGGTCTAACCGATTCGCAGCGAGCCAATGCAACGATTAGAAGTAGTAGTAAGTCAGTTTTCTCTGAACACAACCCCGGCCCCCTGCAGTGTGCAAGCCGGTGAACAAGAACGAAGGATTGAGCCATGACTGGCGCTGAAGTGAAAGCATTGAAGGATGACGAGCTGAAATTGACGGTTGCGAAGCTGCGCACGCAGCTTTTCGAGATGCGTACCAAGCGCGTCACCGAAACCGTCAACGACACCTCGCAGTTCAGCAAGGTCCGCAAGGACGTCGCCCGCATCCTGACCGAGCAGACCGCTCGCCAGAAGAAGGCCGCTCCCAAGAAGTAACTCGTGTTGAGCTTCACAAGTCCGTCATTTAGGCACGTCAGTAGTAGTAGCCAGTAGCAGATTGAGGATTGCATATGCCCACCAAGGCCACAGCCAGCACGAAGAAGCCCGCCGCCACCAAGGCAGCCGCCGCACCCGCAGAGCACGTCAACGGCTCCAAGATCGGCGTCGTCGAAAGCGACAAGCGCGCTCAGACCCGCACGGTCGTCGTGAACTACCAAAGCAAGCACCCCAAGTACGGCAAGTACATCGCTCAGCGCACCGTGCTGCAAATCCACGACGAGAAGAACGAAGCCCGCAACGGCGACATCGTCGAAGTCGCGCCTTGCAAGCCCGTCAGCAAGACCAAGACCTGGCGTCTGGTCAAGATCGTCGAGCGTCGCAGCGAACTCGCCGCGGCTCTCAAGAGCGCCAAGGAACTCGCCCAGTAAGTTTGGCCCAGTAAGTTTGGCCCAGTAAGCCCGTCAAGTTTCACCGTCTGAATTCCCCAGTTTCAATCACGCCACGCACCCCGCGTGTCGTCTCGCAAGGACCTTCGTCATGCTGCAACAAGAAACAAGATGCGTGGTGGCCGACAACAGCGGTGCGAAAATCGCCTATGTCATCCGCGTCTACGGCGGCACAACCGCCAGCGGCAAGTTCACCCGCCGCATCGCTGGCGTGGGCGACCGCGTCTTCGTCTCCGTCAAGCAAGCCCAGCCCGGCGCCGACGTCAAGCCAGGCGACAAGAGCAAGGCCGTCGTGGTCCGCACCACCAAGCCCACCCGCCGCGCCGACGGCAGCTACGTCAAGTTCGACAGTAACGCGGTTGTCTTGATCCAAGACGACGGCAACCCCAAAGGCACGCGCATCTTCGGGCCAGTCGCCCGCGAACTGCGCGACAAGAACTACATGAAGATCGTCTCCCTCGCTTCAGAAGTCGTCTAATCAGTATTCACTCAGCACGTCAGCACATTCCAGCGAGGACAACCCACTCGCAGCATGAGAAGCAGTAGAAGAAGGAACGCAAGCAATGCCACGCCACGTACGCAAAGGCGATCAAGTGATGGTGACCAGCGGCGACCACAAAGGCGCCATGGGTGAAGTCATGCTCGTTGACACCAAGCACGACCGCGTGCTCATCAAGGGCGTCAACCTCGTGACCAAGCACATGAAGCCCACCCGCGCCAACCCCCAAGGCTCCATCATCACCAAAGAAGCCCCCTTGCACATCAGCAAGGTCAGCCCCGTGGTTGATGGCAAGCCCGTTCGCGTCGGCTTCCGCACCGAGAAGGACGGCACCAAAGTCCGTATCGCCCGCCACAAGGGCAAGGAAGTCAGCGTCCTCAACAAGCTCTTCGAAGCCGGCAAGAAGAAGAAGTAATCCCCAGTTTTTCGACTATTCTGGCGTCATCAGACATGCACGCCGACACCGAGTAAGGCAGACCACTATGGCAAGCGAGAAGGAAAACAAGCGCCCGTCCAAAGACTCCGGCAAGAAGTCTGGCGGTTCGGGCAAGAAGGTTGACGCAGCAGTCATTGCAGCTGCCGAACAGCCCTCCAAAGAGCCCCAGCGCCTCAAGGTGAAGTACGACGATGTCGTGCGCAAGGGCATCGCCGAGAAGTTTGGCATCACCAATCGCCTCGCGCAGCCCAAGCTCGAGAAGATCGTCATCAACGTCAACATGGGTCGCCACCTCGAAGGCACCAAGATCCCCGCTGACAAAAAGCAGACGATCATCGACACGGTCACCAAGGTCACGGGTCAGAAGCCCGTGGTCGTCAAGGCCAAGAAGAGCGTCAGCAACTTCAAGCTCCGCGCAGGTTTCGAGAGCAGCGTCGTCGTCACCATGCGTCGCGAACGCATGTGGAACTTCCTCGACCGCCTCGTCAACTTGACCGCCCCGCGTATCAAGGACTTCCGCGGCGTGCCCGACAAGGCCTTTGACCGTCAGGGCAACTACTCCTTCGGTCTGACCGAACAAGGCGTGTTCCCCGAAATCAACATGGCCGACGTGACCTTCACGCACGGCATGCACATCAACTTCGTTTTCCGCAACAGCAAGCCCGAACTCAGCCGCTACGTGCTGCAAGAGCTGGGCATGCCCTTCACGAAGAACGAAAAGTAATCTGAATCACACCTGTCTAGGAAGCGAGCTGTAGGCATCGCGCACGAGACCGAGTACGAGATCGAGCACTAGGAAACGAACCATGGCCACCAAGGCACAAGTCGCCAAGAGCAACCGCAAACCCAAGTACAGCACCCGCATCGTGCGGCGTTGCCAGCTCTCGGGTCGCGCACGAGGCGTCTACCGCAAGTTCCGCATCAGCCGCATCATGCTCCGCAAGCTCGCGCTTGAAGGCAAGATTCCCGGCATGCGTAAGGCAAGCTGGTAAACAACTCGGCATCACAAACGGTTATTCAACGCAAACGGAAGTACGAACACACGCGAGAGCCATTCTCTCGCGAGGCTTGAGGACGAAGGAAGACTGCTATGTCGATCGGTGATCCAATCGCGGACATGCTGACCCGCATCCGAAACGCGACCAACGTGAAGGCTAAAACCGTCACGTGCATTCGCAACAAGGTTTGCGTCGGTATCGCTGGCGTTTTGCGCGACGAAGGCTACATCGACAGCTTCGATGTTGTCGAAGACGGCCGCCAGGGCCTCATCCGCATCCGCCTCAAGTACGCCACCTCCGGCGAATCACTCATGCACAGCATCAAGCGCATGAGCAAGCCCGGTCGCCGCATGTACAGCGGCAGCGAAGCTCTGCCCCGTCCCCTCCAGGGCCTGGGCATCGCCATCGTCAGCACCAGCAAAGGCGTGCTCAGCGACCGCAAGGCCCGCGAGCAAAGCGTCGGCGGCGAACTGCTCGCAATCATCGAGTAATCAGTCATTCACGGTTTGAAGTCAGTCAGAGTCGCGGAAGCCCGGTCAGGTCCATCAGGCCGGCGAGCAACACGCGAAGGAGCAATCAAGTATGTCACGTATCGGTAAGAAGCCCATCCCCGTTCCCGCTGGCGTCAAAGTCGCCATCAGTGGCAACGAAATCAAAGTCGAAGGCCCCAAGGGCAAGCTCAGCCACAAGTTTCCTGAGTTCACCAAGGTGACTTGGACCGAAAGCGAAAAGGCCATCAAGGTCGAGCTCGCCTCCGGCTTCACCACCGAGAACCGCGAAGCCAACGCCAACTGGGGCACCACCCGCGCTCTGGTCCGCAACATGATCGAAGGCGTGACCAAGGGCTACGAACGCAACATGCAGGTCGTCGGCACCGGCTGGCAGGCCCAAGTGGTTGGCAAGAACCTCAAGCTCCTCTTGGGCTACGCCAACCCCATCATGATGGCCATCCCCGATGGCATCACCGTCACCGTCGACAAGGCTGTGGGCGAAACCACCCCCGTCAAGATCGTCGGCATCGACCGTCAAGTCGTCGGCCAATTCGCCAGTGCCATGCGGCAGAAGCGCAAGCCCGAGCCCTACAACGGCAAAGGCGTCAAGTACACCGAAGAAGTCATCAAGCGCAAGCAAGGCAAGCAGTTCGGCGCCTAATTCCGACCACCCCAAGTTCAAAGATCCACCCGTCTCACGTTTCACGAGGTACCACCATGGACCGCAACGCAGCCAAAACTCTCCGCCGCTCGCGCCGCCGCATCGGCCTTCGCAAGCGCATCTCGGGCACGCACCTGCGTCCCCGTCTCTCCATCTACAAGAGCCTCAACCACATGTACGCCCAGATCATCAACGACCTGGACGGCAAGACCATCGTCAGCGCAAGCACCGTCGACGAAGATGTCAAGCTCGACAAAACCGGCAACAGCTCTGCTGCCGCCAAAGTTGGTGAACTGCTCGCCAAGCGCGCAACCGCCAAGGGTCTCAAGGCTGTCGTGTTTGATCGCGGCGGTTTCAAGTTCCACGGTCGCGTCAAAGCTCTGGCCGAAGCAGCTCGCAAGGGCGGTCTGGACTTCTAAACACACGTTCACTCTCGCAGAAAGAGAAGCATTATGTCAGTTGAAGTGATGGAACAGTCCGGCCGGCTCGAAAGCACCAACCTCGGCGTCCTGCGCACCAGCGCAACCGTCAAGGGTGGTCGTCGCTTCCAGTTCGGCGCAATCGTCGTCGTCGGTGATCGTCGCGGCAAGGTCGGCTATGGCTACGCCAAGAGCCCCGAAGTCCCCGGCGCAGTCGAAAAGGCCGAGCGCTACGCCAAGCGCAAGCTCCTCGAACTGCCTCTGACCGGCACCACGATTCCCCACCAGGTCGAAGGCCGCTTCTCAGCAAGCAAGGTCCGCCTCGTTCCCGCCGCGCCTGGTTCAGGCGTCGTCGCAGGTTCAACGGTCCGCGCCATTCTCGAAATCGCCGGCATCACCGACTGCATCACCAAGTGCTTGGGCAGCACCAACAAACGCAACATCGTCAAGGCCGTCTTCGACGCCCTCGAACAACTCCGCGCTGCCGACGCCATTAAGGCTGGCCGCGGTCTTGATCTTGGCATGACGCAGATCGAGCAACGCATCGAACGCGGCAAGCGCTTCATGCCCGTTGCCGCTCGTCGCGAAGCCAAGGCCAAGGGTCCCGTCAACACGCTGGGTGAAGAACGTCGTCGTGGCCGCGGTGGCCAAGGTGGCGGTGGTGGTCGCGGCGGTGCTCGCCGCGGTCCCGGTGGTGGCGATGGCGCTCCCTCATCCGACAGCTCCGGTGGCTCAAGTGGCAACACGGGTGCAGCTCCCGCCGCTCAGTAATTCTCTCACCCCTCGCTCTGACAAATCAAACCAACCAGAAACATTCGGCTGGAGTAACTCCCCATGATGATCCATGACATTACCGCCCAAGCGGGCGCGTTCAAAAAGCGCAAGCGCGTCGGTCGCGGCGAAGGCAGCGGCCACGGTAAGACCTCAGGCCGCGGTGCCAAGGGCGCAGGCTCGCGCTCCGGCACCGCTTCCAAAAAGGGCTTCGAAGGCGGCCAGATGCGCTACTTCCGCCGCATGGCGAAGTTCGGCTTTACCAACGCCCCCTTCAAGATCGACTTCTGGACGGTCAACCTGGGCGACATCATCACCCATCCCGCCTTCGCCAAGGGTGGCGACATCAACCTCGGCACGCTCATCAAAGCAGGCTTGGTGCGCGATGAAAGCCGTGAACTCAAGATCCTCGCCGGCATGCCCAAGAACGTGGGCACCCTCAAGGTCAAGTTCAACGTCACCGCCAACCGCATGAGCGACAGCGCTCGCAAGTTCGTGACTGACGCGGGCGGCAGCGTGACCGAAACCGGCACCCGCCGCGACAAGGTCCGCGGCATCGATCGCAACAGCGACGACCGCGCCCCCAAGAACCTCACCAAGAAGCTCAAGCGCGGCAAGGACAGCAAGGGCCGTGCAGCCATCGCCGCCGCCAAGGCTGAGCGCGAAGCCAAGAACGCTGACAAGCCCGCAGGCAAAAAGGCCGACAAGCCCAAGGCCTGATAGTCTTGTGCCTGGGCCTCATCAGGCTCGCGTCGGGCTCGCATTGAGCTCACTTCTGGCACGAGATTCTTCCTGTGCCGACAACCAACCGTACCTACTATCGGCGGGGAGCGAAAGCTCCTCGCCGATTGCATTAGATTCTCGCTCGTGCATCACCGCCGCACGACTCGAAACCTTCAAAACCACCGCCGGAACCTCGCGGTTTCCGGCATCCAAGAGTTCACATGTTCCAGACCCTCATCAACGTCTTCCGTGTCCCCGAACTGCGGAACAAAATCCTGTTCACGCTGGCCATGCTCATCGTTTTCCGCATCGGCCACTGGATTCCGCTGCCGGGCGTTGACCACGAGCAACTCGCCAAAACCGCCGAACTCGCCAAGGAACAAGGCGGAGCCTTCGCAACTCTCGCGAGCGCCGTCGCCATGTTCTCAGGCGGTGCACTCAGCCACAGCACCATCTTCGGCCTCGGCATCATGCCCTACATCACGGCGGGCATCATCATTCAGTTGCTCACCACCGTCTATCCGCCGCTGAAGAAGCTGCAAGAAGAAGGCGGCAGCGGCCGGCAAAAGATCATGGAGTACACGCGCTACATCACGCTCGCGTTGTGCGTCGTGCAAGGCATCGGCTGGCTCAGTTATCTCAATGCTCAGCGATTACTCGTCGAAGGCAACACCGCCAATCCCGTCTGGTGGATCATGGCACTTGCATGTCTCACCGCTGGTTGTATGTTCCTCATGTGGATCGGCGAACAAATCGACAAGCACGGCATCGGTAACGGCGCGTCCATGATCATCATGGCTGGCATTCTCTCAAGCATGCCCCAAGCCATCAACTGGGTCATCAACAACTTCAACCCCGGCGCGCCCGACAAAATGGGCTACATGGGCATCATCGCTCTGCTCGCTGGCTTCGTCTTCGTCATCGCCGGCAGCGTGCTCATGACTGTCGCCCAGCGACGCATCACCGTGCAACAAGCCAAGCACACGCGCGGCCGCAAAGTCTTCGGCGGCCAGCGCAGCTACTTGCCCCTCCGCCTCAATCACGGCGGCGTCATGCCCATCATCTTCGCCAGCAGCCTGATGGTCTTCCCGGGCGTCATCTTCTCGCAGCTTCGCGAAACGACCCGCACGGCCGGTACCGCCGACACCTGGTACGGCGGCGCATTCCGCTTCCTTGCCGACAACTTCAATCAAGGAGCGTACCTCTACGTCATCGTTACCATCATTCTCGTTTACTTCTTCGCGTACTTCTGGATCACCGTCCAGTTCAACCCCGAGGAAATGAGCAAGCAAATGAAGGAAAGCGGCTCGTTCATTCCGGGCCTGCGCCCCGGTCCTCGTACCGCCGAGTACCTCGAAACCGTCATGAACCGTGTCACGTACGTGGGTGCCGGTTTCTTGGCTCTGGTCGCAGTCCTGCCGCCTGTCATCAACAGCGCCCTCAACATCGACTTCACCGTCACGCAGTTCCTGGGCGGCACAGGCCTGCTCATCGTCGTCAGTGTCACGATGGACTTCCTGCAGCGCGTCGAAGCCAACCTGCTGATGCGCAACTACGCCGGCTTCCTGGGCGGCGAAGACGGCAACGCCGGCCCACGTCTGGGCGGCGTCCAAAACTAACCGGTAGGCCGCCCCTCCGAGGCGGCAATATTCCAGCAACAAACAAACTCAAAACCCAAAACTCATTTCCCCCCCAACCCGCGCAAAACGCGGGTTTTTCTTTCACTCCTCGCCACAAAGTCTTGTACAATATTTTGTACAATCAATTGCAAAGGATGACCCATGAACAAACTCACCCGCACCACCGACATCACAACCTTCTCCGACATCCGCCAAAATCTCCGCACCCACATCAACCGCGTGAAGAAGTCAGGCCGGCCGCTCTTCGTGACGAAGCACGGTAAGGCGGAAGTGGTGATACTGAGCGCGAAGGAGTATGACTCGATGAGCGCAGCCGAGTCTCGAGCCACACGCGCGCAAATACGTCGCGGTCGCGCCGATGTAAAAGCAGGGAGGGTCAAGCCGCTTGATCAAGCTTTCGCCGATATTCGCGCCGCAGTTGGTTTGTCTGGCAAGAAGCGAAAGGCGTCTTGACCCCTGTTGATCGCAAGCCGCGCAGCCGTCCGCAGTCTGGCCGCAAACACACCTAATATCGCCATCCATGCTGACTGCCGACACCATCGCTCAACTTCAGTCTCGCGCACTTGCTTCGCTTGCGGGCGTGAGTGACGCCGCATCGCTCGAAGCGTTTCGCATCGAGTTCATCGGCGCGAGCGGATCGTTCAAGACGATCATGGCCAACCTCAAGGACGTGCCCAAAGAGCACAAGCCCGCCATCGGCGCCGCACTCAACCAGTCCAAGGCCGCTGTTGAGGCCGCGTTTGAAGAGAAGAAGCAATCACTCGGTGCGGCAGCATCGCCCGTCAAAGACTTGATCGATGTGACCGAGCCGGGACGCATCGAGACGCAAGCAGTGGGGCGGAGCCACGTGTTGTCGCGCGTGCGTGCCGACTTGTGCGAGGTTTTTGCACGCATGGGTTTTGCAGTGGCCGAGTCGCATGAGCTCGAAGATGACGATCACAACTTCGTGAAGCTGAACATTCCGCCCGAACATCCGGCGCGCGATCCGCAAGACAACTTTTATGTCGATCGGCCCGGCGATGTGAGCAAGCCGCGCATGCTGCGCAGTCAGACCAGCACCGTGCAAGTGCGCGTGATGGAAGCGGCCGTTGCGAAAGGCGGCGGCAAATTGCGCGAGCCGATTCGCGTTGTCGCGCCGGGGCGTGTGTATCGACCTGACGCGGTTGATGCGACGCATAGTTTCATGTTTCACCAGATCGAAGGTTTGTACGTTGATCGCGGCGTGACGCTGGTTGATCTCAAGACCACGCTGCTGCAATTTGCGAAGGCGTACTTCGGCGCTGATGCTGAAATTCGGCTGCGGCCAAGCTTTTTTCCGTTCACGGAACCGAGTGCCGAACTCGACATGCTGATTCAGTTGCGCCCCGATCAACCGCCGCGATGGATTGAGCTGGGCGGCTGCGGCATGGTTGATCCGGCGGTCTTCGCCGCGTGCGGCATCGATAGCGAAGAGTGGACTGGGTTTGCGTTTGGCTTCGGCATCGAACGCCTCGCGATGGGCAAGTATGCGATTCCCGATATTCGGTTGCTGTTTGAGAACGATCTGCGGTTTCTCGCGAAGATTTGAAACAGCTTCCTGGATTTCTGATATACTGGTGGCATGAGCAACTTCTCCGTGCCGCCAGTGCCGCCCGCGTTCGAGCCGTTTCGGCCCGAGCCGGGTTGGATCAAAGTTGTCGGCATCATCAGCATCGTGATTGGGTCGCTGGGCTTGTTGTGCAACTGCGGCGGGCTTGTGATGACGCCGATGAGTTCGAAGGTGTACGAGGCGATTCCGCAGTTGGCGGGCAAGACACCACCCGCGGAAGCGTTGCCGGGTCCGATGAACTATCTCACTCTTGTGTTGGCTGTGGGATGCTCGGCAGTTTTGCTGACGGCCGGAATTCTTCTGTTGAAGCGAAACACGCTGTCTCGCACGCTGCACTTGGTATATGCGGGTGTCACGATTCCGCTGACGATTGTTTCCATCTTGATTGCGTTGCCGCAGCAGGCGGCGTTGCAGGAGTGGATTCAGGCCAACAGCGGCATGCCGCCGAATCCTGCGCAGAACATCGGGCAATATGTCGGCATGGGTTGTGGCGGCATCATCGGCATGGCATATCCGGTTTTTCTTCTGGTTTGGTTTTTGGCGATGGGCAAGAAGATTCCGCCGCGGACTGATTTTCCTGCGGCGTGATGCGCCGCGTATACTGAGGCGTGCGGGCGTAGTTCAGTGGTAGAACGCTAGCTTCCCAAGCTGGATGTCGCCAGTTCGAGTCTGGTCGCCCGCTCTTTCAATTTTGCAAAAGGCATCGCGCTCGCTTTGTGGCGAGTGCTTGTCGTTTTGGGATGGGGCTTTCAGTCCGGGTGTGGCGATGATCCTCGGGGGTTGCGCGCAACCTTGGCCGTGGTGTGGCTCATGCTCGGATTGGCGGGCTGGGGCTTGCTGTGCTTGCGCACAGCATCGCGGCGTGATCCGCGAGGGGTGTTGGAGTGCGAGTTTTGCTTGCAATCCTGCCGCCCCGGAGGGGCGGCCCACCTTTGGCCTCAGACCGTGGCGCGTTGTGCTTGAGCGTTTCGCGTTGTGCTCGCGGGATCATCGGGCTGCTCTTCATTTGCAACTTCGCTTCTTCGTTAGCACGCACGACTTCCGGAAATCACTCCTTGGCCTTTCGTTCACCCGAGGTTGCTGATTGCGATGTCGAGCTGTTGCCACACGCGCGAGCGCGGACGCGGAACGCCTGAGGGACTCGGCGACCATTGGTAGTTTCGCACGGGAAAAGCAGTTGTAAAGGGGAAAGTTTGTTGTGACCGGGAGATTGCGCGCGCGGGGGGTAGATGGGGGTGAGATTTTTTGACAAACGTGGTAGATAGGGGGAAGGCATCAAGGCATTGAGGGGAATGAAAAAACGCCCGCGGGGGTCGGGCGTTGGTGAGTGTTATAGATCGAGTTAGGGAAGTGGGGTGAGGGTGAAGGGGATGCTGCGGATGGTGACGGTGGCGGGGTTGCCGCGGCGTTGGGGGATGGTGAGTTGGCCGGTGAGTTGGACGTCGTTGGCCCAGGCGTTGTTGCCTGTGCCGAACCAGATGGCGTCGCGCGTGCGGGCGAAGGTGTTTTGCGGGATGAGTTCGATGGTGGTGGGTTGTTGGTCTTGCAGAATGCGCAGCTGTGGTTGGAGGACGGTGTTGTAGATGCGGCCATCGGCGCGGCGGAGGGTGAGTTGGACGGTGGTGGCGACGTTCGCGCTGCCGTCGGGATTGGGTTGGCCGCCGATGGTGCGGGTGACCGTGCAGACGACGCGGTAACGGACGCCGTCGACGACGATGATGGGATCGACGGGGATGGGTGCGGGGCGAGGCTTGACTTGGTGGCCGTTGCCGTTGCTTTGGGGGCGGGTGCCGATGGAGACGCGGATCATGCCGGAGGCAGAGGCGGCGACGGCGCCGAGGGAGAGCAAGAGGGCAGCAGCGTGGAGGGCGGAAGAACGAGGACGCATACGAAAGCTCCTTATGAAACCTACCCGGAGAGACTCCGCGAAGTGAGGCGTGACGCGGGGAGCGTGACGGCTCGGGTTAGTGGTTGGATTACGCGGGGATCGCGTGGGGTGCCGGGCGTTTGGGGCGGCGGGGCGACGCGGGGCGCGTCGGGTGAGCGTTAGCTCGGTTGGACAAACGTACCACAATTTCGGACAAAACGCAAGGGGGAGCGTGGGCAAAGTTGAAAGATTGCACTTTGGGGGCTGGGGTTGCTACTCTCGCGCGATGTGGGCCGGGTCTCGCGCGAAGCGGGCGCGGCATGCGTTCGTATTTCGATTGAATGTTTGAGCACTCATCTTTCATGAGCCAGATCGGCTTTTCCAGGAGTCAGAATTCATGATGCGTCGAGCGAAGATCAGCGTGATTGGTGCGGGGAACATCGGCGGCGAGTGCGCTCGCAGCATTGCGATGAAAGAACTGGGCGATGTGGTGCTGGTGGATATTGCCATCAAGGACAAGCCTGAGTTGCACATGCCCAAGGGCAAGGCGCTGGACTTGTCGTGTTGTGGGCCGGTTGAGAAGTTTGATGCGAAGATCGTGGGGACGTTTGATTACGCCGACACGGCGAACAGCGATGTGGTGGTGATTACGGCGGGGTTGCCTCGCAAGCCTGGGATGAGCCGAGATGATTTGGTGCAGATCAATGCGGGCATCGTGAAGGGCGTTGCGGAGCAAGTTGCGAAGAGCAGCCCGAATGCGATCATCATTGTGGTGAGCAACCCGCTGGATGCGATGGTGTATGTGGCGTGGAAGGCGAGCGGGTTCCCGGCGCATCGCGTGATGGGGCAGGCGGGTGCGCTGGATGTGGCGCGGTATAAGACGTTCCTGGCTTGGGAGCTGGGCGTGAGTGTGGAAGACGTGCAAGGCATGTTGCTTGGTGGGCACGGAGATGACATGGTGCCGCTGCCGAATCGGACGAGCGTGAATGGCATTCCGGTGAAGGAGTTGCTGAGCGCGGAGAAGATCAACGCGTGCGTGGAGCGGGCGAAGGCGGGCGGGGGCGAAGTGGTGAAGCTGATGGGAACAAGTGCGTGGTACGCACCGAGCGCGGGCACGGTGGAGATGGTGGAGGCGATTGTGCGCGACAAGAAGCGCGTGATTGCGTGCGCGGCGTATTGCGAGGACGAGTACGGCGTGGCTCCGGGCGCGAAGGGCAAGGGATATTTTGTGGGCGTGCCTTGCGTGCTGGGCAGCAAGGGCGTGGAAAAGATCATCGGGTTCAAGCTCGATGGTGAAGAGCAGAAGTTCATGGACATTTCGATCAGCCACGTGAAGGAGTTGGTGGGCGTGACGACGAAGTTGTATCCGGAGCTGGGGTGAAGAGAAGGCACGAGGGACTGGGGATTGGGCATTGGGGTAAATGCAAATGAAGAACGGGCCTGAGTGATGTACTCAGGCCCGTTTTTCGATTGTGGATGATGTGTTGGATTCGTTGTTGGTGGGGGTGGGGACTTGGGGCTTCACTGCGCTCAGTGAGCCATCGTCAACGCAGGCGGTGTCGCGGATGAAGAGTTGCCACGTGCCGTTGGCGAGGGCTGCGACCAATGCGCTGGTGGAGGTTGGGGGCGCGCGGGGCGGCTGGATCCGGACCTTCGCGGAGGCTCAGGTCCGGCGTCGTGGGGCGTGGGCTAGGCGTTGCGCATTTGGTGGACGACTTGGGCGCGGGTGGGGCCTTCGCGGGGCTTCGCGAAGTAGGCGTTGCCGGCGACCATGACGTTGCAGCCGGCGGCGATGGCTTGGGGGGCGGTGATGGGTGAGAGGCCGCCGTCCATTTCGATGTGTTTGGTGGCGCGGGTGTTGGCGGCGAGCATGGCGGCGTGGATGGACTTGACGCTATCGAGGACGTGCGGGAGGAAGGCTTGGCCGGAGGCACCGGGGTTGACGCTCATGATGAGCGCGAGGTCGATGTCTGCGATGAAAGGCAGAATGACAGAGGCAGGTGTGGGCGGGTTGATGGCGATGCCGGCGAGCATGCCGAGGGACTTGATGGTGGCGATGAGTTCGCGCGTGCGCGTGAGGCTGGGCGCGGCGGCGGTGGTCCACACGTAGCCGTTGGAAGAGCCGTTGGCCGCGTTCACGAGCGGCATGCGCACGGCATCGGGGCAGAGAGCTTCGGCGTGGAAGGTGAAGACGTTCGCGCCGGCTTTGGCGAAGGCGTGGACGTATGCGGCGGGGTCGGCGACCATGAGGTGGACATCGAGGAATGCGTTGGGCAAGGCAGCGCGGAGGCAGCGGACCATGTCGGGACCCATCGTGAGATTGGGAACGAAGTGGCCATCCATGACGTCAACGTGCAGCCAGTCGGCCCCGCCGCCTTGGGGCGAGAGTGCGTGGGCACAGTCATCGGCCATGTGGGCAAAGTCGGCGGAGAGGATGGAAGGGGCGATGAGAGCGGGCATGGGCGGAAGGTAGGATTCTGGCTGCCGCGGGGAGCGTGGGCGGTGGGGAAGGCGGTTCACCACAGAGGCGCAGAGACACAGAGAGAGAAGGCAGGAGAAAGCGTGGTGGGGTTTGTGAATGGGCGGCGTGGCTTGGACTTGCGGTCGCGCGGCTTGGCTGTTGGTGGTGCGGCGTTTCCGACGCCGCCTTCCTTCTTCTACACATCGCTCCTGACGCCTGCGGCGTCAGTTTGCACGTTGGCGTTGTTGGTCGCAACTCAGCGGTGCGCATGCGTCGCGTACGATTACCTCGCTGTCGCGTCCGCCGCCGCGTGCGTGATGGGTTTGGGCCGCAAGTTTTCCATTCGCCGGGTGGTGGTGAGCGTTGCAATTGGCGTGGTGGTGGCGACGTTGGCGGATGTGGGGGTGCGGATGAGCATGCACTTTTTCGGGTGGCCGTCGCAAGACGCAGATGTCCCGGTCGCAAACTGGGACCAGGTGAGATTGGACGTACCGGATGGAGGGATCAACATGCATGTCGTTCCCTCGCTGCTGATTGATCGCGCGGTTTGCACGTGGGCACCCGGTCTCAGGATGACTTCAGATGCCATGCCGAAATCTGCCTCGCCCCCGGCGTGGCTTCATGACTTCGCGAGGCCGTATCGCTCGCGCACCGTGTTTTCGCTGGCGTACGTGTACACATTTGGCTGGCCGCTGCGTTCTTCGGTGAGTGAACAGACGCTGACGCCATCGGTCTGGAACCCAAAAGACGTCGTGAAGTGGTATCGCGGCGACATGTGGTTTCAGAGTACAGACGCTGGCGACGACACATTCCACCGCATCCGCGTGCTGCCTGCGTTGTTCAATGTTGGGTGCTTCACGGTTGCGGCGTGGGTCGTGCTCGCGGGCTTGGCCGCCGCAGCTCGAGCGCGGCGATGCTCGCGGGGCGGGTGTGCGGTGTGTGGGTATGCGATTGGGAAGCTGGCGGTGTGTCCTGAGTGCGGGACCGCTGGGCGGGCGACGACGGCTGGCAGCACGGCGGCACGGCGTGTGGCACCACCTGATCATGTCGCCATCATGCAGTCCATTGCACAACTTCTCGTTGCATGGCACATGCACGTGCGCTGCTGATATCAGAAGCGCGACCCCATCGTTTCCCCGTCTCGAAACGTCCCAGGTGGGATTCGAACCCACGACCTGCCGCTTAGAAGGCGGCTGCTCTATCCAACTGAGCTACCAGGACCCAGCAACGGTGGGCCATCCCTCCCGGGCGGCCGCATGGCAACATCGTACGCCCGACCCTTACCCCATCATCCACTCACCTCCTCACCCACTCACCCCTTCACACCTTCACCCGCTCCCCTCCTCGCACATTTCCCCTATAATCCGCCAAGTCCCGGAGCCTCTCATGACCACCCTCTCCCCCGCCGCCCACACCAAGCCCTCCTTCGCCAATGACCCCCTTCACCTGATCGATGTCGATCACGTGCAGTTCTACGTCGGCAACGCCAAGCAGGCCGCGTTCTTCTACGCCCACTGCTTTGGCTTCCAGATCGAGCAAGTCTCCGACTTGACCAGCGGCTCGCGCGATGCCTCGCACTATCTCCTCACGCAAGGCAACATCCGCTTCATCCTCACCAGCCCGCTTTCGCCAACCCATCACGCCGCCATGGAAGTCGCGATGTACGGCGATGGCGTCAAAGACGTCGCCTTCAACGTGTACGATGCCGAGAAGGCGTGGGAACGCGCCATCTCCAACGGTGCGCAGCCCGCCTATGAACCGCGCCACTTCAAGGACGAACACGGCACCGTCACCATGGCCGGTATCAAAACCTTCGGCCGCGTCTGCCACAGTTTCGTCTCCCGCACCGGCGCGTACGACCTCACTAAAGTTAAACAAGGTGCTGCCTTCATGCCGCGCTTTCGGAAGTTTGACACAACCGCCGCCTCCGCCGGTGCTGGCGGCATCAACCCCATCCTCACCATCAACGACTACAACAAGAAGAACCCCTGCGGCCTCAAATACGTCGACCACCTCGTTGGCAACGTCGAACTCGGCAAGATGAACGACTGGGTCAAGTTCTACGAACAAGTTCTCGAGTTCAGTATGTTCATGCACTTTGATGACAAGGACATCGCCACGGACTTCAGCGCACTCATGTCCAAAGTCATGAGCAGCGGCCAGGGCCTCATCAAGATCCCCATCAACGAACCCGCCCCCGGCAAACGCAAGAGCCAGGTGCAGGAATACCTCGACTGGCACGCCAACACGCCAGGGGTGCAACACCTCGCCCTCCGCACCGACGACGAACTCCACTCCATCGCCGCCCTGCGCAGCCGAGGCGTCGACTTCCTCTCCCTCCCCGACGCCTACTACGAAAAAGTCTGGGACCGCGTCAACACCATGCTCAAACAACACGGCCACCAAGCCGTCAAAGAAGACCACGAAGCCATCCGCAAGCTCGGCATCCTGGTCGACGCCGACGACGAAGGCTACCTGCTGCAGTTGTTTACCAAGCCGCTGCAAGACCGGCCGACGCTGTTCTTTGAGATCATCTGCCGGCGCGGGGCGCAGAGCTTTGGGAAGGGGAACTTCAAGGCGTTGTTCGAGGCGCTGGAACTCGAACAAGAGCGGCGAGGCAACCTGTAATGCCAGTAGTGTTTCGTGTTGGGAGCCTCGTTTTCTATTTCTATTCCAACGAAGGAAACGAACCGCCACACATTCATGTACGCAAAGGCAAAGGTGAGAATGAGTCGGTCGGAAAGTGGTGGCTGGCAGACGGTTCGTCTGTATTTGCAGAAGGCTTCACGAACGCAGAGTTACGAACGATTCGATCAACGGTTCTCACACGCCGACAGGAACTCATCGATGCCTGGAACACGCACTTTAGCAACTGACGCTTCACCCCGCATCGCGCTCGCCTCCGACGCTGCGATCGTTTGCAGAGTTTGGCGGGCTGGTTCTGGTTGGGCTTCTGGCGGCGTGGG
>VYLN01000030.1_pt1 | contig 39998 bp, 40 predicted proteins | sample 5109471 | NCBI WGS metagenome assembly VYLN01 (sample SAMN12291806, study PRJNA351875) | freshwater metagenome | isolation source: freshwater lake | place: USA: Michigan, Lee Lake | collected 2013-08-06 | reverse complement strand
CGCTGCCCCAGGCGAAGCGACGCGGCGTGCCGAGTGAACGCCGAGCGATTTAGCGAGCAGGTGTTTGACGCTGCGATTTTGCGGGAGATTGAGATGTTGCGGGATGAGCGGGAGCGGCACTAAGGAGCCGATAGAAAAGTCGTTTCGCAGGCAGACTATAATCTCTTGTGGACTATCGAACGATCATCACCTTTGATCCTGGCCGTCGCAATGGCAAGCCGTGCATCCGTGATCTTCGTGTGACGGTTTACGATGTGCTGGACTACCTCGCGTCTGGAATGAGCACTTCCCAGATTCTGATCGAGTATCCATATCTCACCGAAGCAGATATTCGCGCGTCGCTGGCATTTGCAGCCGACCGCGAGCGCCGCATCATGGGCAAGTCGGCGTGAAGCTGCTCTTCGATGAAAATCTGTCTCCTTCGCTGGTCCGTGCGCTGAGCAACGAGTTTCCTGGTTCTCTGCACGTGCACCATGCGGGTCTCACGTCGAAAGGTGATGCATCAATTTGGGACTACGCAAAATCTGGTGGATTCAGCATTGTTTCGAAAGATGCGGACTTCCATCATCGCAGCTTTCTTGAGGGCCATCCTCCCAAAGTGATTGGGATCGCTCTTGGAAATTGTGCGGCGGCACACGTTGCAGTTTTGCTGCAACGAGAACTCGAGTTGATTCGACGTTTCCTCGAAGATCCCGAGACTTCTTTTCTCCTGATTGAAGACCGCGAGCAAAAGACTGATTCGTAGCCAACGGCGACGCGTAACATTCGTGCAAAGTGAATCTGACTTTTGAACACTCGCAATCAAGATGGAGGCATTCAATGTCTACGCCCCCCGCAGCCGCCAGCACGCGCCCTGCCGTAAACATCACTGAAGTCAAGCAGCAATGGCAATCCGCACTTCCAGGCGAAGTTGGCTTCTGGCACACATGGCTGAAGTCAAAGGGGCATGTGTGGCCCGAGGCGTATCAGTATCGCACGGATCCGAACCTTGAGTTTCAGTGGTTCATCCAGCCGTATTGCCCGAGCGAAGATGGCGCCAAGCTTCGCATCCTTGATGTCGGTGCGGGCCCAATGACCGCGCTCGGCAAAAAGTGGGGCAATCGCATGCTCGACATTACAGCGATTGATCCGCTCGCCGACGATTACGACCGCATTCTTGCGGACACGGGACACACGCCGCTGGTGCGCACGATCAAAGGCGACGCGGAAGCCCTCGAGTCGCAGTTTGGCCGAAATGCCTTCGACTTCGTCTGGGCCCAGAATTGCCTTGACCACATGGTTGATCCATTCAAGGCAGTTGCTGAGATGCTGGCCGTCGTCAAGCCCGGTCGCTTCGTGATGCTCGAACATGCCGTGAACGAAGGCGAGACCATGGCCTACGACGGCTTGCACCAGTGGAACCTGTGCATTCGCGACGGACGGTTCATCATCTGGCGTCCTGATCGCACCGTTGACATCGGCGAGATGTTCAAGCACATCGCCGATGTAACGTTTGAGGAAAAAGGAAGCTGGCTGGTCGTCGGGCTCAAGAAGAAGGCCTGAACGGCATCAGCAGCATCGGTTTCGCCGCCGCGAGCGAATTCACGGGCGATGCCCACCACATTCATCACCGGCTGTTCGTCAGGATTCGGCAAATCGCTCGCGCTCGAAGCTCTGGCGCGCGGCCACCACGTGGTCGCGACCGCACGCGATGTTTCAACGCTGCAAGATCTCGCAATTGCAAACCCGCACATGTGCACGATCGAGCAGCTTGATGTCACTGACGCAAAGCAGTGCGAAGATGTAATTACGCGCACGCTGCAAACGGTTGGCATCGACACGCTCATCAACAACGCAGGTCGCGGCATGCTCGCGAGCGTGGAAGACAGCGACGAAGTCACAGCCCGCGCGAACTTTGAAGTCAACTTCTTCGCGCCGCTTCGGCTTTCCCGGCTCGTCACGCCCGCCATGCGCGAACGCCGATCGGGCAGCATTGTCATGATGTCTGCTGCGGCCGCGATCAACAACTACGCAGGCTTTGGCATTTACGGTGCGACCAAGTGCGCACTCGAGGGACTTGCTGAAAGCCTCAAGGCTGAGTTGCAGCCCTTTGGCATCAAGATCATGATCGTGCAGCCCGGTCCGTTCCGCACCGATTTCATCGGCAAAGGCGACATGGCTCGCGGCATGAATCCCGCGTATGCCGCGACGGTTGGAAAGTTTGCGACGCTCTTGGCAGGAATGCAAGGCAAGCAACCGGGCGATCCCAACCGCGCTGCGACGGCGATTTTCGACGCGCTCGCTGCGGAAAACACGCCCACGCGGCTGGTGCTGGGGAAGTACGCCGTGAACAAGCAAAAGGCGAAACTCTCGACGCTGGCGAGCGACTTGACGACGTGGGAACAAGTTGGTATTTCGGCAGATGGCCGGTGAACACACATGAGAGCCGCTGGTTGTGTGGCTGCATGTCAACGCGAGGGGACACGCAAAACGTGAGCACGACAATCGTGTGTTCACGCAGCCTCATTCACTACACGCCGAGCGCCAATATTGGGCATCGTCGCCATAACAGCCGTCGGCTGCGGAATACCACCCATTTCCGCGAACTCGCGCGCGAGGTTTTGGTCCGCTGCGATCAGCAGCAAGTTGCGTTGATTGCTCTTGAAAAAGAAGTCAGCGACGTCACCCAGTGCAGGAATGCTGCCGACGACAAAATCGATACCAACGTTGCCGACCATCATCGCAACGGTCTTGCCGCTCGCGCCCAGCCGCACCGCTTGCACCACGATGTACGTTGACATTGCAGTGGTAACGACATCACCTATGCCCGGCACGAGACCAATGACAGCGTCCATGCCGAAGCGTGCGTTGGTACCCGGAATCGTGAGACCCGTGTCCAAAAAACGAGAGAGGTTCTGCAACTTGCGAATCGCGCTGGCTCGGCTAACTGGATCGGTGAGTGGCATAGATACTTATTCGGCTTTTGAATGCGACGGTTTCTCGCAATTTCCCAGCAGTTTCGTACATAAACTCTCACAATGAGCCACGCAGCCGGCCAACGCAATTCTGCCCCCAGGAACGAACTCAACGCAGATCGCGCGCTGGTTTCGCTGCTGCGCGACGTGGCAAGTGAACGCGGCATGCGCGTGGAAACACTGGGCGATGGATGGATCATTCGCATAACCAAAGACTCTGGTGCCCAAGCAGTTGTGCGCCACATTTACGGATACGGCTTTGATCTCAACCCCGCCGCGACACATGCGATCGCGTGCGACAAAGCTGCGACGGCCGAATTGCTCACGCGCGTCGGCGTCGCGTGCATTCCGCACCAGTTGTTCCTGCACCCCAGCATGGCCCGATACGTTCGCCACGATGGGACCTGGCAGCAACTGCTCGCCGCGTTTGACGCATGGAATCACGACGTTGTCGTCAAAGAAAACGCAGGGACCGGCGGGCGTGATGTGACGCGATGCACGAGCGTGGTCGAACTTGAAAACGCCGTCTACAAACTTTTCGCCCAGACCACCGCACTATCACTGTGTCCTTACAACGAACTCACCAGCGAAAAACGCTTCGTCATTCTGCAAGATCGCTGTTTGCTCGCGTACGAAAAAGTCCGCACCACCGTCACGGGCGATGGCACCAGCACCGTCCTTGAACTGCTCGCAAAGCACACACGCACAGGCGTCGTCACCCGACACGCACTCGCCGGCATGCTCGAACAAATGGACGCCCGCCAACGCGCGTTGCTGCTCGATGTGCCCTCACCCGGCGCACACCGCTTGCTCAACTGGCGGCACAACCTGGGCCAAGGCGCAAGCGTCACACTGCTCGATACGGACGATGCGCACACTCGCGCCGCACAATCTGTCGCGCTCGCCGCCGCCCGCGCCATCAACTTGCAATTCGGCTCCGTCGATATCGTGACGACGGCAACCGACACCACACCGCGCGTGCTCGAAATCAACGCCGGCGTCATGATGGAGTTCCTCGCACGAACCCTGCCAAACGGCAACGCACTCGCCCGCGACGTGTACGCGGCTGCAATCGACGCGATGTTTGCGGAAACGGCGCTTACTCCCCCACACCCAACTCCCGCTTCGTGAACAACGCTTCAAAGATCAACCCTTCACGTTCCACATTCTCCCGCGCACCTTCCAACCGATCAATCGTCGCGATGATCGCCAGCACATCCGCCCCAAGTTCTCGCAGGCTTGCAACAGCCTCGAGTGCTTGGCCGCCCGTCGTCGCCACGTCTTCGACTAGCACCACGGCATCGCCCTTGTTCACCACGCCCTCGAGTTGCTTCGCAGTGCCGTAGTCCTTCTTCTTATTGCGAACAAAAATGCACGGCAGACCAGTTTCAAGACTCGCCGCCGTCACAAGCGGAATGCCGCCCAGCTCGGCTCCAGCCAGCCGCAGTACTTTCTTGCCAGTTCGCTTTTCAACCACGCGCACCCGCTCTGCAAACAGCGGCGCAAGCTGCTTGAGCAGCTCAGGCCGCGTGCTGAAAAGGTACTTGTCGAGGTAATAGCTGCTGGTCTTACCCGAACGCAGCGTGAACGTCCCGCGCAGCAGCGCGACATCAGCAATGGCCTTGGCGAGGGGCGAACTCGGCGAGTTTGTCGTGGTCATGCCCCAGCGTACGCCCGCAGCAACCGCCTCCGACAACCCCAAACAACGCCGAACAAACCTGAACGCCCGCGCCCAACTGGCGAACAACAATGCCGCATGCAAGCTCACAAGCTCACCGTCGCCCTATTCGCCGTTTCTTTCACTTCCGCGCTAGCGATCAACGCCCTCGCGCAACCTGCCGCCCCGGCACAGCCGACATCGCAAACACAACCAACGGCAGATCGTCCCACGCTGATCAAGCGTGACACCGCTGGCAATCTCATTCGCGTCGATTCACCCGTCGAATACGCAGCGGTTGCCGCGCTGAAACTCAGCGACGACGAGAAGGCAAAGATCGCGATCATCTTCGCCGAGTACGAGAACACACTGGATGGCGCGCTTCGCCACGCCACCGCGAACATTTCTCGCGTCGCTCGTGTCGTTGAGGAAAACAACAACGCTGAAATCCAAGGCAAACTCAACGAACTCGATAAATCGGCTCCCATCCTGCGAGATCGCACAGCCCTCCGCATCTCGCTGGGTAAAGCCATGACCAACGAAAACAACGCCATGTTCACCGGCATCATGCGTGAATACATGCAACAAGCCGCAGGGCAAGCACAACGCGAAGCTCAATCGCAGAATCGCAAAGGCCAGATCGGACTCATGGCGATCTCTGAAGCCCGCCGCGTCGGAGCGATGGATGTACGTGCAAGTTTGCAGCGCATCGGCGCCAAGGCCATGCCCACGCTCGCCGCCATGCTTCCCGCATCTGGCATCAACGCCGCGAGCATCACCATCATGCAAGGAAAACTCGACGAGTTCAAAGCCGCCTTCCCCGATGGTGGCAGCAACGCCGACAAATCCGCAGCGTTCATGACCGCGCTCAACATGATCTCAGACGATCAGCAACGCGTGCTCGTGGAAGCGCTGTACAAGCAATTCGCGCCCGAGACGCCGCCCATGAAGAAAGTGGAAACCGAAGTACCAGAAGCTGCTCCAGGCAAGAAGCCTGAACCAGCCAGCGAGCCCGTGCTGCAACCGCGCTAAGGCGTCGCCGCGCCGCAGATGCAATCTAACAAGGCTGCCCGTACGCTCTCCCCCGCATGCGATCAGCAACAGTCTCTACATCTGACGCACGACTACTGCTCCTCCGCGGGGCAGAGCTTTTAACCGCTCCTCGTGCATCCTGCTCACCCGCGCGAACGCTCAAGCTCATCAACGAAATCGGCTTCGTCCAGCTCGACAGCATCCACGTCGTCGAACGCGCCCATCATCACATTCTCTGGTCGCGGCTGCCTGGCTATCGCCCCTCACATCTCGACACACTGCAACGCCGAGGCGACATCTTCGAACATTGGACGCACGACGCATCGCTGATTCCATCAGCGCTCTATCCGCATTGGAAGCATCGCTTCGAACGCGTTGCCTGGAGCAACTGGTTCTCAGGACAGCTCGGTGCAAAGCAAACCGAAGTCCTCTCGCACGTTCGTTCACGCATCGAGCAAGAAGGCCCGTTGATGGCCAAAGACTTCGAGCACGAGGCTCCTCGTAAATCCAGCGGCTGGTGGGACTGGAAACCCGCCAAAGCAGGCCTCGAATACCTCTGGCGTCGCGGCGAACTCGCCATCCCCCACCGCGTCAACTTTCACAAGGTCTACGACCTCACGCCGCGAGTGCTCGCGCATGTGTGCAACGCGCCAGCACCCTCGCACGACGAGCACATCACCTGGGCGTGCGAATCCGCACTCGACCGCTTGACAATCGCAACGCCCTCGCAGCTCGCTCGATTCTGGAACGCGATCACCATCGCGCAAGCTCGCACCTGGTGTGCGAAACGCGTTGACGAAGGCTCGCTCGTTCCGGTGACGCTGCAAACCGCTCAAGGCAAGTCGCTCGCTGCGTTCGCCGACGCACGCTATCCGCAACGCGTCCGTCGCGCACGAGCCGCGTTCGAACAGGTCCGCGACAACACACGCGTGCTCAACCCATTTGATCCAATCCTGCGCGATCGTGCCCGCTGTGCGGCACTCTTCAACTTCGACTACCGCTTCGAAGCCTTCACACCCGCTCCCAAACGCAAGTTCGGCTACTACGTTCTACCGATTCTCCACGGCGACCAACTCATCGCTCGCGTCGACCCGCAGCTTGATCGCAATTCAGAAACACTCACAATTCGCAGCGTGTTTTGGGAGGACGCGGTAAGTCTTGCTGCACGTCGCACGCTGATGCGCAATCTCGAAGTCGCACTACACGAATACGCGATTTTCTGCGGCGCAACCAAACTCATCATCCCCGCCCGCGCCGTACGCTGATGCCAGCCGCCGCTAACGCGTCCATCACAAGCCTCGCCGTAAGCAGTGCGTCGTCGCCATCACCATGCACGCAGATCGTCTCGCACCCAATGTTCACCATCTCGCCGGTCCTCGCTCGCGCCACCCCGTCGCGTGCGATCATCACGGCCTGTTGCGCTGCTGCATCGCTCGCAAGCATCGCGCCCTCTTGCGACCTCGGCGTAAGCGTCCCATCGCGTTCATACCAGCGATCCGCAAACGCTTCTCGCAGTACATCAAACCCCATTTCACGCCACACACCCATCGCCACATCGTTTCCTGCCTGCCCCACCATTACTACATCACCGCACCCGGCATCCCGCGCGCCCTCAGCAACCGCTCGCGCAACCCGCTCGTCACGACAATCGTGATACAACGCCCCATGCGGCTTCACATGCGCCACCTTCGCACCACGCCGCTGAGAAATCACTCGCAATCGACTCACCTGCTCGCACACACACGCTCGCAACTCGCTCACAGCCATCGCAACACGCGCACGCCCGAAGTTCGCCCGATCCGGATACGAAGGATGCGCGCCGATCCGCGTCCCATTTCGCAGTGCCACCTCCACCAATCGCGACATACTCGCATCATCGCCCGCGTGCCCGCCGCACGCAATGTTGATGCTCGTGACGCACGTCGCAATCGCATCATCAATACCCGCGTCAATCTGAGCCGGCACTTCGCCCAAATCACAGTTCACATCAATTGCTCGTCGCGCATCACTCACGCTCCACCTCCCGCAAGCAACGTCTTCATGCGTTCCGCTTGCTCGCGCGCCGTCGCTCTCGCTTCACTGATGCTCACCGCCGCAAACCGCACCCACTCCCCACTGCGTGCCTGCATCATCGACGGCACATCCGCATCAATCACGCTCGCAATCACCGGATATCCGCCCGTCACAGGTCCATCTGGCCCCAGCACCACCGCTCCACCGTCAGGCGTCACTTCAATATCTCCCGGCATCGTCACATGGCTCGCCATGACACCAACCGCGTGCGCCATTCGCGCACCTTCCAGTCGCACGCCCACACGATCACCACGTGGAGTAACTTGCCACAATCCCGCAAAGAACTTCTCCACCGCATCCGCACCAAGCAGCCGCGATTGCGGATGCATCGTTACGCGCAGCACGCGCCTCGCCGCACAATCTCGCACAAACGTGCTCAACGCTGTTCGCGTTACATCTCGTGCGGCCCGCGTCGCATCACCCACCATCAATTCATCACCAGCTCGCAGCACGCACCCACCCACTCCACTCGCGACATGCGTCGCTCTGCTCCCCATGACTGGCTCGACCTCCGCACCTCCAGCCACCGCAATGTACAGCCGCGTCCCCGCGCGATAGCCGCGCACGCGAAGCATCTCACCAGCCTGCAACGTCACCGCCCGCTCGCTTGGCATCTCAACCATTCGTCCGCTTGGCTGTTCAATCACCGCCGCCGCATCCGCACCGCACATCGCAATCGTCACATCCCGTATCGCCAGCAGTGTCGGCCCGGACATCGTCGCTTCAATCACCGCCGCGTCATCATCGTTACCAACCAGCCAGTTCGCAATCTTGCCGCTCACGCGATCCGCCGCACCACTGTGCGCCACCCCCGCATGCATCCACCCCGCACGACCAACATCCTGCACACTCGCAAACGTCCCCGGATGAATCACCCGCAGCGATGCTTCACGCTCACGCGCGCCGCTTCTCGCACCTTCCACATTCACCGCACCAAGCCGCTCCATCCCAGCTTTCATCTCCTCATATCGCTCGCGAGATATCGCCTCAAACCGCACCACATCCCCTGCTTCGATCATCGCTGCCCGTTCGCGCTTTGCATCAAACATCCGCACAGGCGTGCGCCCCACCACCCGCCACCCTCCCGGCGTCGCACTCGGATACACCGCCGTCTGACTCCCCGCAATCGCCACACTCCCCGCCTCCACCCTCGCACGCGGCGACGCCAACCTCGCCACTTGCAGACGTTCATCCACTCCTTGCAAATACGAGAATCCCGGCGCAAAACCCACAAATCCAGCCCGATACGTTCGCCCCACATGCAACGCAATCACATCCTCACGCGAAAGCCCCCGCTCACGCGCAACATCGTCAATGTCAACACCAAACTCCCGCTCATAACACACGGGCACCACAATTTCTCGCCCGCGCACATCACTCTCGCTCACGCTCGCGTCCACCTCACGCACCGCTCGCTCAACATCGCTGGCCGCATAATCAGTCAATGCGATTTCACAAACAATCGCTACCTGCTCCAACGTCGCCACCACATCCGTCACATACCCGAGCTTCGCCTCACGCAGCGCACGCGCCAATCCCGCCGCACGTACCCCCGCACTCACCACCAGCATGCGCGACGAAACCCACAACATGCTTGCAGCTTCATTCATATCTCACGCCGCTTGCGGCCCCTCCGCCGATCCCTTCTTCATCCCGCGAGTCGCCATCACCGCAAGCACCAATCCGCCCGTCGCAAACAACGAGCACACCAAGAAGTGAAACCCAGGCCCCGCTTCAACCGGCAAGCCCCCATGAATCGCACGATCAAGTAGCTGCGACCCAATCACCGGCCCGCAAATCCCCGCGATGCTATTGAGACTCTGCAACGCGCCCTGCACCGCGCCCTGCTCGGTCGGCAGCGCCGTCTGCGAAACAATCGACTGTCCCGCGGGCTGCGCAATCCCGCCAATGCTCGCAATCGCCACAATCGCATAGATCATCCAACCTTGCGTTGCCAATCCATACGCCGCATACGCCACGCATCCCAGCGCGATGCCAAAGAGCAAACTCGCTCGCAATCCAAGCTTCGGAATCAGCTTCCGTGCCAATCCGCCCTGCACAATCGCCGCTCCAATCCCCACAACAAACAGCGACATTCCCACCTGCATCGCATCCCACTTATAGCGATGCTCCGTATACACCGCCCATGTCGCATGCAATCCAAACTGCGCCAGATTCAGCAAGAACAACGATCCCGCCATCCACACAATCGTCGGATACTTCGCCAGCATGGGCAGCATCCCCACCGGATTCGCCTTCGCCAAGCTAAAACCCGACCGCCTCTCCTTGGGCAAACTCTCCGGCAACACGAAGAACCCGTACAACCAGTTGCACAACGTCAACGCCGCCGCCGCGTAAAACGGATAGTGAATGTTGATGCTGCCCAACCACCCACCCATCAGCGGCCCAAGCACAAACCCAATCCCAAACGCCGCGCCGATCATGCCGTACGCCTTGTGCCGATCCTTGGGCTCGGTCACATCCGCCACATACGCACTCGCAACACCGAAGCTCGCACCCGTAATTCCGTTCACCACGCGCGTAACGAACAACCACCCAATCGTCGGCGCCAGCGCCATCGCCAAGTAATCAAGCCCCGATCCAAATAGCGAAAACAAGATAACCGGCCTGCGTCCAAACTTGTCTGACAACGCCCCCAGCAGCGGCGCAAACAAGAACATGCACGCATAAAAAGTCGCCTGCAACCAGCCCACATAAGGCGTCGCCGCTTCAACCGGCATGCCCTGCACGCCCGTCACCGGGTCAACCAGCAAACTTGCCATAAGCGACGGCGCAACCGGAATGAGCAGGCCAAAGCCCAGCACATCCAGTAGCAGCGTGATGAAGATAAAGATTGCCGCCGGCTTGCGTTGAGTCACGTCTCATTCTTGCACGCTCGCTCTCATCGCGCACCTTCCCAGTTACCGATTTGCCGCGCAGTCGCTTTGCTGCCTCTTCGCCGCTTTGGTATTCTTCCGCATGCTCGAGAAACTCGCCCAGCCGCGAAACCAGGCCCTGCATCGCACCAAACTCGCCACCGCCCTCGCCGGCATTCGCGGCGCATCGCTGCTGCCGCGCTTCATCACCACAATGCCCGGCACCAGCCATCAAGGCAACCTCCCGCCGCTTACCACATCGCACACGCAACTCGCCAACCAACTCGAATCCATCGTGCGCGAACTCGCAGGCCCGCTCGCGGGTCGCAACCAGTTTCGCCCGCCTTTGCTGGCTCGCTGCGAAGAGTTCCTCACCGCGCAGCTTGCTCACACAGGCCTGCGCGTCACGCGTCAGGAATACACCAGCCACGGCGAGCGCGTCGCCAATCTCGAAGTTGAGCTCCCAGGCACCACCAAACGCGACGAAATCATCATCATCGGCGCTCACTACGACGCCGTCGAACTCAAACCACAATTCGGCCTTTGCCCCGCCGCCAACGACAACGGCAGTGGCGTCGCCTGCACCATTGCACTTGCTCACCGCGCCGCCGCGCGAGCCAACGCGGGCAAGCCACACGCGCGCACCCTCCGCTTCACCCTCTGGGCCAACGAAGAACCACCATTCTTTTGGACCGAGCAGATGGGCAGCCTCGTCTACGCCAAAGCCGCCCGCGCCCGCAACGACAACATCGTCGGCATGCTCACGCCCGAAACCATCGGCTGCTATCTGCATCACGAAGGCTCGCAGCGCTATCCACTCAAACCGCTTTTCAAGCCGTTTTACCCCAGTAAAGGCAACTTCATCGCCTTCATGGGCATGAGCGAAGCCAAGCACCTCATAACGCAAAGCGTCGCCACATTCCGCGAGCGTGCCGCGTTCCCCAGCATCGGCGCGGGCCTGCCCGCCATCATTCCGCATGTTGGCGCGAGCGATCACTGGAGTTTCTGGCGCGTGGGCTATCACGCGCTCATGATCACTGACACCGCCCCCTACCGCTACAACTTTTACCACACCAACGAAGACATCCCTGAGAATATGAACTTCCCCGACTTCGCCCGCGTTACCGAAGGCCTCGACCACGTTGTCACCCACCTCGCCAACGCCCCAACCCTGACCACGTAGCAAACATCACTCATCACCCCTTCACTGCCTCACCTCTTCACCTCTTCACCTCTTCACCTCTTCACCTCTTCACCTCTTCACCCCCGCCCCCTCACAACCCACGCTCATACCCCAACTCCGCCTCAAGCACCCCCGCCAGCCGCTCATACTCATCAATCGAGTTATACACCTGCCCGCTGATCCTGCAAATCCGCATCGTCAGCCCCGCCACGCCCCAGACCGGCACCTGAATCCCGTGCATGTGTAACAACCGATCCTGCAACGCATCGTGATACTTCGTCTCCCTCGCCATCACGCGCGCGTGTCTCTGTGCATCATGCCCCGGCAAAATCATCGACACAATGCTCCCCAGCATCGCATCTGGCGCCGCCGGCTCAATGCCCAGCCGCTTGCAAACTACATCGCGCCCACGAATCGCAAGCTCGTGATTGTGCTTCATCACCGCGGGCCACCCGCCAGGCTGCATCGCCCGCATCGCCGCAATCGCATCGGGAATTGCATAAATCGCCGTGTAATCCTGCGTTCCCACGTAATCAAACTCCGTGAGAAACTGCGCCCGTCCCGCCTTGGGCTTCTCCGCATTGTTCGACAACGCAAGCGGCCGGAACCCCTCGCGCCGCGCCGCATCCACATACAAAAATGCCGACCCCTTGGGCGAACAAATCCACTTGTGACAATTCGCCGTGTAATACGTCGGCGCAAGCTTGCCCAAATCAACATGCACCATCCCCGGTGCATGCGCCCCATCAATCAGCGTCGCCACCCCGCGCGCATGCAGCATGGGCACCAGCTTCTCAACCGGCAAGACCAGCCCCGTCGGACTCGTCACATGGCTCAACATCGCCAGCTTGGTCTTGCTCGTCACGCTGCCCATGATCGCCTCAATCACCTGCTGCTCATTCGCAACCGGAAAGGGCAACTTCGCAACCACCACGCTCGCCCCGCGCATCGCCGCCGCCCGCCGCGCCGAATTCTGACACGCCGGATACTCATGACTCGTCATGAGCACTTCATCGCCTGCATGCAACGCATGATTCGCAAACACCGTCGCCACCGCAATGCTCGCATTCGGCAAAAGCGCAAACCCATCCCACGCGCATGACAAAAACTCGCCCAGCGCCCTCCGCGTGGCATCCATCGCGCCCTCATGGTCCTCCACAAAAAACTTCACCGGATCAGCCTCCAGCCGATCTCGCCACGCGCGCTGCGCCTCAAGCACCAACGTCGGCGTCGCGCCAAACGACCCATGATTGAGAAACGTGAGCCCCGCCTTGAGTTGCCAATGCCGCGAAAGTGCTGATGCCATGCTTCATGGTACCAACACCGACGCCGGACCTGAGGCCCTGCGAAGGTCCGGATCGCGCCCCAACAAACCTCCCGACAAAAAAACGAGCCCACAACAGGCTCGTCACAATCACTTGCTTATTCCCCACTCACTCTTCACGCCTGCGCATCTGCTGATTCTGCAACTGATTCACAATCATCACCTGCGCCGCCGTCCGCCCCGTAAATTCAAGCTCGCGCGCCCCCATCAGCAACGGATCAACACCTTCGCGAATCTTGTCACTCGCCAACTGCGTCGAGACTGCCGCGCGAACAGGTGATCCAGGCAACTCACGCATCCAGCCAGGCGTGCCCCGCCGCGCCATCACCAATGGCCCGCTGGTCAGCAAGCCTTCATCCACCGTTCCCGCCGGAAAACCCGCCGCCACGCCCGACTCATCCGATCGCACCGCAACGATGGGCATGAAAGGCCGCTGCACCACAGGCGTCAGCGTCGTGGGCGTGCTCTGGCTGCGCGTGTGCAGCAGCACCGCACCACCAACCGCGAGCGCCACAACAGGCACCGCCGCCGCGATCAGCCGCGATGGAAAACGAGCCGAGTTCACCCAAGACTTGCTCGCCGGCAACTGCCGCGTCTGCTCTATGCGCATCGCAATCGCCCGCCGCAAACCCTCCGGCGTCTGCTCCATCGGAGCCGCCGAACGATCTCGCAGCAGCGCATGCACCACCGCCTCCTCACGCGCAACACTGCCAACCTTGCGGTCATCCAGCACGCGGGTCGAACGCCAAGCCGAAATCAATTGCACAACTTCCATCACGCGCGACCTCCCGCAGCTTCCATCGCCGCGTTGTCTTCATCCGCGCTGATGTTCACTTCAATAACCGGCATCCAACCTTCCGACCCCGCCCCACGCGCCAAAGTCTGGCGAGCGCGGAACAAACTCACCCGCACACCCACCTGGCTCTTGCCCGTCACTTTCGCAATCTCACCAATCGACATGTCTTCGGCATACCGCAGCCATAAGGCCGTCTGCTGGTCAGGCGAAAGCGTCCGCTCCGCCAGTGCCCACAACTTGCGACCAAGCCGGCGGTCATCCGCCGCTTCAAGTTTGTCGGGCCCAGCAACCGCAGGCCGATCAAACGACTCCCACACCTGCTCACGCGAGAGCTTGCGATGCTTGCTTACCGCCAGTCGCGAAGCAATCGTGTACAGCCATGTCGAAAACTTCCAACTCGGGTCGTAACTCGTAATACGTTCCCACGCGCGAGCAAACGCTTCCTGCGTCAACTCCTCGGCGTCACTCCGACAACGCGTGCGCCGCAGCAAAAAGTTGAACAACCGCGTTTCAAATCGCACCACCAACTCACCAAAGCATGACATCGCTGCACCATTGCCAGCCTGTGCTCGTACAGCAAGCTCTTCGGGGCTCTGCTGACTCAACGGAGGCATCGGATTCGCGAGCGTTGCCATGCTGGGGGGCATAAATGTCCTTGATAAGGGGATCTGCTTCTGTCTCTCTATTGTTCGCACGTTGTACCCCTGGCGTTACGCCCCGCAAACCCCGCAAAGACAACCACTTGCGAACCAGCACTTCCCGGACCACCCCCGCCCTACCTCCACCCAGTTTATCGCCCCCGCGACTGTCAATGCAGGCAACCCATTCCGCCCGCACCGTCCGCACACACGCGGAAACTCCTGCACGCGCCCACTTTGCTTGCTATCTCACGCCCATGTGGTATGAAGGAGGGACGAATCCACGTCGATAAAGAGGGTAGCTATGCGTTTCGCACGGAATCAAGACATCAATTTCTCTGATCTGAGCGACGAAAAAGGTGCCGAAAAGCGCCGCCATGGCCGCATCATCTGCGACGGCGTCCAATGCTCCATAGGCGACGTTCTCGACCTCAGTGCCTCCGGCATGCGCGTCAAGACCCGCTACAAAATGCCCGACGCCGGCGAAGTCTTCGTCGTCACCCTCGAAACCGTCGAAGGCACCCTCGCCGTCCTCTGCCGCATCCGCTGGGTCCGCCGCTGCGGCATGTTCACCCGCGAAGTCGGCCTCGAATTCTTTGACCCAGGCCCCAAGAGCAAACAAGTGCTCCAAGAACTCGCCGGCCGCGCCGCATACAACGACGGCTTCAAAGCCGCAAGCTAAACCACCCAGTGGCCCGGCCTTTCAGGCCGTGCGCAAGCCACTCACCGCCGCCATCCGCAGCGCCGCCGCCATGCTTCCCGGGTCGGCACAGTTCTTCCCTGCAATCGCAAACGCCGTCCCGTGATCCGGACTGGTCCGCAGCACGCGCCGCCCGCGGTGCGTCAGCCCGATGGTCATGTTGACCGCGCGATCCCACGCCAGCAGCTTCACCGGAATCAGCCCCTGATCGTGATACATCGCGACCACCAAATCAAAATCGCGCGCAGGCTTCCCATCGCGCGCGAGTGCCCCCTGAAAAATCGTGTCTCCCGACCAAGGCCCACTCACGTTCACGCCCTGCCCGCGCGCCGCCTCGACCGCCGGCCTGATGATCGCGTCATCTTCGCTCCCCAAAATCCCACGCTCACCCGCATGCGGATTCAGCCCACACACACCAATCCTTGGCGAAGCAAACCCAAGCCCCTGCATCGCCTCATTCGCGAGCACAATCACATCCAGCACCCGCGGCGTCGTCAGCACATTCGCAACTTCCCTCACCGGCACATGCGCCGTCACCAACACACAATGCAACCCCGCCCCCTCAAGCCCGCTTGACGCCCCACCAATCAAATCCCGCCGCGGCTCAGCCGCAAACATCATCGCGAACTTCTCGCTCCCAAATCGCTCGGCAAACAACTCCGTGTGCCCCGGATACCGCGTCTGCCCCGCCGCAAACCACGCTTCTTTGCTGATAGGCCCCGTCGCAATCGCACTCGCCCGCCACGCCTCACTCACGCTCTCATCTCGCGCGAGTGCTATCGCCCGCTCCACATACGCAAGCGACGCCGCACCACTCTGCGCGCTGTTCGCGTCAAAAGCTGCAACCCCCTCCCACTTCTCCTCCCGCAGCAACACCACCTCGCCATCACCCGGTGCCGCATCATCCCGCGCCACATCAGCGAGCGTTGCCTGCCGCACCATCACCTTCAATCCCGCTTGCTGCAATCGCGCTTGCAGCGGCGTCGCATTCCCACAAATCACCCACCGCCCCATCCCGCGCAGCGCATCATCACCCAGCGCCTTCACAATCACCTCCGGCCCAATACCCGCCGGATCACCCATCGAAATCGAAACCAGTGGCTTCATGCAAAAAGGTAAGCGCCATGGTGGCACGGGCTTTTAGCCCGTGCGACTCCTGCCTCACATCAAAACCAAAAAGAAAAACGGCACAAGCCTCTCGCTCATGCCGCAACTTTCACTTCTGCAAACTCGCTCACTTCTTCGGCGCATCCTTCGCCGGCTCTGCCGGTTTCGCCGGCGCCGTCGGCTGGCTCCCGCTCTTGGCACCATCCGCCTTCTGCTTGAGCGAGCCAAAGTAATTCTTCACCGCAGCTTCCATCTCTCTCGGCACGCGCATCGTGTCGATGCCTTCCGCCGCCGTCGCTTCCGCCGCTGCGACAACTTCGCCAAACTCCGCAACACTCTCGCCGCGAACTTGATCGCCAAACACCAATCGACTGCCGATGATGGGACCCTTGCCCGTCGTCACCTTGGCCTTCTTGCGATCAAGCTGATAGTCCGCTGCCACGGCGTCAGGGCTCTGGCCATTGCCTTTGCCGGGACCGCCGCTGCCTTGGCCCTCCTTGCTGCTATCGCCCGCGCGCCACTGCCCCAGTTTGCCACTACCTTCGCCGTCACCCTCGCCCTCGCCTTCACCTTCGCCGCCCTTGCCCTGGCCCTTGCCACTCTTGGCCATGTCGTTGCCGAGCTTTGCCATCTGCTCCTTGGCTTCCTGCATCGCAGCGTCCAAGTTCTCCATGTCCGACTGCATCATCTCCGCCTGCGACATCTCCTGCTGCATGTCTTGCATGCCCTCCTGCCCACTCTGGCTCATGCCATCTTGGCTCATGCCTTGCGAAGCCTTGCTCATGCTTTCGCTCATGTTGCTGCACTGCTCGCTGGCCTGCTGCTGAGCCTGCGCCATCTTCATCAGATCATTCTTCTGCTCCGCATTCAAGCCGGGCGTCTTCTCGAGTGCTTCCTTGAGCTCCGACGGATCTGCAGCCTTTTTGGCCATCTCCTCCGCCGTCTTCTTGTCCAGCCCTTGCTTCTGCAACTTCTTCACCAGTTGCTGCTGATCCTTCGCCAGCTTCTCAAGCTGCTTCGCCATGTTCTCCATCTGCTTCTTGAGCTGTTCCTTCTGCTCTTCGCTCAGCTTGCCTTCGCTCAACTGGTTTGACAACTGCTTCAAGGCTTCCTTCGCATCCGCGAATTCGCCCTTGCTCAGCGCCTTGCTCATCTCATCCAGCGGCCCAGGCCCCGGCTGGCGAAGCTGCTGCATCGTCTCGCGCAGCGCCTCACTCTGCATCGCCTTCTCCGACAACTGCGCTTCCTGCATCCGATTCGTCAAATCCGTCAGCTCGCGCAGCGCAGCCCGCTTGATCGCTTCCGGATCGTTCTCCAGTGCTTTCTGCTCCGGAGCCTCGGGCGAAGGCGGCTCATCCAGCAGTTGCGGATTCGTGCGCGCCAGCGCTTCCTTGATCTTGTCCTTGGTCTCGTTGAGTTCCGCCTTCACCGCAATCACTTGCGATTCATTCTGCTTCTGCTGCACAAACTTCTTTTGCTTGCCCCAAATATCAAACGACGGCACTGCAAACCACGCCACCACCACGCCAATCAGCGCGAGAAACGGCGCAGCCCACGCCCGCGGAGCCTGAATGGGCACCACCTGCGGCACAATCACCCGCCGAGCCGCCACTTCCGCATCTTCGAGCATCGCCCGTGCCCACGGGTCGCCGCCTTGCGTGGCCGACTTTTCCATGTACAACGCCGTCGACAAACTCTCGCGCAAGTTCGCGCGTTCATCAACTTCCTGCGCAACCGCGAGCGTCTTCTTCTTCCGCACCCCGCTCCAAATCAGCGCAGCCAGCGTCGTCGCCACCGCAGCGCCGATGAAAATCCACATCCATATCTTCGTAAAGTGCTGCCCCAGCCCAAACACACGCTCGACCACGCGCGTGACTAGCAGCGCACCCAGCATCCACGCGCCAATGACGCACCACAGTTGCAGAAAATCATTCATCCACAACCGCCGACCCGCCGCCGACACGACTTTGCGAACCTGAAGCATGCGTCACTCCTGCGCCATCCCAACCCGAGGCCCACGCAAGGCGCGACCCCGCGAGATCAATCAATCAGATGTCAGTCAAATATACGGATTCCCAAACTTTCCGTTCACCAAAATGTCTTCACCAAACGTTCAACCTACGTGAGTTCATCTCCGCCCGTAATCTTCGACACCGCACGCCCTCGCTCGTGCCACGTTTGCACCATTTCGTGACATGTCTGTGACGATCTACGACCATCCTTGCCCCCCACCCCCTCACAACCCCCTGAAACCACCCCCTTCCCCTCCTGGCTCCCCCCGCGCTTGGTCCAGCTCCGCCACGATTCCCAGTTCTTCCACCACCTTGGCACCTTCGGCTACCCCTTCCACCTCTGGCTCGCCGCCCTCTGGTGCCTGCTCATTGTCGGCCCCATGGCCACCGTCGAACTTTCCGGCGTAGCCGTCGTCATCTGCTTCCTCGCCCGCCTCCCCTTCATCTACCGCGGCCTATCCGATGCCCTCCGCCAACCCGCCGTTATCTGCCTCACCCTCTGGTGCCTCTGGGGCTGGATTCTCGCCGCCGCCGACGGGTTCCGCCCGCAAGCTCTCCACGAACTCGCCTTCCAACGCTGGGCCTACGCCTTCATCGTCCTCTGGGCCGTGCTCGACAACCGCCGCGTTCTCATCGTCGCACTGTGTGCGGGCTTCGCCGCCGCGCAGGGCGCACAACTCCTCGAGTTCCTGGGCCACCACTTCAATCTCCCCCAACTCATCTGGTCGCACCCGCCCTCGCCCGATCCCGCCTCGCGCATCAGCGGCTGGTGGCACCAACCCGCCATTGGCGGCGTCATGCTCGTGGCATGCCTGGGCCTGCACATCGGCCCCGCGCTGCTAGCAACCGGCCGCGTGCGCGCAATTGCCATCACTGCCAGCCTCGCAACCATCATCGCACTTTTAGCCACCGGCACGCGCGGGGCTTGGCTCGCTGGCGCGATGCTCGTCATCATCGTGCTGCTGCTCGCACTCGCCGTGCGCGTGCGCGCGGGCACCGCCAAACCCATCGTGCTCACGCTCGCCGCGATCGTCGTGCTCACCACGCTCGCCGCCGTCGCGCTCGAAGCCCCGCGCAAACGCATCACGCTACTCGTGACAGAAACGCGCGAAGTCCTCACGCGCGACAATCTCGATTCTGATATGGGAGGCCGCGTTCTCGCCGCGCGAGCCGCACTCAACGCAATCACCCAGCGTCCCCTCACAGGCGTAGGCCCCGGCAACTTCCACGCACACGTGACCACCTACGCCCAGCAAAACAACCTGCAAATCGCCGATTTCCGCCTCGAAAAACTCAAAACCGCCCACAACACCTTCCTGCACACCGCCGCCACCCAAGGCCTCATCGGCGCGCTGCTGCTCTACACCGCCATCGCCCTCGCCCTCATCGCCGGCCTCTTCCCCCGCACCACTTCACCACGCCCCGCACTCGCCGCCCACCTCGCAACCTACAACGCCGCCCCCGCCATCGCGCTGCTGGGCATTGTCCTCGCTGGTTTGTTTGAAACCACGCCAATCAACACCAGCACTGCGGCACTTAGCACACTGCTGATTGCGCTGTGTGCGCATGTGCGGCCGAGAGAAGTCACCACTTCGACATAGCGCCGTAAACTCGCCAACCGCAATATCTGCCCAAGGAGTCCGCCCATGAGCATGATCATCGAACTTCGCGCCATCTCGCATGCCACATCGCACGAGCTTTTCGCCGACCCCGCCCAACTCGAAGCATTCTTCGACGAGTACAACGATGAGGCGCAGCCCGGCTCCGAAGGTTCAGCCATGGACCTCGACAAAGCGTGGAACGCCATTCACTTTCTTCTCACCGGCACCGCCGACGCCGGCGAAGGACCGATTGCGTCACTGCTTGTGGGCGGCACAGAAGTCGGCGACGAAGAGTTTGGCTACGCAATCCCCCGCGTTTTGACCGAATCGGAAACCGCCGCCTTCGCGCATGCACTCGCGAACACACCTGTCGAGAAACTGCGTGCTCGCTACGAGCCCGAAGCGCTCGCTGAAGCTGAAATCTACCCGGAGATCTGGCTTGAGGAAGGCGAGGGCGCTTTCGAATACGTGCAAGAACACTACGAATCGCTACGCAAGTTCGTCGCTGCAGCCGCTCGCAATAAGCTCTGCTTGTTGATTGCGATGATGTGAACATGCTCACGCATCCCCCCGCCGTCCAGCTCCTGCCCGCGCGCGATGCTCGCATCGCTGCCCTCATCGTCTCAACGCGCACTCGCACGCAAACGTGGCGGCACATCATGTCCATGACGCTTACCACGGGCCAACTCACCCCCGGTACATGGACCACCAAATCGTTTCGCCTCAGCAAGTGTCGCCTCTCACCCTGCGGCCGGTTTTTCTTGTACGCCGCGAGCGACCATGGAAATCGACGCGACGAGAAATCCGACTCACGTCCCTTCGCCGCCGAACTCGGCGGCGGCCTCGCCATCTCGCGCCTTCCTTGGCTCTCCGCCCTCACCCACATCCAATCACTGAGTTACAGCGGCGACATCACAAAGGGCAAACACACTCTCTCCCTCGACGACCAGCGCGTGCTCTTCTCCAAGTTTGACAATCTCGAAGCGTCGCCCATCGCCCACCAACCCGGCTGGCAATCGCTCAACGTCGCGAATATCCCCGATGTGCTTCGCAAACCAACGCGCACGCCAGTTCGCTCAGCCCACGCGGCAGTCATCACCTCGCCGCGCACACCCGTGCAACTCATCGCCACGTGGACAAACGCAAGCACCCCGCGCTTCGCACTCGCCATCGAACCCAAGACGCCAGACGCACCGCAAATCGCGATCAAACTCAACGCCACCACCGCCTGGCTCGAACCCCTCAGCGGCCGACTGCTCGCCGCAACACGCAGCGGCGAACTGACGCTCTACAAACCTCCACAAGTCGTGCAATCGAATGCGGGCGAGTCTCTCATCACACTCACCCCCATCATCACGCACGACTTCGCCACGCTCACGCCCAAACCCACAGCCCCGCCAGGCAAAGCGATCGCGCCACTGAGCTTCGCAGAGCGCGAGTGTTGAGGCAGTGACCTTCAGCACACTGGCCGTTCACTCCCTCACAAGAATGTTCAAGGCAAGTCGTACTGCAGCTTTCCTTGCAATCGCAGTGGTAGCGAAGTGGGCTTAGGAGTTTCAAGGCATATCCCGTCGCCACAGAACAAAGGCGAAGAGCTGCTCCATTCGTGCATGAAAAAGATGACGCGGTAAAGTTCATCCTTCGAGAGCTTGTCATGGATCGGCGCGTGCGCGAGTTTGTTCGTGCCTGCCTCATCCCAATAAGTTTCGTCATACGCCACCTGCTCGTAGCCGTCCCGTTTCGAGGGCGGAGTCTGCGAAATATCGCCGACGTCGACGTCGCTGCTCGTAGCGTTAACGAGCAATTCAACGGCGACAAGTCCACCGAGCATCTCGCGCACGTATAGAACGTCCCGTTCACTCGGTTGGGAGAATGCTCTACTTGCAACCTCGCGAACGTCGTGATCATCACAACGCCACTTATATACACCGATAATGCTGAACGCTTCCATAGAGCGAAGTCCTCCAGAGATGTGAACCAATTCGGTCGCGCATGCACTTCACTCACACCACCCGATCCTCCTTCGCAATCCCCATCGCCGGCCTCACATCAAGCTGCACCAAAACTCCCTTGCCCAGCTTCTCCTCTTGCAGCCGCTGCGCCGTCTCCGGGTCCACGTAGTCGCTGTGGCACGACAGCTTGCCTTCCGCCGCGGCCTCGCCCCCTCGTTCGCTCGTTCGCTCGTTCGCTCGCTCGCTCCCCACCGCTTTCTTCGTCTTCGCCGCCAACTTATGAATCTCGTCCGGGCTCAGCACGCCGCGCTTCTCAAGGATCACTTGCTGCTCTGCCGTCAGCGCGGCACTCTTCTTCGCCGCGCCCGCAACCGTGCCATCCTTGCCGCCCATGCGTTCAAAGCCCTCGGCTTTGCCGCTCGCGAATTCCTGAATCTCTTTGCTGATGCGCACGCTGCACCAATCGTGCCCGCACATCGCGCAGAAGTCCGTATCCACATCCAAGTCTTCATCGTGATACGCCCGCGCGGTGTCAGGATCAAAGCTCAGCTCAAAATGCTTCTCCCAATTGAGCGCGGCTCGCGCCTTGGTGAGCTCATCATCACGATCGCGCGTGCCGGGAATGCCCAGCGCCACATCCGCCGCGTGTGCCGCGATTTTGTACGCGATGCACCCTTGCTTCACATCATCCTTCTTCGGCAAACCAAGGTGCTCCTTGGGCGTCACATAGCACAACATTGCCGCACCGTGATACGCCATGCTGGTTGCACCAATGCAACTGGTAATGTGGTCATACCCCGGGAACATGTCCGTCACGAGCGGCCCAAGCACGTAAAACGGCGCGCCGTGGCACAGCTTGCGCTGAATCTTCGCGTTGTACTCAATCTGATCAAACGGCACGTGCCCAGGCCCTTCGATCATCACCTGCACGCCAAACCGCCACGCGCGCTGCGTCAGTTCGCCCAGCGTTTCGAGCTCGCTGAGCTGCGCATCGTCGGTCGCATCCGCCAAGCCGCCAGGCCGCAGACCATCACCAATGCTGAACGTCACGTCGTACTCGCGCAGGATCTGACAAATGTCATCCCACCGCGTGTACATGATGTTTTCCTGATTGTGTACCAGCATCCACTTGGCGAGCAAACTGCCGCCGCGCGAGACGATGCCGATCATGCGATTCTTCACGTACTTCAGGTGCGCCTTGCGCACGCCCGCATGAATCGTGAAGTAATCCACGCCCTGCTTTGCCTGATGATGCAACGACGCTTCAATCGTGGGCCAATCGAGCTCTTCCAGCTTCTTGCCGATGATCATCGAGTAAATCGGCACCGTGCCAATAGGCGTGCACGAATTCGCAAGCAGCGCCGCGCGACACTCATCCAAGTTGCCGCCGGTTGACAAATCCATCACCGTGTCGGCCCCGTGCTTCTCAGCCCACTTGAGCTTCTCAACTTCTTCGTGTGTGCCGCTGCTGATGGGACTCGCGCCCATGTTCGCGTTCACCTTCGTCTTGCTCGCGCGGCCAATGCACATGCTGTCGAGCTTGTGCGACAAGTGATTGATATTCGCCGGAATCACCATGCGCCCCGCGCCAATCTCATCGCGCACCTGCGCGGGCGAAAGATGCGGCTCGCGCTGCGCCACCCGCTGCATCTGCGGCGTGATGATCCCCAACCGCGCATGTTCAAGCTGCGTCCGCGGCTCAAAGCCCTTGGGATAAATCACGCGCAGCCGCTTGCCCGTCGCAAGATTGAACTCGACAAAATCGTGCGTTTCTCCGAGGCAATTCGCACATCCCACGCCGCCCGCCGCCTTGATGTGCATGGGCACATGCTTGTGCGAACTCTTCACCACTCCTCGCCAATCGCGCGAAACACAACCCGGCAAATACGCGGCGAATTCCGCAGGCGTCACAAACTTCCCGCCGCCAAAGCTCGTGTTGAGGGCCGTGTCATGCGGGTTGCTCTGCTTCGCAAACGCCGCATCACTCGCATCAATCTCAACGCTGCCCAACTCAACCACGCTCCAACCCGCCGGCAAAAAGTCCCACGCCGTCTTCACGCTCGCCTTGGGCATGCCAGGCCCATCCGGACTCGCAAACATCAGGGGGCCGCCAATGTCGGGCTTGAGTGCGAAAGAACCGGGCGTCGTCACACCACTCGTGTTCCCCGGATTCGCCGCCCCCACCATCGGCACGCCATACTTCACGGTGGGCCGCCCTTCCAGGGCGGCACTGCTACCGGTTGCGCCATTCCCCAAAGCCTTCCCACTCACTTCGCCGCGTGCAAAAGTCGTCATACCAATTCTCCTCGCGCACCCGCGCGACAAACTTCAACTTGCGTTGCAAAGAGAATGCATGACGTTCGCGCACTCGGCAGATTGCCGCACGACGAATCTCGCATTCCCTCCGCCGGTCCAAACCGGATCAGGTTCAACGGGTACTTCTCAGCGACTGCTTGCAGCCGCGCCCCGAGCGTTACGCAGCATCATAGCGACGGCACAGGTGCTCGCGACCGCACAGACGATCGCGGCCGCAAGCATTTCTTCCGTCTGCAAACGCAAGCAAATCCCAAACCCACATCCCAGCGAAACCCCTCCATGCCCCAACCTCGCTGGATGACTCTCTGCCTCCGCCTCGCAGGCATCTACAACATCCTCTGGGGTGCATGGGCTGTCCTCCTGCCCAATACCTTCTGGGACTGGCTCGGGATGGAGCGCCCCAACTACATCTTTCTCTGGCAATGCGTCGGCATGATCGTCGGCGTCTACGGCGTGGGCTATTGGGTCGCTGCGCGTGATGTCGCTCGCCACTGGCCCATCGTTCTCGTGGGCTTTCTGGGCAAAATCTTCGGCCCCATCGGTTTCATCGACGCCCACTTCATCCGCGACCTCGTCCCCCTCAAATTCGGCGTCACGCTCCTCACCAACGACCTTATCTGGTGGATTCCCTTCGCCCTCATGCTGCGCCACGCCTTCTTGGTCAACACGCGCAGCGACGACAACAACCGCATGCGCGGCGTCCTCGCCGAAACTCCCTCGCAACCCGCAAACTTGCGCACCACCCTCGCCAACACCCCAACCAGTGACGGCGTGAGTCTCCTCGCCCTCAGCGAAACATCTCCCGTGCTCGTCGTCTTCCTCCGCCACTTTGGCTGCACCTTCTGCCGCGAAGCACTTGCTGATCTTGCAGCGAAAAAGTCGCAACTCGCCGGCGTGCGCATCGCCATCGTTCACATGGTGAGCGACGAGCAAGCCCAGCCCAACACCGCGAAGTACAACCTCGCCGACGCCGCACGCATCAGTGATCCGCAGAAGAATCTCTACAACGCCTTCGAACTCGCACGCGGCAAATTATCGCAACTCTTCGGCCCGCGCGTCTTCCTGCGGGGCTTGCAAGCTTGGCGCCACGGCGTGGGCACGCTCCAAGGCGACGGCTTCCAACTCGGCGGGGCATTCATCATTCACAAAGGCCAGATTATCCGCGCTTATCGCAATCACGACGCCGCTGACCGCCCTGACTACTGCCAACTCGCCGCGACTTCATAATCAGCGAGCTAATCGTCGAGCAGCTCGCGCATCGCTCGCAACGTATCAAACGCCTGCATGGGCGTGAGTTCTTCGAGCTTCACTTCGCGCAGTGCATCAATTGCCGGGTGCGGAATGAACTCTTTGAACAACGCCAACTGCGCCTCGGCCTTGTCCGCAATCCGCGACGCATCCACCCGCCGCTTGCTCTTACCGGTATCAGTGTGTACTGCCAAAGTCTTGAGCACTTCATTCGCGCGCGTCACCACATCCTTGGGCATGCCCGCCAGCCGCGCTACATGCAAGCCATAACTGCGATCTGACTTTCCAGGCAAAATCCGGTGCAAAAACACGATCTCCGCGTGATCGCCCCCCGCAGGCCACTCTCGTACCGCCACATGCAAGTTCTGCACCTTCCCAGGCAACCGTTCTTCCAAATCCGTCAACTCGTGGTAGTGCGTCGCAAAAAGCGTTCGCGGCGCATCGTCACGCTTCGCAAGAAATTCCACAATCGCCCACGCCAAACTCAGTCCATCCAGCGTGCTGGTGCCGCGACCAACCTCATCCAAAATCACCAGACTCTTGCCCGTTGCATGATGCAGAATGTTCGCCGTCTCAATCATCTCCACCATGAACGTGCTCTGCCCCGCATGCAGCGCATCATCCGCGCCGATGCGCGTGAAAATCCGATCAACCATCCCCACCGTCGCCGCGCTCGCCGGCACAAAGCTCCCCGCATGCGCCAGCAACGTGAGCAGCGCAACCTGCCGAATATACGTGCTTTTGCCCGCCATATTCGGACCAGTCAGTAGTGCAAGCGAAGGCGTCACCGCATCACGCTCAGCCCCCTTGCCTTTCACTTCGTCACTTCGTCCCTTCGTCACTTCGTCACTTCTAAGAGTCACTTCCCCACTTGTCCCGCCACTTCCCAGATACGTGTCGTTCGCCACGCAACTACCGCCGCTGCCAATCAGGGCCTCTTCCAAAACCGGATGCCGCCCTTGCGTCACACTCAGCCCCGGCTCATCGGTCAGCACAGGCTTCACCCACGCGCGATGATGCGCCTTGTCCGCGAGCGCAAGCGTCGCATCCAGTGCCGCAACAGCATCCGCAATCGTCGCGAGTGCTGCCGTGTGCACAATCGCCCGATCACACAATTGCTGAAACAACTGCTTCTCGCGCTCAAGCCCGCGCCCCTGCGCCGTCGTCACCTTCCGCTCAAAATCGCTCAATTCAGGTGTCGTAAATCGCTCCGCATTCCGCAGCGTCTGCATCCGCCGCAATTGCAGCGGTGCCGTCGCTGCCTGCGCCAGTGGCAACTCAATGAAGTACCCCGCAACTTTGTTGTACCCAACCTTCAAACTGGGCAAACTGTGCTCAGCAATCAACTTCGTCTGATACGCCGCAAGCCAGCTCCCCGCATCACGCTCCAACAGCCGCGCCTCATCCAGCTCCGCATCAACCCCGTCCCGAATCAGCCCACCCTCACGCAAGTGCGCAGGCGGCTCCTCCACACACACCCGCACAATGTCCGCAGGCAACTCACCTAACTCCTGCGTCGCCTTCACCAGCACTTCTCGCAGCCCCGCCAGCGCCGGTGCCGATGCCGCCGCACTCGCAAGCTGCGCCGCCGCCTGCACACTCTTCGCCAGCGCCACAATGTCCCGAGGCGTCGCCCGCGCAAGACTCACCCGCCCCGCAATCCGCGCAACATCCTGAATCTCGGCCAAAATCACGCCAAGTTGCTCGCTCAGCGTTCGATCCGCAACCAAACTCGCCACCGCCGTCTGCCGCTGCTCAATTGCTCCGCGCTCACACAGCGGCATGCACAACCACTCGCGCAGCATCCGCCGACCCATCGGCGTGCGACAACTCCCCTGCCCCTGCGGCGCAAGTTGAAAAATCCCCAGCAGCGTCCCATCCCCACCTTTGCTCGCCGCACTACCACCCATCACAATGTCTCGCATCGTGCGTTCAACTTCAAGCGAGCGCAAACTCACTGCATCGATAATCAAATGCCGCGACGTATCCATCCGCTTGGGCGCACGCAAGTGCGCCAGCGTTCCACGCCGAATCATCACGCCCGCCGCCGCAACCTCTCGGCTTTCATCATCGCCCGCCGTCTGCGTCTCCTGCACATATCGCAGCAGCGCACCTGCGGCCAGCACCGCCGGTTCACCATCACGCAGTCCAAACCCCGCCAGCGTCTTGACCGCAAAGTGCGTGACCAGCGTTTGCAACGCTTCCTGAGGCCGAAAATGCCACGCAGGCCTGGGCAACGTCGCGATGTTCAGCGGACTCGCCGCATCACGCACAAAACTCGGCACCACCTTGTCGTTGCCATCGCTGATGTACAACAACTCGCGCACGCCGCGCCGCGAAAGTTCGTCAATCGCCGCCGTCGCCAAACACTCGCACACAAAAAAATCGCCCGTGCTGACATCCACACTCGCAATCGCAACGCGCTGTGCATTGCCCGCCTGGGCACTGACTCCCTTCGCATCTGCCTTCCCCTCCACCGCCACAATCGCCCCAACCGCCACGCGCTGATCCGTCTCCAGCAGCGTCTCATCCACCAGCGTGCCAGGCGTGATCACCCGCGTCACCGCCCGCGGCACCAACCCCTTCACCGCCGACGCCTCCATCAACTGCTCACACACCGCCACCCGAAAACCCTTCACCGTCAGCTTCCGCAGGTACGTCTCAAGCTGATGAAACGGCATCCCCGCCATCGGCACACCGGCCGTCCGCTGCGTCAACGTAAGCCCAATGGCCTTGCTCACCGTCACCGCATCATCATCAAACATCTCATAAAAATCCCCGATGCGAAACAGCAAAATACAGCCCTCGTACCGCTTCTTGAAGCGGTAGTACTGCTGCATCGCCGGAGTTTCCCGCGGATCACCAGCCATGGGTCGGCATTGTGGGCGGGCCACGGCGGAATTGCCAGTGGCTAGATAACGAGAATGCAAGAAGTGGAGTCGGCGGTCAATTCACGTGCTGTCCCATTCGAGTCGCCAGGAGTCTGGCAGTTCGAAGTGCATGTTGCCAAACGCGGTGTTCCGGTCGCCCTTGCGGAATGCCATGGGCGGCGGCATGGGAGTGAAGACGGGTTCCACTTCGATCGTGGTGGTGCCGGTTGACGAATCGTGGCGTGCGCGGCGGACATGGAAGAGGCCGATGAAGCGCGGCGGCAGTGTTCCGGACTGTTCAAACGCAGTGGCGTGACGGACCATAGAAGCGTGCGAGAGAGCAGCGGCGAGACGCAGGGGTGCATTGGTGACGGTGATAAAGGCACTGCCCATGCAAATGAAAAAGACGAGCAACCATCGCCACGTGGGAAAGCCGCAGCGAATGCTGCGAGCGCGAAGAAAGACTCTCGCGAGTGATGTGGTGATGATGCCGATCAACCAGCCGAGAAAGTACATGAGGATGACGGCTAGGTGGATGAAGAGGTTGCCGTCCCAGATGGGTGAGGCAATGACGCTCACGATCAACGAGCCGGCGGCGAGCAGACCGCAGAATCGAAGTGAGGGTTGGAGCGCGGCACAGCGACGTGCGAAACGGATCAGCGCAGACTCTCGCGGACCGAATGTGGTCGAATCGTTGGGATCAAATGTGCGACCACACTCGGGGCACCGCGCCCCTTGCACCCCAACCAGCGGATACTTGCACTCAAGACACTGCATGGATGATGCACCAGACATCTGAATTCAATTGTCGTCCCAGTTCAGTCGCCAGTCATCGTCAAGAGCCGTTTCGGCTTGGCCGCTGGACGCGTTGAGAGGATCGTACACGACATCAACGCCGCCATTGCTGTACCACTCGCTTGATCGCATCTCGAAGACAAGCGGATTTCCACCGGACCCGCAATCTGTGGCTGGCTTGAAGCGCGTGACTCCGGTGACATAGAAAGTTCCAAACCATCGCGGTTCACTCAGTTTCGGGGTACCGAATGAGCCCAGACCGTCCTCAAGCAGACGTGCCGCGACAAATGCTGGCTTCGCATAATGCCACCGAAGCCAGAAGATCGCGCCAGTCCGCCAGCAGACGACGTACAAAACACCAGTAATCGCAAACAGAATGAGCGACCGCCATTTGCTTGGCTGGCGAGGTTTGTGGTCGCAGACGAATCGAATCGCAACAACCGCCACAGCGGCACACATCACCAACGACCAAACAAACACGACCGGCACAAGATCGATGCTGTCGCGCAATCTTCCATCGGGCGACGAAAAAAGCACCAGCAATGTCACTGCAAGAAGCACCATGACCCACGCGAGTGCGGGCGGCAAAACCAAGTGGTCGAATCGCTCTGCAAATGTGCGCGGGCCAAAAGTAGACCGTTCCCCCGGATCAAACTCCCGCCCACACTCCGGACACTCCCCCCGCTCCAGCCCCACCAGCGAATACCGACACGAAAGGCATTCCATCCGAACTGCAGACCGCGGGATGGCAGGCTCGTCCCCTCGCATATCAGTAGTTTATCAGTTCGAGCAGCCCCCACAGCCCACGCCGCCCTACCCCAATCTGCGCGTTTCCGACGCAATCCACCCCTTCACCCCGCTTTTTTCGGACTCGCCTTCACGTCTTCTCGCAATCTTGCCGATTCCCCCAAGGTGGGCGGGTTTACTATGCCGCCCTGACCTCGTGCTGCGCCGTTTGCATGTTCCGTCCTCTCGCGCCGCCCGACTTCGTTTCGCTTTGTCTCGTTCGTTTTTTGGAGCTTCCCATGAAGGGTGTCATTCTCGCCGGTGGTTTGGGCACACGTTTGCGCCCCCTCACGCTTGTCACCAACAAGCACTTGCTGCCCGTCTACGACCGGCCCATGATCTACTACCCCATCCAATGCCTCATCAACGCAGGCATCGATGAAGTCATGGTCGTGACCGGCGGCGAACACGCCGGCGACTTCCTCAAGCTCCTCAAAAACGGCAAGCACCTAGGCTTGCGCTCCCTCCGCTACGGCTACCAAGAAGGCGAAGGCGGGATCGCCGACGCCCTCAAACTCGCCGAGGACTTCGCCGATGGCGGCAAGATCTGCGTCATCCTCGGTGACAACATCATCGAAGGCAACATGCGCAAAGCCGCCGCCGACTTCTTCACGCAAAAGTCCGGCGCAAAGATCATTCTCAAAGAAGTCCCGGACCCGCAGCGCTTCGGCGTCGTCGAATTCGATGGCGACCCCAGCAAAGGCAAAATCAAACGCCTCATCGAAAAGCCCAAAGAGCCGCCCAGCAACATGGCTGTCACCGGCATCTACTTCTACGACGGCGACGCCTTCAAAGTCTGCAAAGACCTCAAGCCCAGCGGCCGAGGCGAACTCGAAATCACCGACGTCAACAACTACTACCTCAACCGCGGCGACCTCACCTGCGAAACCCTCGAAGGCTGGTGGACCGACGCCGGCACCTTCGAAAGCCTCTTCCGCGCCAGCAAGTTCGTCGCCGAAAGCGGAGCGAACCACCTCGACCTCAAAGGCGCGCGGCCTGGCCTCTTCGGCGGTGGTATCCGCGGTTGATCGATCGCTCGAGCAAATATGCGTCGAGCCTAAACTCACCTATGCCCGCGAAGAAACGTGCCAATTCCAAGCAATCCGCCAAGCGCGTTGCCAAACGTCGCACGAGTGCTGCGGCGGGACGCGACTCGCAGTCCACGCAGCGCCGCGCCCGCGACGTCCAGCGGCTGCGAAGCAAACTCGAAAGCATGGAACGGTCTCTCGCTGGGCTTCGCGATCGACTCGACAGACTTGAGGACTGGGACGGCAGAACGGCTCTGCAAGTGCTGCAAGATGCAGGACTGATCGGCTGCATCAAAGATGGACCAAGCGACCTGAGTACGAACCCCAAGCACATGGAGGGGTTCGGTGAGTCCTAAGCGTTTGCTGGTCGACACAAACGTACTCGTCGCCGCGATTCTGGAGCGCGACGCTCTGCACGAACGGGCAATTACGCTGCTGGGATCAGTTCCAGCTGCGCTCATGACCTGCTGGCCCGTCCTCACCGAAACCGCCTATCTGGTAAGAACGCACAAAGACGGCATTCAGCCGCTTGTGACCCTTTGCAAACAAAGCCCGTTCGTCGCGATCGCCGACATCCATCCCAATGAACTTGCTGTCATTGCAAACTGGATGCGCAAGTACCACGCGATGAAGCCCGACTTTGCAGATGCATGCTTGATGCATCTCGCCGAGCGACACAACCTTGATTCGATCCTCAGTTTTGACGATGACTTTGACACGTATCGCACGACCACCGGTCGCGCGCGGCGTCGCCTCTTCGGCAGGGAATCACCATGAAAACCATCTCCCCCAAAATCTGGACCACTTCCGACCTTCCCGCCGCTCACGAACACGCCAAGGCTCACAACGAGCCCGTCTTCGTCCCCGCGCAGCTCTTCACCGACGATCGCGGCTGGTCCATGATGAACCAGATGCAAGGCGTCATGGGCCCCCAAGGCCAAATCAACTTCAGCGTGCAATACCCAGGCGTCGTCAAAGCCTGGCACCGCCACGCCCTGCAAACCGACTTCTGGATCTGCCTCCAAGGCCACATCAAAGTCGGCGTCTACCGCGAAACCGACAACGTCGCCTGGCTCATGGTCATCGGCGAAAAACGCCCAGGCGTCATGGTCATCCCGCCCCCGCTCTGGCACGGCGCCGCCACCTGCGGCGACACCCCCGCAGGCCTGCTGTACTATGTCACCCATGCTTACAACGCCGCGAAGCCCGATGAAGACCGCCGCGCACACGATTCTGTCGCCGGCTTCCCGTGGCATGTGCGACACGGGTAACGCGCGGCTCTATTCTGCCGATAACGCTGCATTTTCCCCGCGTTTTTGCCGATAGCATTGCCACATGGCCCAGCCATTGACAGACCCCACGCGCATCGCGGCTTCCGCCGCAGATTTCACTGCGCGCCGCCAGCCCGACCCCCTCACGCCCAAGAGCTGGCTGGGCCACCGCGCTCGCGAAATGCGCCTGCACCTCGAACGCATCCGCAAACCCGCCGCCCTCAAACGCGCTGTCTTCTTCCCTAACACCGCCGAAAGTTGCGGCAGCGCAAACCTCCGCGCCTATGAACTCGCAACCGCCCTCGAACCATGCGGCTGGCGAACCACCGTCGTCCCCGCGCAGCTTGAGCGCAGCCAGCGCCAACGCATCCTCGATCTCGAAAAGCCCGACATCGCCGTGATGCAAAAAGGCCGCAACCCGCTCAACTGGCCCGACTACTACACCACGACCGCCAAATGGGTCTTCGACCTCGACGACGCCGATTACAAAACCCCCGAGCAAGCCGTGCAGTGCGAAGTCAATTGCAAACTCGCCCACATGGTCACCGCAGGCAGCCAAAACGTCGCAACCTGGTGCCGCCAATTCAGCAAGAACGTCCACGTCGTCTGGACGGGCCACCCCATGCCCGCTGCTCGCCCCACTGTTCGCCCCTCCAAGCGCAACGCAATCGTCGCCTGGGCACAGTCTGACTCCATGAAGTATCGCGACGAAGCCGCAATCGTGCAGCGCGCCATGATTGATGCAGCCGACGCAGCCAAACCAACCACCTTCACCTTCCGCCTCTACGGCGTGCGCCCCGAAACGCGCGACGAAGCCAACGCCTACCTCCAACCCCTGCGCGACGCCGGCCTCACCTGCGAAACCCGCGAGTTCATGCCCAACAACGACTTCGTCGCATCACTCAACGAAGTCGCCATAGGCCTCCACGTCCTCGCCCCCACCAGCGATTTCGCCGAAGGCAAAAGTTTCGGCAAAGTCCTCGCGTACCTCGCCGCCGACGTCCCCATCATCGCCAGCGACCTGCACGAAAACCCGCACTTCTTCAAGCACCGCGTGAATGGCATGCTCGTCAAATCTCACGAGCAATACGTCGAAGCCGTTCGCGAACTCGTGCGCGATGGCAACCTCCGCGACACCATCGCCGACGCAGGCCACGCCAGTTTCCGCGACGAACTCTCCATCGAAGCTATCGCCAAACGCACCGACCATCTCTTCCGCAGCCTGCTCGCCGCGCCCACCAGGAACGAATCATGAACGTACTTCTCATAGGCGGTACTGGCATGCTTGGTCGCGCCTTCCGCGAAGAACTCACGCGCCGCCAAATCACCTTCACCGCGCCAGGCCGCGACCGCATCGACCTCAGTTCTTCACAAGTCGCCACCAGCACCGCCGCATTGCTGCAAGAAACCCGCAGCGACATTCTCATCAACTGCGCCGCCTGGACCGACGTCGACGGAGCCGAAACCCAAGAACCCGCCGCTACCCGCATCAATGGCGACGCCGTCCGCGACCTCGCCCACGCCTGCGCCGCCCACCGCGCCCTCTTCGTCAACTTCGGCACCGACTACGTCTTTAGTGGCATCGCAACCAAACCCTACACCACCACACAACCACGCGAACCCCTCAACGCCTACGGCCGCAGCAAAGCCGCAGGCGAAGCCGCACTCGAAACCCTCGATGCCAACCACTGGCTCCACATCCGCACCAGTTGGCTCTACGCACCGTGGGGCAAAAACTTCGTCCGCACCATGCGCACGTTGCTGCTCACCAAGCCCACGCTCAAAGTCGTCAACGACCAGCGTGGCCGCCCCACCAGCAGCGAACACCTCGCCACCACCACCCTCGCCCTCATCACGAACAAATCACGCGGCATCCAACACGCCACCGACGCCGGCGAGTGCACCTGGTTCGAATTCGCGCAAGAAATCGGCCACCTCGCCAACGCCAAAGGCACCGTGGAACCCTGCACCACCGCTGACTTCCCCCGCCCCGCCAAACGCCCCGCCTACAGCGTGCTCGATCTCTCGCACACCGAAAAACTGGTCGGCCCGATGACCCCCTGGCGCGAAGCCCTCGCGAACGTGATGGGACGTATCGAGTAAATCCAAGCCATCACGCGACGATTCCTACTATCCCCTCACCACACAAGGTCATCACATCGAGCGAGGCGCATCATGGTCGCAGCGAACAACACAAAACAAGTCAGCATCGCCAGCGAAGACCTGCCCGCCCGTCTCGCCGAGCTGCTTACGCGCGTCGCCGCCGGTGAAGAGTTCATCCTCACCCGCGCCGGCACACCCGTCGCCCGCGTCGGCCCCGTCCAGCCACCCCACGACCCCGAGAAAGTCCGCCAAGCTATCGCCGAGATGCGCGAGTTGAGCAAGGGCATGTCCCTCGGTGGTCTCAAAATCAAAGACCTGATGAACGAAGGACGTCGCTAACGCATGATCGCTATCGATTCGTCCATAGCACTCGCTTGGTGCTTCGGCGACGAACGCACACCGGCTATCAACGCAGTTGAGTCGATGTTGGTCGCGTCACAGGGCGTTGTACCGGTATTGTGGCGATTCGAAGTTGCAAACGTGCTCCTCATGGCCGAACGTCGCAAACGAATCACATCTGAACGTCGTCAAGAGTATCTGCACGCCCTCGCCAAGTACCCACTTGAAATCGACACAGACGGCTTGTACCAAACCGACCAGAACATCTTCCAACTCGCCGTTGCGTTCGGTCTCACAATCTACGACGCGTCATATCTCGAGCTCTCCATCCGCCGCAGTCTTCCGCTCGCAACACTTGACAAAGAACTTCGAACCGCCGCACTTGCAAACAAGCTGATCCTTCTTCCCGATACCATCTCTTGACTCTGGAGTACCCATGCACATCCTCCTCACCGGCGGCGCCGGATTCATCGGCAGCAACTTCGTCCACCTCCTCCTCAAACTCCGCCCCACCTACCGCATCACCAACCTCGACGTCCTCACTTACTCGGGCAACCTCGAGAACCTCCGCGGCCTCGAAAAAGACCCGCGCTACACCTTCGTCAAGGGCGACATCACCGACGAAAAAACTGTCATGCCCCTCATCGAGTCCTGCGATGCCATCGTCCACATGGCCGCCGAGAGCCACGTCGATCGCAGCATCCTCGACTCGCGCCCCTTCGTCATGACCAACGTCATCGGCACCCAAACCCTGCTCGATGCCGCCCGCCGTGCCAAAGGCGGCGCGTGGATGAAGAACAACCGCTTCGTCTACGTCTCCACCGACGAGGTCTACGGCAGTTTGCCGCTTGAAAACCCCGAACTCAAGTTCAAAGAAACCACGCCCCTCGAAACCAACAGCCCCTACAGCGCAAGCAAAGCAGGCGGCGATCTCCTCGCCCGCGCCTACCACCACACCTTCCACATGGACGTCGTGACCACGCGCTGCTCCAACAACTTCGGCCCCTTCCAATTCCCCGAAAAAGTCATCCCCCTCTTCGTCACCAACCTCATCGAAGGCAAGCAAGTCCCCCTCTACGGCGACGGCAAAAACGTCCGCGACTGGATTCACGTCGATGACCACTGCGAAGGCGTCTTGACCGCGCTCGAAAAAGGCAAAGCAGGCGAGGTCTACAACTTCGGCGGCAACAACGAACGCAGCAACCTCGAACTCACCCACGAAATCCTCCGCCTCATGGGCAAAGGCCATGACTCCATCAAGCCCGTCGCCGACCGCCCCGGTCACGACCGCCGCTACGCCATCGACTGCACCAAAGCTCTGCGAGAACTCAACTGGAAACCCACCCGCAGCGCCTGGCCACAAGCCCTTGCCGACACCATCAACTGGTACAAAAACAACGAAGCTTGGTGGCGCAGCGTCAAGAGCGGCGCCTATCGCGACTACTACACCAAGCAATACGGCGGCCGCTAAACCTCGCTTCTACCACCCACCCCGCAGCATCTCTGCCACCCGCTCGCGCGTCGGGCTCGCCGCATCGCGCACATACGCCCCGCTCGTCGCCGCCGCTGCCGCCACACACTGCTCCAAAGGCATCGCACTGGCCTGCGCAAACGCAAACCCTGCGTTGAAGTGATCGCCCGCGCCCGTGCTCAACTTCGGATTCGCCGTCACGGGTCCATCAACCCACACGCTGCGTTCACCCGCGCTCGCCGCCGCCGCACCCTCTCGCGGATGCACAACCACCGTATCAATCCCAATCGCGTCGCGCAGCCCACTCGCCAGCCGCGCCACGCGTTGCCCAAGCTCCTCTGCTTCATCATCCATCACCCCCACCACCTTCGCCACGCGCTGCGCCTCCGCCAAGTTGAGCCCCAGCGTCACCGCCACCACGCCCTCCATCTCGCCCTCCATCTCCCGAAGCTGCACCAACATCCCCGCAATATCACCATCCGTCCGCTTCGCCGGGTCCGACAAATCCACAAACATCCGCCGCCGCACACCACCAACCCGCGTCGGCATTCCCATCAGCACATCACGCATTAGCCCCCGCCAAATGCCCGGCACCCCACCCAGCAGCGACCAATTCACCACACCCAGCAACACCGAAGAACCCACCATCTCGCGCATCTCCCGCAGCCCCACCCCACTCACAATCGCCTCCCAGGTCACCGCCTGCACATTCGCCGTGTGATTGAACATGATCTTCCCATCCGCAAACTCCACCGCATCCGTATGCCCCGGCACCCCAATCGCAATCACCCGCTCACACCGCTTCGCAAACTCCGCAAAAATCGGATCAACGCGCGCATGCCCACTCGAGTCATCGCTGCCCATCCCAATCGACCCCACATAACTCACCTTCGCCCCCAACCCCGCCAACCCACTCGCCATCAGCGGCCCATTCCCCCCAAATCGCAACTCCCGCCGCACCAGCTCAATATTCGTGCTCTTCCCCGCCGCCCCGCCGACGCGCTCCGCAAACTCCGTAATCGTCTCAATGCGCGAAAAATCCTCCACGCGCATCGTCGCCCGCGACCTCACCGCATGCAAAATCGCATCCGTAAACCCATCAAACCCCACCAGCGCACCAAACCCGCGCGCCGATCCAATCGCCTCCGCCGCCGCAGCAAATGACACCATACCCCAAGGCTATACGCCACTCTCACGCTGGTTCTCACTGCGCCGTAAACGTCGACCCATCCAACACATCAAAGCTCACAAACTGCCCCACACTAAATTGCCCCGCCTGCTGCCGCACATCCGTAGGCCGGCAATGAATCGCCACGCCCGCATCCACCACCACGCTATCGCCCGCTATCGCAATCACCGTCCCCTGCACCCGCCGCGGCCGACCCATCACCGGCTCCACATACTGCCCCCCCGTCTGCACCACATCAATCCGCCGCGCCTGCGCCCGAATCGTCCCCAGCAGCCGCTTCCCCACCTGCGCCTTGATCTCACCCGTCGGCAGCAAATGCATCTCATAGCTGGTGTTGGGCACCAAAAACGTGATATACGCCGGCTTCGCCGCCGACGCCGCCACAACGCTGCCAAGCGTGCCGCGAGCAATCGTGGGATCAATCTTGCTGGTAGGACTGGGTGTGATCATGGGGGATAGTAGTGAGGAAGTGAGGAAGTGACGAAGTACCGCAGTACCGAAGAGACGAAGTACCGAAGAGACGAAGGAGCGAAGGGACACAGTCCCGAAGGAAAGACACGTGCCATCAGACTCGGAGGTTGTCGTCTTTGCCAAGCACGCGCACTGACTGCACTTCACGAAACGAGACACGGCCCGAGCGTGTGCCCGGGCCGTGGAGGATTGAACTCAAGTTGTGGGGTCAGAGCCGAGCGAACTCAGCGGCGACGACGCGCGGCCATCAGGCCGCCGAGACCCAGCAGCGCGGCCGCGCCGGGGGTGGGGATGTTCAGCCGGACGTTGTCCAGCGCGACCTCGGTCAAGCCGTTGTTGAAGATGCTGAAGGCGTAACTCCCGCCTGAAGGCAAGTTCTGAGGAACAGTCCAGTTCACGGTCGCCCACACGCCGTTGGTGCTGCCGAAGACCTGGAAGTTGCTGGCGGCGAGGGGGACGTCCCAAGCAAAGATCTGCACGCTGCCACCGGCCGGCGCAAAGTAATCGAACGTGATGATGTCGCCAGCGTTCAGGGAAACGTTCAGCCCGTACTGCACGCCCCAATCATCGATCGGGGTCAGCGTCGAGTTCGCGTTGATGAGAGCAAATCGCGCACCCTCCGTCGGGGTGACCAACACACCGTCGATGGTGGCGGAAGTCCGGCGATTCGTGCCCCACAGAGCCCAGTTGGGATACGTGGGATCGGTGGCGACGCTCCCGGTGTTGAACCCGCCGATGAGGCTGGCGTTCGCCGAACCCGCGATGGCCGCGAGGGCCAACGCACTAATAGCGATCGAAGTCTTCATATCTCTCTCCTCTGCCGCCTTTCGGTGGCGGTTGTGACTGGTGGCTCGCGCATGGGAAAAGCCAAGCGCGGGGAAACCGCCAGAGATAATGTAAACCCTCCCCCGTTTTTGTCAACCCGTTATGTATGTGATCTGCACAAAGATTGCGCAATGTCAAGATGGGGAGTCAAGTCCGGTGCGGGGCAGGTGGCATCACTCCCCCTCGTGCCATCAGGCTGGCTCTGCCGCCTGATGCGTTCCACCTGCATGTCCCAGCCGGTCGCATCACCCCTCCGCACACCATTAGTCTAGCTTCGCAACGCCGACTTGCTTCGCACATCGCCTTGCTGGCTCGCATCGTTGTCATGCAGACTTGTATTGCCGCCGCACCGGGTTGCAACGCGGTCGCGCTGGGCTCAATCGCCAGCTCGCTGGCTTGTTTTGCCTCGGCACCGAGCATCCACTCGGGCCGCTGTCATTCCCTCATACTTCATCCCCCCTCACCGCTTCACCCCCTCACCCCCTCACCTCTTCACTCCGTCACTTCGTCACTTCCTTCTTCTTCCCCTTCACCACCATATTCAAAACCTCCACCCCCAAGCTAAACGCCATCGCGAAGTAGATGTACCCCTTGTTGATATGCTGCCCCAAGCTCTCGGCTACCAGCATCACGCCAATCAGCAGCAAGAACGCCAGCGCCAGCATCTTCAGCGTCGGATGTTTATCAATGAACGCCGCGATCTTGCCCGACACCGCGAGCATCACGCCCACACTCACCAGCACCGCCGCCACCATGATCCAAATGTTCTGCGCCATCCCCACCGCCGTGATGACAGAGTCCAGGCTGAAAACCAGATCGATGATGACGATCTGCCAGATCACACCCGCAAACGTCACCTTGCTCTTTTTCCCATCACCGGGCATGTGCTCCTCGTGCTCAACCTTCGCGTGAATCTCTTTCGTCGCTTTGTAAATCAGAAACAGCCCGCCCAGCATCAGCACCAAGTCGCGCCCATCGATTGCCTCATTCAGAATCGGCAGCGTAAAAAGTGGCTTCCCCGCCAAACCCATGATCCACTTGATTGCAAACAGCAACGCCAGCCGCATGAACATCGCCAGCGCAAGCCCCACCAGCCGAGCCTTCTCTCGCTGCTCAACCGGCAGCCGACCGCACAAAATCGCGATAAACACGATGTTGTCAATCCCCAGCACAATCTCCATCGCCGTCAGCGTGAAGAACGCCGCAACATTCGGACCCGAAAAAAGATTGGCGTGTTCCGCCGGACCAACAGCCGCCACCGTTTCAGCAAGTGCAAATATCATGCACCCTGTATTCGGCCCCTCGCGCCCGCTTTCACAAATGAAATCTCCCCGACCGCACAAACTCCAATCACTCACCCCCTCCCCCCATCACCTCCCCA
>VYLN01000029.1_pt1 | contig 40129 bp, 32 predicted proteins | sample 5109471 | NCBI WGS metagenome assembly VYLN01 (sample SAMN12291806, study PRJNA351875) | freshwater metagenome | isolation source: freshwater lake | place: USA: Michigan, Lee Lake | collected 2013-08-06 | reverse complement strand
CAGAGGGCGTTGAGGAGCCACTGGAACATGAAGAGAGCGAGGGCGGGGGTGCGGAGTTTCCAGCCGCCGGTTCGCCAAACGAGCCAGGCAGCGACGGCCATGGCGATGTAGAGCAGCGTCCAGACTGGGCCAAAGAGCCAACTGGGTGGGTTCCAAGAGGGTTTGTTGAGATCTGCGAACCACTGGCCCATGGTGACGAACACGCCGGTTGCCGCAGCGGCGAAGCAAATGGCGAGCCAGGCGATGAGCGTGATGATCTGCCTTGGGCGCGAAAATGGGGATGAGGCGAGGGTTGGCATTGATGGATGTTACATGCGTGGAGCGCGGTAGTGTGCTTCGCGAGAACGCGCGGGGTCACATTGACTCACGTGGGGTCACATGGGGTCAGTCAGAGCGCTGGTACGGATGAGCTTCTTGTTGACGAATTCTTCGATGCCGAGCGCGGAGAGTTCGCGGCCGTATCCGGAACGTTTTCACGCCGCCGAAGGGGAGCTCGGGGGCGGTCTATGTCGGGTGGTTGATGAAGACCATGCCGGTGTCGAGTTGGTCGGCGACATGAGTGGCGCGAGCGATGTTTTGACTGAAGACGCTGCCGCCCAGACCGAAGGGGGAGTCGTTGGCGAGAGCGATCGCGGCAGCTTCATTCGCGACGCGATAAATGACGGCGACGGGGCCGAAGAGTTCTTCGTAAGAACTGGGCGAACCGGCAGGCAGATCGGTGAGGACGGTGGCTTCGAAGAACGGTTCGCGCAAGTGGCGGAATGATCTTTGTTGGTTGTGTTGATCTTGACAAAGTGATTACGCAGGCACGTCCTTGCACGAGGCGGAGATGACTTTGAGGAGCAACTGCTTGATCCACCAGCTTGCGTGCGTGCTGAAAGCCACGCCAGTTGCGGGGTCGTATGTATTGACGGCGCGGTGGAGGCCGATGGTGCCAGCTTCAAGCAGATCGGGAAAGCTGACGCCGCGAGAGGTGTAGTTGGAAGCAATTGCGACCACGAGCCGCTGGTGAGCAGAAGCAAGTTTCTCACGGCTGCATTGACAACTTTCGTTGATGATGTTCCAGCCCAAATGGTGTTCTTCGTCTCGCGTGAGGATTGGAGCGGCGTTGACGGACGCGAGATAGGCCGCGAAGTTGTGGGATTCGTTGGGAGACAGATCGAAGGGCAAGGGCGGTTGAACGAACTCGAGATGGATGTTGGATTGCACGTGGCCTCCTTTGGCGAGGGTGCGGTGGTTGGAGTTAGCGGCTTTTTACTGCAGCGAGCGCGGTTTTAATGAAGGGCGTGACCAGTCGCGCGGTAATGGCGTATCGCAGAAGTTGCACTGCGACACGCGTTGTTGGAGAGGGCGAGGACTCTTCGACTTTTGTCAACACACGCGCGGCGACGATGGTGCCGAGCGTCGAAATCATGTCATGAATGGGTTTGGATGCGCGGTCTTGTGCTGCTTGGGCCTCAGCTTCGTCATCAAATTGCTGGGCCCATGTAAGCAATTTGGCCTTTGCACCTTCAACAGATCGTGTCGCGTCGTGACGACCTGGGCTTGGGAAGTTTTTCATACGTCGCGCCTGTTCACAATGGATTTGAAGATCAGTAGACCACCGCCAGCGAGCAGGAGAACGAGCACGCCGCAGATGCATGCTGCGAGCGGTTTACCCAGTTGTGGCTCAAGCCACCACATGAGGCTTGCAGCAAGCAGCCACAACCCAGAAACACTGAGTAATGCTGCAATCAGCATGACTCCAACACCCATCACGAGATTTGAAATAGCAGTATGAGCGCGGGTCGCTTCTGCACGGACAGCGGAACGAAGCGAGTGGCCCTCGGCTTCGACAAGGTCGAAGACGTGGACAACAAGTTGAGAGAGCATCTTCACGGGGAAAGACCCTTGAGAGTTTTGAAGGTGACAGAGTCGCGTCGCAGCCTTTAGCTGCGATTGCGGCTGACGACCAGACCGATCAGAATGCCGACGCCCGCGGCGACAGCGATGCTGGAGATGGGATTACGCGAGATGACGCCCTTGAGCGCGTCAGAGGCATCGACAGCGGTTTCCTTCGCACTGTCTAGCTTTTCGTGCACGACTTCGCCTGCATGGGCAAGCTTTTGTTTGGCTTGATCGACGGCTTGATGTGCGTGCTGGCGAAGTTCCGCGCCGCCTGAGCGGGCTGAGTCGGCAGCCGCGTGAGCGATGCCGGAGATGTCGGCCTTGAGTGCGTCGACTCCCGCAGCCACGCGATGCGCATCGGACTGGAAGGTGCTGGAATCGGAGTTAGAAGGGTTTGCCATGGGAGAATTCCTTGAACGAGACGGCATGTGGATGCCTGGTGCGTGCTTGCTTGGCCACATGCCAAGCAAGGCGGAGCGAATCACGGACGATTGCTTTCGCAACGCGTCCGCAACGAATATGGGTGTGCGATGTGAAACAGATCTCACACACGCCGCGTTCGGTTGAGATCAGAAGGTGCCCAGGCCCTTGGATTGATCGGTAGCGGCAGCAGGGCTTGAGTCAGACTTGACAGCGTTTTGCATGCGATTCCACGCGTGTTTGGTCGCGTGCTTCGCGTGGCTCCACGCGAGGCGCGAGCTGCCTTTAGCGTGGTCCCAGCCGCGACTGAGATCAGACTCGACGCTCTCAAACGTGCGATTCTTGTTAGAGTCTTTGGTGAAACTCTCCCAACCGTATCGATACGCGGGCTCGAACTCGTCGAAGGCGTACGCGCTGCTGGCGTAAGGCATGGTGCCGTGCATTTCGCGCCAGTACTTGAGTTCAATCGTCGGATCAACAGCTTCGGCGGCGGCCTTACCCGCGAGGCCACCGACTGCTGCACCGATGACTGCTCCTGCAGCCATACCAACGGGGCCGCCGAGTACGCCGCCCATTGCGCCAACCGCTGCACCGACGCCAATTGCGCCGATTCCAACGCCGACAGGATGTGCGCCGGGCGAGCCGGTGATGGGATCGGTGTTTGCTTCGGATTCAGTGATTGTGCGATTGGGATTGTGGTGTGTCATGCGAGTCTCCAGAAAAAGTGAGTGAGGATTGTGAATGGACGCTCAGCGCTGGGCCCATGCCGGTGCGTTGTTGCCATCGACGAGAACGACGCGGGTGCTGTTGCAATCAACCGAACGTGCGAGCCAGTACTGGCGGTTGTCGATGGTGGTGCGATACGCATCGAGCTTGATGCTGTCGCCCACTTTGCACATCGTCTTTTGGTTGTTCATGTAGGTCACGGGTCCGAGCAGCACGAGGTAGTCGCCTTGCGACTTGTCGAGTGATCGAACTTTGATTGCACGAGCCGGTGCGGTGCCGTTATCGAACTTGACGTCGGTGATGTCGAGCACGCTGCCTTGCATGCTTGTCACTGCGCTGCGTTCGATTGCGCCGTTGACTGCGCCATCGTGGCCCCAGGCGTTGGACGGGTCGGACATTCTGTTATCTACACGCTTCTCGGCGGGATCAAAGCGTGGAGCGGGCACGTTGAAAGCCTTGTAGACGCGTTCGGCGTGTGTGCCATTGCTGAGCGTTGTGATATCCGCTGGTGTCTCGGGACTCTGAAGCACCATGTCTTTGGATGCGTCGATTCGCACGATGTCGTCGAGCGTCACTGTTGCGATGGACCACGGCAACAGGCGCTTGGTGTCGCTGATGCCCAGGAAATTCTGGTTAGGATCAATCGAAAGGAACGCGATCTGGCCCGAGTGGCGATCGAGAATGACATCGTTGACCTTGCCGCAGTCATCGCCTCGGCAATCGACTTTCAATCCCGTGATCTTGCTGATGGGCAGGTAACGCGAGTACGGCGCGCTGTAGGACTGGCCGTTGGATTCGATTGTCTTCAGTGCCCACGTCGGGCTGCCGCTTGCGTCACGCAGGCGCAGTTCGCGATTGCCCGAGCGGTAGTTACTCGCAGCGAGCAGTTGCTCGGGGTCGCGAGGCAGGCTCATGGCATCAACGACAACTTTGTCGCCGCGCATCGGGGCGGCGTTGGTTGCGTTGACAAACCACGATGGTCCGATGGCGACGCGCTTGGTGCTGCCATCGGTGGTTTTGATGCTGACTTCGACTTGCTCGCCGAACGTAGTTGTGCGAACGCGTTCGACGCCGGTGATCTCGCCTTCGATGCGAGTGTTCACCGAGTTTTCGAGGCTGCCGGCGTAAGGATCACCCGAACTCTTGTTATCAGCTTCGAGGCGATCACGCAACCCGTTCTCGTCTTTCTTTGAACCATCGCGCATCGCGTTCCAGCGTTCGACGGTGTATTCAGGAAAGAGCGTGAGCTGTTCGGTCGTAGCGGCAAGAACGAAACGATCTTTATCACCAGCCTCCCAGCGGAGTGAGGTGTACGGAACAGTCACGAGCTTGCCGGAAGTGCCGTAGTTGCCGGAGGTTTTGATAATCGCGTATTCGATGCGTCCCGAGCCGCGATCAAGAATGAGGTCAGAGACACTGGCGATAACTTCGGCGTTGTCGTTGATAATGTCGCGATCGCTGAGCCACCTGGCAGAGCGGAAATCAACAGTTGGCGAGATGCTTGCCGACGTCTGATGAGCTTTGTCGTCGCTCTGTGCGATGGCAGTAGCGGTTGAGCCCGCGAGTGCGACGAGCAGCAGCGCGGTGAGAACTGGGAGTGATGGACGATTCATGAGAATGGTGCTTTCTGCGCACACGAACATTCGTGTGCGCGGTTGTGAACTGAAAAGTTGCGGCAAGCAGACATCTCACGCACTGGTGCGCGTGTTTGCGAGTCTGTGCGGTGTGTTGAGGAGGACGACGTTACTTAGCGAGAATTGGCACTCGTGCTTGATTGAGCCGAGCAGCGAGAATGAGGAAAGTCGGTGCCCACAAGCCGACGAAGATACCGAATCGCTCGGCGTGGGCGGTATCGGTGGTTTTGTAGAAGAACCAGATAGTGATCGACGCGAGAATGGACACGAAGCCTGCAATGAAACAGATTGTGCCGAGCAGCTTTGTTGTGGATGGTGACATGGCGGAGCTTTCGTTCGAGGTTTGTGGTCGCGAGGGGACGCTGTGGGCTGAGTGCGCGGCGACGATCAATCGGCACCATGTTTGTCGGCCGAGTTTTTCAGGCCTTCGCCAGCTTTCTCGATGTCCTTGCCCACACCTTTGGTTGTGTTGCAGGCTGGCAGCAGCAGAGTGATGGCCGCTGCTGCGAGAAGCGCGAGCGTTTTCATTTGGTGTTTCATGGATTACTTTCAAGAACTTCTCTTACGAGAGTGGTTGGTTACGGAAGTGAATTGGGACGCCTTCCTGTGACGAGGCTGTAGACCAGACCCACCAGAAAGACGACGATGAAGACGAAGAACAGAATGCGGGCGATATAGATCGATTGACCGGCGACGCCGGTAAAACCGAGTACGCCTGCGATGAGCGCGAGAACGAGGAATGCGAGTGCCCAGCGAAGCATGATGAGTCTCCTTATGGATGAATGGGGGTTGATGACGAGGCTGCGGTGCCCTGAAGTTTGCGAATTGGCGGACGGAACCAACTGAACATGCGGCCAAAGAACGTGGGTGTTGGAACGGCAGACAGCGTTGCGCCGCCTTCATTCTCCCAGCGAGCTTGTGCTGTAAGATCGGCCGCGCTTGCGAGTCGCGATGGAGCCTCAACGACAGACGGAGTTGTGAATGCAGTTGCCATGTTCTTCTCCTGTGGCTAGAAACCGCGAGGAATGACGCTGGTGACGATCAAGATCAGGACCACGATCACGAGCAGGCCCAAGCCGCCGGATGGGTAATAGCCCCATTTGCGACTGTGCGGCCATGTAGGAAACGCGCCGACGAGTAGAACGAGCAAGACGATAAAGAGAATCAGGCCCATGAAAAATCCTTTCGATGTCGTAACAACGACAAGGAGTAACCAGCGAGGCAAGGCCCCGCGAACCACGCGCCGGGAAGTAGCGAGCGCGGCAGTAAATTGGCAACGAATGAGGCTACTTCGTCATCTTCGAGACCAGATCAACCAGTTCCTGGTACATCTCGTCAGCTGCAGCACCACCGTTATTCATCGCGGCCTTATGGCAGGCCAGCAGGTGGGCATTGAGCAAAGACTTGGCGACAACTTGCAGCGAGGCGCGAGCAGCCGTGATTTGAATGATGATGTCGGCACAATACCGATCTTCTTCGATCATTCGTCTAATGCCGTCGATCTGACCCTTGGCGCGTTGTAGTTGCAGGAGGTTGGCCGACCTTGCCGCAGGATCGATTCCGGCGGCAAGGCGGTCAACAGTTTCTGTCAGGGCAGGCGAAACAGTGGACGAAGCAGTACGAACAGACTTGCGAGCCATGGACAGAATCTCCGAGAATTGGAAGCCGCGAGATTACATCGTCGGGACGACAGGTTTCGCCGAGGGGGTGACGATAGGACGCTCAGGATTCTGATTGTCCTTGCCGGATGCGTTCGACGACGTTGCATGCATCGGTTGTTTTTCGGGCATGCCACTGGGTCTCTCGCTTTGGGGCGATTGCATGGCGGGCTTGCCGTCCATGGGTTTGCTTTCCGTGGCGTGCTTGCCGTCCACGTTCTGCTTGCCCGACTTTGCGCTCGCGTCGTGTGCACTGGTGTCTTCGCTGGCCTTGTAGCCCACGCTGGTAACGGCTGCACATGCTGCATCGCAGCCGCGTTGGTCTGCACCGATGACGGCGGAGCCAACCTTGACGGAATCGGTGCTGACGTTGGGAACGGCCTTCAGAGCGGTGGTGACCTTCTTCACGCACGTATCGCCCGACATGCCGTCAATGGCGAGAGTGTGAGTGGTGGGTGATTTGGCAGTTGTGGTTTGCATGAGTTGCATCCTTTGGAGAGGGTTCTTGGCGGCGGGATCACATACCCCACACCGGTATGACACTATACCACCGTATGGTATACTTGCAAGCACATTTGCCGCCTTTGCTTCGTGTATAGCGTCTTTGCGGGGTACGAAGCGGTCATGGCACTTCTGCATGACCGGTACGGCGAGAAAATAAACGAGAAATGATGGGGAAGCTTTTGAACTCGTGCGGAATATCTAAGGGAATCATGCCCCGCGGATAGAAAACTTTCAAGTTTTTTGCCCCCCAACCGGGCTTTACTCGGGTAATCTATAACCGTTGCTAGCGGGTCTGCTGGCTTGGTTGGGTTTGGCACGGAGTGCCGCGGGCGATGGTCGGCTGTGTGTGGCCGGGTGTTGCACGATTCGCAAGGAGGCGGTTATGGCGTCGCGGGCGCTTTTGGTCGATCAGTCGATCTCGGGTCAATCAGGCTTGGTTGCAAGTGGCACGATTGAAATTGCAGTCGCCCCGGAGGTTGTTGCATCAACTGCGGGACACGCATTCGGCAGTGCACGTACGTCGCAAGTCGAGCATGACTCAGCGGACAAAGGCAAGGGCATGCGCCTGGCGAAGTTGACGGTGCAGGGCTTCAAGAGCTTTGCGGACAATGTCGAATTTTCGTTTGATCATCCGATCACGGGCATTGTTGGTCCCAACGGCTGCGGCAAGAGCAATGTTGTCGACGCTATCAAGTGGGTCCTGGGTGAACGCAGCAGCAAGAGCTTGCGCGGGACGGAGATGATCGACGTGATCTTCGCGGGGAGCGCGGGCCGCAAGCCGATGGGGATGGCGAGCGTGAAGCTGACGTTTGAGAATCCGCTGGTGGATGTGAAGCCTGGGCATGCGGGGGTCGCGGAGAGCGCGGAGGGGGCAGCGGAGGGCGCGGAGGAGATGGCGGGTGGCGGGGTTGTTGGTGCTCAGAGTGGAACGGATGCGCTCGCTGTTAACGAGCCAAGTGCTGACGCGATAGATTTGACGCAAACGCTCGACTCAAGTCCTGCTCCGATCGACGCGATTGCTGCACCTATTCGGCCCGCTGGGATTCGAAGGAAGTATGGTCGGCCGCTGCCGGTGGATAATGACATCGTGGAGATTGAGCGGCGGCTGTATCGCGATGGGGGCAGCGACTATTTGATCAACGGCAAGACGGCACGACTCAAGGACATTCGCGAGTTGTTCCTTGATACGGGTGTCGGCGCTGATGCGTATTCGATCATCGAGCAAGGCAAGGTTGATGCCATGCTTATGGCGAGTCCGCAGGAACGGCGGGTGATTTTTGAGGAAGCGGCGGGGATAGCGAAGTACAAGCAGCGGCGGATTGAAGCATCTCGCAGGCTCGAGCGGACCGAAGCGAACTTGAAGGTGACGCGCGAAGAGCTTGAAAGCACCGAGCGGCGGTTGCGGCTGGTGAAAGGCCAGGCGGCGAAGGCACGCAAGTTTGTCGAGCTTGATAGCGAACTGCGAGCGTGGCGCATGGCGCTGGCCTTTGATCAGTATGACGATCTGCGCGTGCGGATTGATGGGCTGACGAGTCGGCAGAATGAGTTGGGGATTGAGCAAGAGAGTGCTCGCACGCTGCTGACAGAGCTTGAAGAAGGCAAGCAGCAAGCGGAGCTCGACAAGCACGACGCGCAGCAGAGCCACAAGCAACTTGAACAAGCTCGGCTGACTGCACAGCATGCGCTGCAACAAGCTCAGCAGCGGCAGATGATGACGCAGCGGCTGGTGGAGCAGACGCAGCGCGAAAACCAAAGTGATACGGCATTGCAGCTTGATTTGACGCAACGCGAGCAGCTTGCGGACGTCGCGATGACTGACGCGAAGGAAGCGATCGCGGGTCTGCAAGAGAAACTGAGCGAAGCCGAGCGGCGATTGCAGGAATCAGCGAGTGCCAAGGCCGCGTTGCTTGAGCAATTCGGCGACAAGCAGCGTGTGAGTGCGCAGAAGAATTCCAATGCGCAGCGGATTGATCGCGAGCGGCTGCAACTGCTGGCGAGTATCGAGGGCGACGCGAAGCGTGCGCTAGGCATCAAGGAGCAGATTGATCGCGTGACGGCGACGCTAGCCAGACTCGCGGGAGATCGTGGCAGCGTGGAGCAGCAGCAGGGTGCGGCGCAGGCGCGCGTGGATGAACTCAAGGCGCGGCACACTGAGTTGGAAAATCAGCTCAAAGCTCTGGATGAACAGGTCAAACAGCTTGGCAGTGATCGGCAGTCGCGATCGGGTGAAGTTGCAAGCATTGACCAGGAACGCGTGCGGGTGGAGAGCCGGCTCGCGACGCTGGAAGAAATGACGCAGGCACGCGTTGGCTTTGCCGAAGCGGTGCGGCGGGCGATGAGCATGCGCGAGAAGGGCGGCGACGCGAATCCGTTCGCGGGTGTGGTCGGGCCGCTTGCGGATTTGATTGAGATTCGCGCGGACGTGGTTAGCGGCAGTGATGCCAGCCTTGCCGCTGATGCGGGCAACGCGGTGGAACTGGCACTGGGCGATGACTTGCAGGCGCTGGTGCTCAGTGAACTTGCGAAGCTGCCTAGCAGCGAAGACCTTGCGAAAGTGGGCGGGCGGCTGACGTTTGTCTCGCTTGCGAATGAAATTGGTGCGCCCACGGCGGCGCGTCATGAAGCGATTTCCATTGATGGCGTTGATGGTGCGAGCATGGCATCTCGCGTTGTGCATCTGCGGTCGCTTGTGACGGCTCGCGCGGGTGAGCATGCTGAGCGCGTGACGGGCGTGCTTGATCGGCTGCTGGGTGACACGTATTTGGTGAGTGATCTGGACGCTGCGAGTTTGCTGCTGGCTGGGCCGCTTGCGGGAAAGCGGGTGATGACGCGGCGCGGCGATGTGATTGATGTGCAAGGCCGGGTGACGGCGGGCCCCACCACTACCGGCAGCGCGGATAGCTCGACGAGTTTGCTGCGGCGGCGCAGCGAGTTGGAAGCTCTGCGCACCAAGGCGACTGAGTTGGCGACGCAGCTCGCATCGCAGCGCGAGCAACTCGCGAGCGTGGACAAAGAAGCAAGCGAGCTTTCGCAGCAGGCCAGCCGAGTTCGCAATGAGCTTTCACAAACGCAGCGGACAGCGGCGAGTGAGATGGCGAAGCTGGAGCGATTCGGCTACGACATGCAGCGACTGGTGCGAGAAGCGGCGAACGCAGAACAAGAAAGCTCGCAGGCTCTGCAGCGGATGACGAAGCTCGAAAGCGACTGCGCGGCGATGCGAGAGAAATCGCACAGCCTAGGCAGGCTTGCAGAGGAAGAACTCGCGGCGGCAAACGCGCTGGCGGTGGATGTGCGGGCATTTCAGGCTCGGACGGACGCGGCGAGCGAGCAGGTCACAGCAGCGAAGATTGAAGTTTCGACGTTGAGCGAGCAGTTGATATCAGCGCGGCGCGAGTTGACGCGGCAGGAAAGCTTGCGCGATGATTTGGCGCGGCGGCTGCGCGAAGTGACGACGAGATTGTCGCATCACGAAGGCCGACTTGCGGAACATGCGGTGGCGATTGCGGAAGCAGTTGCGATGATTGCAACGGCGAGCGCGCAAGGCAAGGAGCTGACGACGCAACTGACGACGGCGACTGCAACGCTTGATGAAGTTACTGCGAAAGTGTCGGAACTCGCTGAGAAAGTGCATGTCGCCCGGCAGCGAGCAACGACGCTTGAGCGTGACTTCCACAGCTTGGAAGTTTCGCGGCGTGAGCTTGAAGTGAAGCGTGAAAACATGGAAGAGCGGACGATGCAGGAACTTGCCATCGATCTGCAGGTTGAACAGGGCGGGTATCGCGAACTTATCGCGAGCGATGTTGCACGCGTGGATCATGTGATTGCACAAGCGACGATTGATGAACTCAAGAGCCTGATTCGCAAGCTGGGCAGCGTGAATCTGGATGCAATGACCGAAGAGACGACGCTGGAAGGGCAGAACGAAGCTCTCGTCAAGCAAGTTGCGGACATCGAAAGTGCTCGCACGCAGCTTGCGCAGTTGATTGAAGAGCTCAATCAAGTGAGCAAGGAGCGTTTCGGCGAGATTTTCACGACGATTCAGCATCAGTTTGCGAGCGAGCAAGGGATGTTCCGGAAGTTGTTTGGTGGCGGCAAGGCCGAGGTGCGGCTGATGCCGCTCATCAAGGAAGTCGAGCAGCCCGACGGATCGATCACGAAGGTTGAGACGGACGAAGTGGACATGCTCGAGAGTGGCGTGGAAGTGATTGCGAAGCCGCCTGGAAAAGAGCCTCGCGCGATTTCGCAGCTTTCGGGCGGCGAGAAGACGTTGACGGCAGTTGCGTTGCTTTTGAGTATTTTCCGCAGCAAGCCGAGCTGTTTCTGCATCTTGGACGAAGTGGACGCCGCGCTGGATGAAGGCAACGTGGGGCGGTTCAACGCGGCGATTCGTGACTTTACGGATCAGAGCAATTTCATTGTGATTACGCACAACAAGCGCACGATGCAGAACACCGATCGGCTGTATGGCGTGACGATGCAAGAACGCGGCGTGAGTACGCGAGTGAGCGTGCGGTTTGATCAGGTGAACAAGGACGGATCGATTGATCCCAACCTCAAGCCGGTGAAGCTGGAGATGAATGCGATCTCGGCAAGCACGGCAGCGGCGAACGCGGCGGCGGTGAGTGCATCTCATGATGCTGAAGTGAAGCCGACGCGTAGTCGTGCGGTGAGGCATAAGCCCGGCGCGAAAAACGCTCGCGTGAGTGATGGCGATACGGCGGCATCGACCGACAAGAGCGACTCGCCCACGGCTACGAACGCGAGCGGTGGGCAGGCTTCTGGAATAGTCATGCCAGCGGTTGACGCTTCGTCTGGCTTGCAAGTGCTGGCGACAACTCCGATTGAGCCACCCGTGATTGAGGTTGTGCGGGTTGAACCAGCGGTGAGCGAATCGACAGCCGCATCTGCGCCGGCGACACACGCGGTGGAGCAACCGATGACTGTCATGACTTCGCCGCTTGGACTTGGCGATCAGCCGGGTCAGCAGACGACGCTGGGGATGTCGCCCTTGAAACGAGCGCTGGCGAAGCTGCGCGAGACGGTGCAGAATGAACAGAAGCAGGAGAAGTCAGAAGGTTGAATCTTGACGATGCCGATTTACAGAATCGAGATCGCAAAGGGAACGTGTGGCAGGTTTACACTTGATTTATGTGTGATGGAAAACGCCGCGATTTGTCGGCGTTTTTCATTTTGTGCTTTGAAATGTGCCAATAAGATTGGTCGACGACGACTCATGCTATCGGCGTCAGCCGCCCGTCGCGGGCTGTTCGTCGGCGATGTCGAACTCGCGCGTGCGGACGACAAACACGGGTCCATTGCGTCGCACTTCGAGCAGGATGCGAAGTTTGTCAGGAGGCATCGCTGCGAGCTGCGCGTCTGGCGTCAGGCCAGCGGCGGCTTCTTTGCCGCGGCGGAGGTCGGTGGCGTCGAGGAGTAGAATCGCCGTGGTTTCAGCGATCGACTCAAGTTCGACTGATGGCGTGAAACCTTTGTAGCGAGTAACTTCCGCATCGAGAATTGACTTGATGGTCGCATCAGGTGCACCTTCGCGATTCTCGATGAAGTCGCGTTTTGCTTCGCCCCAGCTTGCGGGCACGTCCATGCCGGGCATGGCGGCGGGAGCGACGTCGGAGGATTTGTTGCAGCCGGCGAAGGCGAACGAAGTGATGGCGAGCAGCGCGATGTGGCGGAGACATTGCATAGGTGATTGTTGGCTGGCGACGCAGCGGCGAAGGCGTAGCGGCAGGTCCGCGAAAGCGAAGCTGTTTGCACAAGCGAAGTGCGATTGCAATCACAGAACCGGCTAACTTGCTTTGCGACGCTTGGTGCGCGGTGCGATTGGACGCACGACGGAAATAACAAGCGAATTGAACATCTCGATACTTCCCGATTTATTCAGGATTGCGATCAACGACTCGCGCGGATTCGCGGGCAGCAGCATGTTCTCTGGGTGCTGTACTTCGTAACGCCGACCATCAACGAGGATGACCTCAAAGGGGCGAAACGGACTCATCCGTAGCCAACTTCGTATCTGTTGAAAATTCTCGTACTTCTCAGCCATTGCTTCCTCCCTCGTTCAGCGTGCCAGCCCCGCCTGCTCCGGAAACTGCCCCAAGCTGTGCGTGCGCATGGTTTTCTTCTGCAGTTCAAGTTCGGGCGTGAGGGTTGCGAAGACGTGGTCGAAGATGTCGTCGGTCGAGGGCTTGGCGATAGTTTCGGCAGCCTTAATCACGTCCGCCACCATCACCTTGGCTTCTTCATCAAGTTGCCGCTGCTTCTCGTCGTTCCACAGACCCTTGGCGGTCAGGTACTTTCGCAGGCGAATGATGGGGTCTTTGCCGACCCAGGCTTCGACTTCCTTGGGGTCGCGATATCGGCGGGCATCGTCGGCGGTTGTGTGGTCCGCAAGGCGATACGTCACAGCTTCGATGAACGTCGGGCCGCCGCCTGACTTGGCCCGCTTGGCGGCATCGCGCGTGACTTTGTAAACCGCGATCAGGTCGTTGCCGTCAACTTGCATGCAGGGAATGTCGTAACCAATGGCTCGCTGGGCCACGGTTTCGTTGTTCATCTGGCTTTCGCGCGGCACGCTGATGGCCCACTGATTGTTCTGGCAGAAGAAAATCGTCGGCGTTTGGAAAACGGCGGCGAAGTTCAGAGCCTCGTGCACGTCGCCTTCGCTGGTTGCGCCGTCGCCGAAGTACGTGATCGCGAGTTTCTTCTCGCCGCGCATTTTGAAGGCCCACGAAATGCCAACGGCGTGCAGCGGCTGCGTGCCGATGGGAATGCAGAGGGGAGTTTGGCAAACGCCGGGCGGAATTTGGTTGCCGCGTTCGTCGCCCATCCAGTGCAGCAGCACGTAATGCATCGGCAGCCCATGCATCCACAGCGCCGCGTTCTCGCGATAGCAAGGCACGAGCCAGTCGCTGCCGCGTTCGAGGGCGTAGGCACTGCCGATCGCGGCGGCTTCCTGGCCTTTGTTCTGCGGATAGGTGCCCATGCGGCCTGAACGTTGCAACTTGAACGCGGTTTCATCAAGGGCGCGGCACTTGCCCATGTAGATGAACAACTCGAGGATTTCTTCATCCTTGAGGACGGGCGTACCGTCGGGGTTCTTCGCGAGTTCTTGGTCAACGACGCCGTGCTCGTCCATGATTTGGAGGTGCTCGACGTTGGCTCCGTAGACGGTTCGAATGGGCATAGCCAAGCGTAGTACGGCAGGTTGCCGTGGAGAAATCGGCGTGCCGAAAGCGGACGGGGCGACTGGAAAGGCAGGCGGCGTCGCGGGCGGGTTCCTATCCTCGCCGCATGATTGACTTGAAGGCTCTTCGCGAGAATCCCGCCCGTTTTGCGCTTGGTGCAAAGGCCAAGAATGTGCACGTTGACATCGACAAGTTGCTGCAACTTGACGAGAAGAAGCGTGGCATCACGATTGAACGTGAGAAGCTACGCAGCGAACAGAACCGGCTGAGCAAAGAAGCTGGGCCGCAGATTGGCAAGTTGCAAGGTGCGCTCAAGGGCGTGAGCGGCGACGCGCGGGCGGCGATTGAGAAACAACTTGAGGAACTCAAGGAAGCACCGGCGAAGATGAAGGCGGCGATTCAGGAACTCGAAGCGCAAGAGCAGGCTCTTGAGCCTCAGATTTTGGATTTGCTGCTACAAGTGCCGCTGCCGCCTGATGGCGATGTGCCGGTGGGCAAGGGCAGCGATGACAATGTGGAGATCAAGCGTTGGAACCCTGTGGGCTTTGACGTGAGCAAGAGCTTTGAGGTCAACAAGGGCTTCAAGCCCAAGACGCACTTGGAACTGCTGCGCGATCTCAAACTCGCTGATTTTGAACGCGGCGTGAAGCTTGCGGGCTCACGCAGCTACATCTTGAGTGGCATGGGCATGCGGCTGCATCAGGCAGTTTTGCAATACGCGTTCAATTACATGATCGACAAGCACGGCTTTGTTCCCATGAGCGTGCCGACGATTGTGCGTGAAGAGACCATGGTGGGTACCGGCTTTTTTCCTGCCGGTCGCGAACAGGCGTATCACGTTGAGGAAAGCAAACGCGGCGGCGGCTACGACTTGTTCTTGACGGGCACGGGCGAAGTGGGCCTGATGGGCGTGCACAGCGGCGAAATTCTCGATGAATCGCAACTGCCCATTCGCTACGTGACGGTTTCGCCTTGCTATCGGCGTGAAGCTGGCGCAGCGGGTAAAGACACGGCGGGGCTGTACCGCATTCACCAGTTTGACAAAGTTGAGCAGGTGGTGATTTGCAAGGCCGACGAAGCCGAGAGCCGCGCGTGGCACAAGAAGATGATCGGCTTTGTCGAAGAGCTTTTGCAGAGCATGGAGATTCCGTATCGGTTGTTGCAATGCTGCACGGGCGACTTGGGCGTGAAGAACGCCGACATGGTGGACGTGGAAAGCTGGATGCCCAGCCGAGATGGTTACGGCGAAACGCACAGTGCGTCGCGGTTGTATGACTTCCAGTGCCGGCGGCTCAACATGCGTTACCGCGCGGGCGGTGATGCGGGCAAGGGTGAGACGACCTTCTGCCACAGCCTCAACAACACGGTACTGGCATCGCCGCGCTTCTTGATTCCGCTGCTGGAAATGCACCAGCAAAAGGACGGCAGCGTTCATGTGCCCAAAGTGCTGCGGCCTTACATGGGCGGGGCGGAGGTCATTCGCTGAGTGCGGGACTGACGCGCGTCGATCAAATAACGAAAGAAGAAACGCCGAGAATCTCGCGATTCTCGGCGTTTTTCGTTCGTGCGAGCAAAGCGATGCTTACGGATTCGTCGCGATCTTCGCTGCGTCCGCTGCGGTGCGAGCCTTCAGCAGCAGCACGGCAGCTTCCACTTGCAGGTCGATGCCCTTGGTGACCAAGTCATCGGGGTTGGGCTGCTCAGTCTGATCCTGGCGCTGCACCACGCCGAGTTCGTTGATGGGCAGCACATCGGCGTTGCGCCGCAGCGTGCTGGCTTTGCTGATTTGGTCAGGCAGCATCTCAACATGCATGTTGGGTTCAACGCCCCAGACCGTCTTGCCCGGACGCTTATGGATGATGCTGCGATCAGGCAGCATGTAGTGAGCGGTAGTGAGCTTCAAGAAAGCGTTCGCAGTGACAGGCCACACGTTTTGCACGCTGCCTTTGCCGAAGCTGCGCTGACCAAGCACCAACGCGTCGATGTCGCGCGTCTTGCTGTACACGCTGATGGCGCCGCTGACGATCTCGCTCGCGCTCGCGCTGCTCTCGTTCACAAGCACGACCACCGGAATGTCGCTCAGCGTCGCACGCTTGGCGTTGGTGTACCACTCGGTTTCTTCAATGCCGCCAGCCTTGCGAGCACTGACGATGGGCTCGTGATCAAAGGGCAGGAATCGCTGCGCGATCATGCCCGCTTGATCCAGCAAGCCGCCCGGATTGAAGCGAAGATCAAAAACCAAGCCTTTCAGGCCTGATTGCTTCATTTGGCGAATCGCGGCATCGAGTTCATCCGTCGAAGTGTCGGCGAACTGGCTCAGTCGCACGTAGCCGATCTGTGCTTCCTTATCGACAAACCAGTCCCAGGCATCTTCGCGAATGCCGCTGCGCTTCCAGCCTTTGATGCTGGGCACTTTGATGATTGATCGGCTCAGTGCGAACTCAAGATACTGCTTGTCGGGCTTGCCCGCTTCGTAGCCTTCGTCGTCGGTGGCATCGTCTTCAGGCGTAACAGGATCATCGCTGCGTTCCACGCTCAGCGTCACAGTGGTGCCCTCGCGGCCTGTGATGAGATCGACAACTTGATCAAGCGAAAGACCAAAGACGCTCTTGCCGTCAACTTTGCTGATGATGTCTGCGGGATGCAGCCCCGCTCGCTGCGCGGGTGTGCCTTCAAGCGGCGTCACGACCTTCACGCGCTGCTCGGGGTCCATCTCAATCTGCACGCCCACGCCCACAAACCGGCCTTGCGTGTTGCGATTGAACCTTGCGACTTCATCAGGCCAAATGATGGTGCTGTACTCGTCGAGTTTGCCAAACGCGCCCACGCCAAACTCGTGCAACATCGCTGCAACGGGTGCTCGCACGCTGGTTTCGTTCGCCGCAAGCACGCGGTCAAGCATGCCTTCAACTTGGAACGCGTCGTACTGCGTGGGCGACTGCGTGAGGCTTCGCTGCTCACGCGTAATCGCATCAAGCATTACCCGGCGGAGGTCTTCATTCTTGACGCCAGCAAAATCAAGCGAGGCTTGCAGGTCGATCGTCGTATACATCACTCGCAGCGTTTCAAGCCCTGCCGTGAGCATTTGATTGATGGGCACCTGGTCCACATGCTCGCGCGAGCGTTGCAAGCTGTTCAAAATGATCTCGCGAGAAACGCCGCTCAGGCGTTCTCGGTAATCGCCACCCACGGGGTTATACGCGGGCAGTTCCTTGTCGCCTCGCAGCTTGCGGCGTTCGTTGCTGAGTTCCCACAACCGCTGGGGCACGTACAGCCGCAGCATTTCCTGCCGCTGCACCATCCGGCGGACATCGCCGCGATACGTGCCCGCGACGTCGCTGAGCGCATCAAGCAGCACAAACAACTCCGTCGCATCAAGCACGCGATTTTCAGTTTCCGCCGTCTTCGCCATCGTGAGCGCGCGATCGCGCAGCGTCATCACGCGGTCCATCTGCAGCACAGCGTTGTCGTCTTTCATCACAAACTGCAACTCGATGGCCTTGCCCAGAGCCTTGGCCACGTTCGCGACGGTTTGCTCGTCTGCGAGCAACTTGTCCATCTCGCCGCGGATTTTCTCAATCTCGCTTTGCCGATCAAGTTCACGCTGCACGATGTTGCCCGTGTAGGCCTTGACGGCCCCCACCACCACCGCATCCGCATCAGTCACCTTGCCATCGTCCACCATCTTCAGCAAACGATCAACTTCAACTTCATCGCCCGTGCGGGCAGCGTCCCACACGCTGGTGCCCCACGCGGCCATTGTCATCTGCCGGGGAGCCGCCGCTTTGTCAGCGGCAACGCGCTTGACGCGAAGCCCGGGTTCAGGCATGACACTGGACTGACCGGCAGCGAGCGAACCATGCGACAACGCAGCCGCCGCCACAAAGAGAGCGAGCGAAGGCTTCACGCGGGCAAACAAACGCATGTGTGTACTCCTGCGGCGGGCATCCGCATCTGGCTAAGGCTTGGTACCTTGTCGCCCTTGCAAACTCACTGAAGGACCTTCACGTTCGACGCACGCAAGCGGCGAATGTTCAGTGTCCCATCGACCAACCTACCCATGGCAATCACAGGCAGCGTATTACCGCGCATGACTCGCCGCTATCGGACATCAGTACGCGTTACCGTCGGTACTTGGTTCGCCAGCGGAGCCCGAACGTTTCCGGGCGTTAGGGTGATTTTGCGTGCGGTGACTCGCCCCGCGAAATCGCTTGGCCCGCGCCAGTTCGCACGGTTTCCTTCATAAATGCCTGATACCTGTCGTTCAGGGTTTCGGTTGGTATGCCGGTGTAGGCACTCAAAACATCAATACCGCGCCGCCGCATCGCATGAATGGAAGCTGATCGACCGCCAAACTTGTCGCGAATTTTCGCTCGCAGCGTGCCGGCTTGCGCGTCCTTGACCATTGCAACAAATGGCTCGCGATACGCACCGTCGTCACCTTCCATGAGGAACAACGTGAGTGCCCAGACTTGTGCGTAGTAGTCCAGCGGGCTGTCGCCGCCGCGAGACATGAGGTCTTGCGGTGCTTCGCGCAGCAACTCTCCGAGTGAAAGCGTGCGATCCTCCGCGACGGCTTCACGCAGTTGACCGAATCGCTCCCAGTTGGCCCAAGGCAAGAACTGTGGCGTGGTGCGGTCGCTGGTGGTCCAGCGGAAACCTTCCATGTACGTTGCGATGCCCTCTTCGTACACGATGGGCAGCGGATCTTCAAAGTTGTTCTGCGTGTACTGGTGCCAGCCTTCGTGCGCGGTGATGGTGAACGTGTCACGCCGGCCAATATCCCACAAAACCGCCTTGCCACGGGCCGCAAAACCACCGCGCGCGATTTGCAAATACGGATCAGCGTCCGAGCCCATGACTCGCAGCGTGAGGCGTTCCCACTGCGGGCGATTGCCCATGATGAACGTGTCCATCGGTGCATCCGGCGCGGGGAGCGGCGCGAGCACCGACGTGTAATGCTTGAGTGCAGCTTCGGCGAAGGTCGGTAGCCGCGTCAGCATGGCCTCGCTGGTTGCCGTGGTATAGATGCGGTAGTTGGTTGTGCTGATGAGTTTGCCCGCGGTGGTTTCAAACGTCCACGCTTCAGTTGTGATGATGGGTGCCGCAGTTTCGACGGGCGCGGGCTCTGTCACAAGCCCCATTGCGCCGCTGGTCATCGCGGGAGATGTCGTGCTGCGCGAATCACTCGAGCAGGATGCGATGGTGAGAGCAAGTCCCGCGATCGCCGCGATCGCGAGTCGAGTCAAGCCTCGCCCAGCATCAGACAACTTGACGAGCCGCAAGCCCGGCATCTTTGAAAACGTTCGCGATGGCAACTCAAGAGGCGTGGGCAGCATGCAACCTCCGGCGTGACAGACAATGTACGGTTCGCCACCGCTCGCGGTTGGATGCCACTGGCTGGAATCCAGTCTGCGAATGTGAATTTTCGCCTCAGCCGCCCGCGCGTTTCAGCTTTTGGCGTGCTTTCGCCACACGTCCTGCTTGGCAAACCCCTCCCGCCGATCCGGAAAGTCCAGCCGCAGATGACAGCCGCGACTTTCCTCGCGCCACAACGCCGCTCGGGCCATGACCGCGCCCACCAGCAGCATGTTTTGCGTCTCCCAGCCGAAGGGCTCGTCGAAGATTTTGTCGAGCGTGTAGCGACCCCAGAAGTCGATCATCTCGGCGACGCCTTGCAGCTTCGCGCCCGTCCGCTCGATGCCAACATTCTTCCACATCGCGCTACGCAAACTGCTACGCACGTCCGTCAAATCCAGTTCGCCGCGATCGCTGGGGCGAATATCGCTCACGACGCTGACAGGCCCCGGACGCGGCAGACTGCGCGAGCCGTTCCAACCATCCGCCGCAGCATCACCCGCGATTGCGCCGAAAACCAACCCCTCCAATAGCGAATTGCTCGCAAGCCGATTCGCCCCGTGCAAGCCGGTGCACGCAACTTCGCCCGCGGCGAGCAAGCCTGGCACATTGGTCCGCGCGCGAGCGTCGGTCTTCACGCCGCCCACCATGTAGTGCGCGGCGGGGTGAATCGGCACGAGATCCGTCTGTGCGTTGAGGTCAAACTTCTTCAGCAGTTCCGCGAAGCCCAAGAAACGTTCGTTGATGTCGCTGATGTGCCGACAATCCAGGTAAACCTTGCCGCCGCCTTGGCGAGCAAGTTGCCTCACGATGGCCTGACTGACGACATCGCGCGGCGCGAGTTCCGCCATCGGATGCACGCCCAGCATGAATCGGTTTTTCGCTTCATCAAGCAAGTACGCACCCGCGCCGCGAATGGCTTCAGTAATCAAACTTCGCGATGCACCCGCCAGATACAGCGTGGTGGGGTGAAACTGCATGTACGCCATGTCGGCGAGCGTCGCACCTGCGCGGTACGCCATCGCCAATCCATCCGCCGTCGCCTGCGGCGGATTGGTCGTTTCGCGAAAGAGCACGCCGCTACCGCCAGCAGCAAGAATCGTGCTGCGAGCCCAGATCATCTGCAAACCAAACTTGGGATGATGCGTGATGGCCCCCATGACAGGCGAGCCTTCGCCATCATTGGGAGTAATCAAATCAAGCGCGAAGCAGTTAGAAAAAACTCGCACGCCAGCAGTTTGCTTCACACGTTCAACGAGCACCTGCTGCACTTCCGCGCCTGTTGCGTCACCGCCCGCGTGAATAATGCGATGAGCCGCGTGGCCCCCTTCACGCCCCAGCATCACTTTGCCACCGGCATCGCGATCAACCCGCATGCCCCACGCGAACATCTCCTCGATCCGTTTTGGCCCTTGCTCAATCACCATTCGCACGACTGCTTCATCGCACGCGCCCGCGCCGGCGGCCAACGTGTCCTGAACATGGCTCTCGATGGTGTCCTGCGGATCAAGCACGGTCGCCACGCCGCCTTGGGCCCACGCGGTATTAGTGTGCCGAAAATCACCCTTGGCAAGCACGATGACTTCACCATGCTGCGCAGCCGCAATCGCCGCCCGCATGCCAGCGACGCCTCCGCCAATCACCAGCGTGTCGGTGAAAATCTGCGGCAGCAGCGACGAGCGAAACGGAATCAGGAATCGACGCGAGTCGAAAACTACATGCATTGGTGCATCATACGAGAACAGGCCACAACCACGAAGGCACCGGCACGTTCATCGCCTTTGAATTCACTCTTCCCGGCGGAAGACCGCAACGACATCTTCAATAGGCACAACATACAGGCGATTGCCGCCCTCAAAATCCACGGGAATCGCGTGCTTGGGGTGAAAGAGCACGCGGTCGTAACGCTCCAGCGGATAGTTCTCATCACGCTCGACCTCAGCCGAGATCGTGAGAATGCGGCCCGTCAACGTGGGAATCTCGACTTTGTCGGGCAGGTGGATGCCGGCCTTGGTCTGCTTCTTGTCGTCGTCTTTGCGAATGAGCACGCGTTTGCCGATGGGCTCGACAACTTCCAGCCCGCGTCCGGACGCAGTTTTGTCGGAGCCAGATTTGTCTGAACCCGGTTTGTCTGAACCAGGTTTGTCCGGCGAGGGCTTCTCGGGCGTGGCGTCGTCGTCGGGTTTCTTGGGAGTCTTTGCCATAGCTGTGCTAGAGAATAGTGGTGCTGACGCGGTTTGGATGCACATTGCAAAATCTGGTGTCGGTCGACACACCGCGGGGACCGTAGCAGCGTCCGGCGGCTTGCTAACATGCCGGTCGGTTCGAGTGACGCAGCGTTCCGTCGGCGGGCCGACACGTGCCGCATTCTCACCAGTTTTGAGGCTCCACTTTGCAAGACCTCCACAAACTCATTCTCGATGTGCCCGATTTCCCCAAGCCGGGAGTGCTTTTCAAGGATTTCACGCCGCTACTGGGCGATCCGCGCGGGCTCGCGCTCGCCATCGAGTACATGACCAATCCCTTCCGCGGCATGAATATCGACACGGTGGTGGGTGCCGAAAGCCGGGGATTCATCTTCGGCATCGCCGTCGCGCAGGCCCTGAGTGCGGGCTTTGTGCCTGTGCGTAAAGCCGGCAAGTTGCCTCGCCAGGTCCGCAGCGTGCAGTACGCGCTCGAATACGGCACTGATCGTCTCGAGATGCACGCCGACGCGCTTGCGAAAGCCAAACGCGTGCTGATCGTCGACGATCTGCTCGCAACCGGCGGCACGCTTGAGGCGTGTGCGCAGCTCGTGCGCGAAACTTCGAAGCCCACAGGCGGCGTTGAGATCGTCGGCATCAGCGTGCTGATTGAACTGACCAGCCTGAGCGGTGCCCGAAAAATCCGCGACTGCGGCTTGGTGCAGAGTGCGCTGAAGTATTGAACGATCCGCACGGCGAAGCGACCAACCAAAGTCAACCAGTACAAACGAAAAGACGGCTGCTCGACCAATCGAGCAGCCGTCTTTGTTTTGAACTTCGCACTCAGTACTCAGCACTTCGCACTTCTGCCCCCACCCTTACATCGGCACTTCCTTGAACAACACGATTTTGGGCTTCTCGCCCAGTTGCGTGACGTTCGACCGGTCAATGACCATCAGGAACCGCCGCTGAATGCTGGGCAGAATCGGATCGTCCGTGCCCGCCGCCGGCACGTCACTTTCGCGGAAGCCGAAGATGGTAAACCAAACGGCGAACACATCGCTGCGGGTCGTCGTGCTAGCAATCATCGCTCCCGGCACAATCAGCTTCTCGCTTGAAGTGTTGCGCAGATCGCGGAACTTCGAATCGTTCGGACTGCTGGGGTTATTGTTCGGGTTGGGCCTTGTATCGCCATCAAGCGTGTGCCGCTGCAATGGATCAAGCCCGAAAAACGCTGCAGATACGGCACGAGTCGGACCAGTCGGTGGCGCACCCAGAAGTTGGTCGTAGCCGAGGAAGTCAGGATTCGTGGGCAATCCTCGCACAATTTGCTGACGGAACGACTTCGCCTCCGCCCTCACCGGCGTCACACCAATGTTCTCATTCGCCGCCGCGTCAGGCCACAGAGCTCGCGCGAAGATCAGTTCGCTCGTACTGCGGAATCCCGGCTGGCTGCGAATGCCAGGAATCGCCGTCGAACGCTCACGCGTCTGATTCGTGCGCGTCCACAATTCATCCGGAACAAGCGGCGTCGTCCTCGTCCAAGTCCAAAGCATCGGCGCGATGCGATTCGCGAGTCCATCGGCGCCGTTGGAAGTAACCGGCCCCGCCAAATTGTAGATATCGCTGGGTTGCGTGATGAGGCTGGTACGCACCGCCGCATTCAGACCTTGCGTCTCAATTCGTTGCGCCATGAAGATTGACGCATCGGTACGAAAACGCTCAGGATACAGATCGCGGTAGGCGGCCAGGGTCGGGGCGATGTCCGCCGATTGGTCAATGACCGGCAGCGTCTGATTGCCCGCGGCACTGACGCGGAACTGCAAGAACGGATTGTTGTCGTAGCTGTTCACTCCGGTCTCAAATACGCGGTAGTTCGCGTCCGCGACGTTGCGCGGCGCAACCAGATCAGCCTGGTCGGTAGTCGTCTTGAGCGTGGGCACCGGGCTCGCCATAGGCAACGTGCGAAGCACCGCAACCGGCGCGGTGTTGATGTTGATGAGTCCGGGGACCGACGTCGTCAATTGCTCGCGAACTCGGCGAGCAACATAATCATTCACCGCTTGCGGGTTATTTGGTGGCACCGCCGTAAAACCCGTCGGTGCCTGAACAGTTGAGAACTGCTCAAGCACACTCGCCGCGGCGGGAATGCCCAAGCCCCACGTCGGCTCTTGGTCATTGGCAACACCATTGGCAACACCGTCGCCGTTGTAGTCCACGAAGGGCACGAACCGATCCGTCGCGAGATTGCCGTTGTCGAACATCAGCAGCTTGGACGCATCACTCCGCAGCGCATCCTCAGGATTGGAAGGAGCGGGCACAGTTGGCACGGGCAACCGGAAGCTGCCCGTAGCATCGCGAGGCGCAAGCCACAAGGCAGGATCATCCGCGTATGCAGTCGCGGACACCGCAGTCAGCGCAGGGCCCGAAACTTCGTACCCCATCGCAATCGCAACCGCCTCGCCCAACGTGGTGTAACGCCGACGAGCCTCAGCGAAATTATTGGGATCAAGCGCAGCCGTCCCAGGAAACGCCGCCCCACCACCCACCGGCATCTCCATAGGCCCAAGCCCCAGCGGCAAGAGCAAGTCCGTCAGCCGGAGTGTTGAAACACTGTCCACGCTCCTGCCGTCTGCAAGCATTTGAGCTTGCTGCACGCCTGCGCTGTTAAACACGAACTGGCGGAACCTGTCGCTTTGAATGATGTTGCTCGTTGTCGGCGTCGCCGGCGTTTCGAACTTTGCAATGCCCGCCTGCAACAACGACGGATACATCTCGTTGTAATAGCGATACAGCGACGCATCGACCGCGCTGCTGGCCTGCAGCACACCGTCGCCATGTGTCGTCGCGAAAAGGCGACCCGGGTAGCCAATACCTTCGCTCCCCACCGTCGACGTATTCGCAACCATCTGCGTCGTCTTCCACTCTGGCGGCGTGAAACCCATGTCCGTCACAAGTTGTGGTGGCCGAATTCGTGGTTCAATGAGCAGGCTCACCAGGTCCCTATCAAACGCCTTGAACGCGCCGCCGAATGATGTAGCGCCACCAACAGATCCCGAGGAAGGATCGCCTTCGTACGCAAATCTGGCGTCAATCCGGAAAGGCACGGTGTCAAGCAAAGGAGAATTGCTCGAGCGGTTCCACGCGTTCTTCGTAGCAGCGCTCGACTCAACGTACTTGGGTTCGATGCAGTACGCCGGCAACATGCCAGACGGCGCACTGCGAACAGGTGTGACGCCAGGAGGCGTCGCGCCACCCTCGTAATCAAATCCTGGATCACCAGGCCGGCGATACGAACGACCCAGAATCAGCGAAACACCTTTGTCATTGGGTTCCGCACCGCCAATCGACGTGCCGTCCATTCGAATGTCACCCGTTCCTTGCGGCACTGCGGAGTCCAAGGTATCGAGGAAGGGAATCTTGAACCGATCCAACAACACATCGTTGCCGACTTGGTTGGGTGGGAAGATCTCATTCGGAACAGCCGCTGGATCACCAATATCGGGCGGCTCCCCTAGTGCAGGAGGCGGTACCTGTACCACGGTTGCGGTTGCATTTTGGCCAGTCCACAAGGCTTGACTCGACAACGCAGTCGCATCGATCGGCGTCAATTCACTTGGGATGCGCCGATCCGCGCGCCACAGCGTCACCGAACGTGGCCCCGGCGTGGCTGGATCAGCCGGAATCACGTCAACGAATCGGTCCACATTCTGCAAACCGCTAGAAACGTTCACCCCCGACGAACCGGGGTCCACGGTATTGATCGGTGCGTACAAAGGAATCCAGTAACGCGGCACTTCACTGGTCGGGTCGGTTGGGTTTTTGATGTCCGCCGCGAAATGCCGAGTCAAAATTGCATCCACAGCGGTTGAAAGATCCTTGGCATCAACACCATCTGCCTGACCCAAGCCACCCCGGTTATCCAAGCGTTCCGCAATTCGTGCCGGTGGCTCCGACACAGCATACAAGATCGCCGATTGACCAGGTTGAATCGTGATCGGGTTCAGTGTAATGGGTGGCGCGTTGCGTTCAGGTGACGTGGCGGGGGAATCTCGATACACAAACGCAGCGTCGGTTTTCTGCTCCAACGACATCAGGAGGTAGTACCGCGCTTCTTGACCTTCGCCCACGCGAATGTACTGATGGTCCCGAAGACCGTCGACGCGAATGCGCGTCTCGTCGGTTGAGCCAGCCGCCAGAGCGTCGAAAGCCTTGATCTCGATTTCATCGCCATTCGCCCAGCGATCGCTGTTGCTGATCGGCTGCTTCGAATCACTCGTCACCGCCGTCCTTGGCAACCGACCGTCGCTGAAGGGGGACCCGCTCAGCGTCACGGGAACCTCAAACGGATTGACAACCTTGAACGCGATAAGGCGTGCCAGAACTTCACTGACGTCGGCATCGTTGGTGGGACCCGTCGCGGAGGCCGAGCGGATCTTGTTATCCGGCGTCGACTTCGATGCGGCGTTACCACCCGGGAAAGTTGGGTCAATTTCAACAGGGTCGTTCTCGCTCGGGTCGCCCGGGGGAGGAACAGTTTCTGCGATATCGACATACATCGTCAGCGTCGAAACCTGCGTGATGAAGATCTGCGGTTCCACGCCGTACACGTTTACTGCCGGAGCAACCACCTGCGTGTTCGCCGGAGCGAGCTTTGCTTCGTCCAGTGCCAGTCGCCGGTTCGCTTGCTCGCCATTTGTCTCAAGATAGTTGAATCGATCACGCGTCGCGAACCATGGCACAAAGTTGTTCAGCGGATCAAGAACGTTGGTCGACGCTGGCAACGCTGGGGGAGCGAGCGGATTCAACGCCGCAAGTACCGGGGCCGACAACACCACCGTCGCGCTGCTCGGACGTGAATCGGCGTCCGCATAGTCCTTCAAGTTCACCGCCATGTGCGCCGCCGTGATCAAAGCTGCTTCAGGCCCGCGATATCCGTACGATAGCGTGCGTGTCGGCCGCTTCGGACTCACACTACCCGCGCCACCGGTGCTTTGATCAATTGCCCATGCACCATCCAGGTACGAAAACGGAGCCAGACCCTCGGCATAGCCCTTGTACAACTCTGCCAGATCACCACGAGCACTTACATCGCCAGTATCAAGAATGCTGCGCAGATTCAGTTTCAGCTCGTTGCCCTGCAGTCGGTCAGCGTCAACACTCACCACGCCGTTCGCCGCGGTGATGAACGACGACTGACTGCGAAGCTGGCGCGAACCATTCAGCGGCGTGATGTAACGGCGGATGTCGCTTGCGAACAGTCGCATCGTGCGATCTTGCACTTCGTCCGGCGCGGGATCCATATCGATCCCGCCGTTGGGAAGCAAATCGAACCGAATCATCTCAAGCGATTCAGGCCGATTTGATCGGAGTGGATCAAAGCGTTGCGAGAGCGGGCCATTCGTGTCGTCACGTCCGCCCAGCACCACTTCAATCGCCGACCGCTCATCGCTATTGACGCCATGGCGGTTCAGCAACTCGCCAAGGTCGGCTGTGCTAAACAAGCCGCCAGGCAGCATGCCGTCGGCAGCCGTTGACGTGCTGTACGCACCCCCAGCAAACCGCTCCTGAGCGCGGTCCCATGCAAGCGTCCGCTGCGAAGCCCAGTCGGAGAGACTCAAGACGTTCGTGGGCAAGTTGCCGGTCGCCGGATAGGGCGCTGAAAAGATCGATTGGAGCTGCTTGAACTGATCAGCGTTCGAGAGGTTCGGCAGATTCTTCAATTGCGCGGCATACTGACCCAGCGCAGAGTTATCCAGCGTCACTGTGTAGCTTTGCTCACCGAGAATCAAGCGGGCGTTGTTTCCATCAATCACGTCTCGCGACACAATCGTGTTGGTTGCAAGGCTCAACTTCAATGCTGCATATGCCGACGAGCCAGCACGGAACGCTGCCTGCTCGGTGTACTGCGCATAATTCTGCGGCAAATCCGCATTAAAGCCTTGGGTGCCCCCAAGATCCGTTGGATCCTGAATGAGACCTTGGTACCCGGCAATTGCACCATTCGCGCCCGTGGGATTCTGATCCGCATATGTATCCGCCTGCGTGAGCAATCGACGCAGGTCCACATCACCAGGCGTTGCCCCAAACACAAACGTGTTGTTCGCACCAGTCGTGAACTCCGTCGCCGTCGTCAGGTTCACCATGCCTGAAAGGTCGATCGCGCGAGCAGCGACAAAGTACCGCACGGTCGGCGAATTGAGCGAAGGCGCAACACGCCGGCCCACGCCTGCAAATCCGTCAACCATCTCAAACAGCCGCGAATCAAGCATGCCGTCGCCGTCTGCGTCGGCCCATTGCGATGTCAAAGTGCCCGGACGGAACGCGCGCTGCTGGTACATCGTCCAGTGTGCCGGGTTGTCTTGTTCAGCGTCGTTACCGAAAACCAAAACCGGCGGTTGAACCGTTTGTTCCACACCGTTCACATCCCACAGCGTCTTGTTCGCTCGCAATTGCAGCGAAGTTGCCCGGAAATTCCCACGCAAGTTTTCGGTATTGACAAATGCACCATCGGGCGCGAAGTTGGAAATTGAAAGCCAGTCCAAGTCATACAAGTAAGGACGCGTGGGGTCTTGCGCTGAGCTGATGCCAGATCCATCCGCCAAGGTGTAGTTGAAGTTGACCGGCACCATGCTCGCAAGAAATGGATCACTGGCGGGAATGCGATTGAGCGGATCATCAGCGTTCGCCGCCGTGTTGATTGCTTGCCGAACTTGTGGATTCACGGATCCCACCGGATCGAAAACACGATTGTCTGGCGTGCCCACCGCCGTTGACAAATTGGGCCGCACCCCCGGCGCATCCGACGTTTCGCGACGTTCCAGAGCGCGGAACCCAGCACCGCCCGGCAAACCGCTGGTCGCAGTCACCGAAGAAACTTCGCCCGTAAATTCCGTCGCCAGGGCATCGTCAGCAACGACCGTAGAAATCCACTCGCCAACCTTGGGCGCAATCTCGTCCTGCTGCACCCGGCTTTGCGACGCCGACCGCGTGCGCGAGTCAGCATTTCCCAACGCGACGTACACGATGGTGATGACCGCTAGCAGCGCGAGCGTCCCCACCACCAGTACGAGGAACGATCCCTCGCGCCCGCGACGCGGCTGCATCGCACAAGGCTTGCCCGCAACAGCACTCAGCACGCCCGTCATGGACGCGCGAACAGCAGGCTGGGAAACCATCAGGCTCTTGGCGTTCGGGCTCTTGGCATTGGAAAAGTTGTTAGTCATAGTGCACACTCACCGCCGTGATCGCGAAATCTTCGCGAAGAAAACACTGCTTCAGACCGCAAACTCGCCGCGCGAATCAACATCGCACGCGATCAGTTACTCGGCACAGAGAAGACATACTCAAACGTTGTCTCGATACTCGGATCAATCGGATCAGCAATCGTTGCCCGCACGCGAATCATGCTGGGCCAGCGCCAAGGCATGGTGGTCTGCGCGGCGTCCTCGGGCTCGGTGTTGACTGCATCAAGATCAAGCGAAGGATTGAACGTCGGATCAAGATACCCGAAGTAACTGGTAATGCTGATCGGCGAGCCGTCCTCATCGCCGCGGTCGTTCGCGCCTGGTGCGAGGTCATATCCGTAAATCAGTCGATTGGAAACCGGATGATGATCCGGCGCAATCGTGCCGTCGCGACGCTGCACAGCCGTGCCAATATGTCCCACCTCGTCAACTTGAGGGTTGTACTTGTAATAGCCAAACACCCCATCACGATTGGGAGCAGGCGGCGGCAGCGGATTCTCTCGCGGACCATACCAAATCGTCGTGCCAGGCGTGCCCGTCACGCTGCCATCAAGATCAGTCTCACCAAAGCTCCACTCGACAATGAACTCGGTGCAGCTTGCAAGCAACACTGAACTCTGCAGCATCCGCCGATCCGCAAGAATGCTCGCGACATTCCGTGATTGGACTGCACTGAGCGAGTTCGTGGTGTCAGACGCACGTGCAAGCAAGTCATACAACCGCTCGGCACTTGCCGAGTAGCGTGGACGAATACCCGCCGCATCCTCGGAACCAAACCCCACACCATCAAGCTCAAACTGGTCGCTGTTGTTAGCCGCTGCAGCACGCCCTGGGAACGCGTTGCTCATCCACGCATGCATGTAATCAACCGATTCGTACGGACTCGGGCGCTGTGTAATTGAATTGGGCGGACTCCCGACAGGCGAGAACGAAAACGTCGAGCCCGGTGCCGGAAATGCAGGCGAGATCAAACCCAATTCGCCAGGAAATGCGATGATGGGAGAGAAACCCACGTCGTCTGGTGGCGCTGCTGGTATTCGCGTATCTGCATATCCCAAAACCTGCGAACGAATCTCGGCGAGCGATGTCGTCGCGATGTCCACCAAGCCGCTCGCAAGATTCGGGCTGGGCGTGAAGTTGGCACCAATTGCCCGATTGTAATTGTCGGCGATGCCGTCGGCTTGATCGCTGTACCAAGCGTAGTTACCAATCTCGCCAAATGGCAGATCGCGATTGGGCGTCTCCGGCCCCGAACCACGATTGATGCCACGAAAAATACTCGCCGCTGCTGGTTGTCCTGCGATCTGACATTCCTTGTCGCGCTTGCGCAGATTGTCATTCGCCGGGATGTCATAAATCGCAACCGTCGGCAATACACCTTCGCTTGTGTTCAGCGGCACCAACAGCGTGACGTTGCGCAGAAGCGACCATGAGTTCGCCGCAAGATTGGGATTGGGCAGATTACCCGGATCAGGTCGCCGACCTAGTCGCAGATCCTCGTTATTGGGTTGTTCTGCCTGATTGGTGTCATTGACCTTGGGCTGCTCAACGTTGTCTGTGTCGTCAGTTCGGCGCTGCTGTCCATGCCCGTAATAGAGCATCGCCTCGTCGGACTTCGCCCGCCATGTTTCGTCGCTGAGCGAAGGCCGCTGCGTCTCAAAGCTGCCCTTGCGGAAAAAGATCACTTCATCAATGCGCCGCAGCCGCTGGCGATCCGCTTCCTGCCCCACAAAAAGCGGAATCACATCCGCGTTGTTTCCGGTGCGCTGCAAGACACCATCGCCGTTGCGATCAGCATACTGCTGACGAATCGTCAGAAAACCGTCACGAGAAATGTTGCCAAAGTCGGTGCGAAGTTGCTGCTCGAGCAGTTTCGACACTTGATTCACGCGGCTCAGCCGGCGACCAGCCGAGACTGTGTCACCCACTGATCGGAAAATCGTGGCAAGACCCACCGCAACAACAATGACCGCACCCAACGCGACCAGAATTTCCAGCAGCGTAAAGCCGCGCCGACCGTGCACTGGCTGGAATGAGGAAGCGAGCGTGTCTGGAGTAATGCGAGCGTTCAAAGCGAGATTCCTTCTGCCCAGGCAACTAATCGTGCGGGCGAGCGATAAGGCGGCTTATTCCGCTTAGTTGGCGCCATACGCAGCACGCTGCGGAGCAGAGATCGAAAAGACACGGACATTCGCGGGCGTCTGCATCGTGAAGAGAATGTCCACCGTCGTGCCGCCTTCATCTTGTGTGCGATCTTCAATGCCGTCGTCGAGCGTCATGATCACAACTTGATTTGCGCCGGTTCCTTCCGTCGTCACACCAAGTACCGTCCACACTTGACCCTGCGGCCCCACAAACTTCTGTCCCGCGCGAGGCAGCCACGCCAGCACCGCTTCATCACTCACTCCGTCAACCGACCCAGCTTCAAACACCACACGATTGCGAGCGACCGGCGTCGCATTGCCCGCTGGCTGGTACACCGACAGCTGCGCCCGACGAATCGGCGAATACACACTGCCTTGCGTGCGTCCGCCATCAAGCGTCGGCACGCCGACGACCTCCGGTCGACTTGCCGGCCCGTTCTCAGCCACAGCCAACACCCGCGTCGCACTGGCCGGATCAAACACCGTGTTCAGATCACCGCGAATGCCCGGGTCAAGCCGGCGCACAAACAGCGCGACCTGAAGTGCGTCACTCCCCCGCGGCGGAAGCGTTCCCGACGTTCCTTTGTCCCGTCGAATCGCCACATCCCACACAAACTGTGGGCCATCGTTCTTGGCACGCAGCGACTGCTGCGCCGGTGTTGGATTCGGAGTGTCGCGGAACTTTGGATTGGGGTACAGCCGCATGAACTGCGAAATCTCAATTTCACCCACATCGTCAATTCGCGTGCGAACTGAATTGAAGTAGCCCGCAACGTCCGCAACGATGTTGCCGGCCTCCGGCACGCCGAAGATCAATGCGCCATCGTTGTTTGTGTCGAACGCCATAGGCGCATTTGCACCCGGGCTATCCGTACCCATGTCCCACTGTGTGCGGCCTCGTTCGATTTGTCTCGCGGCCGGCGGACTGAACGTGCGGTCAATCCGCACACGGTCAAACGCCCCGGCGAACGGCTCGTTCAACTGCGGGCTCGCCCTTATGAACGACTCAACGCTCTTGGAAGTCGAATCACCCTGCACCGCGTCTGCTGCTTGACGCTGCTGCACCACAACCGCTGGGAAGATCGAAGCCAGCCCGAGAAGGCCCAAACCCAGCACGATCACACCGATCAGAACTTCAATCAGCGTAAAACCGCTGCGATCACGACCAGCACACTGCGAAAGGAACTGATTCATGGCTTGACCTCCTGAATAGCCCCGAGATATCGTGAAAACGTGAAAATGCGTGCGTCAAACGGTTCTTTGACGTTGACATCGGTAGGCGTAGCAGCATCAAGCTTCGGTGCAATCCACGCGTTGATGCGTTCTTGCACTTGCACTGCATCCGCACCAGGCACCAGTGCAAGATCAAGGGGCGACAGCGTCGTTATATCTCGCGGAGCAACCAGCAACGTGTTCGATGTACGATTCACGCTGCGAGCACTGATACCAGTTGCAACGCTGCTCTCAAGCGCGAGCGCGATAGTCTGCACAGGCTTGCAAAGAATCGTGTCGTTGCTGCGATCGCCAAGCAAGCGATGCAACGCCGTCGTCTGATTTGCCTGTGTGTTCAGCGGATGCAGTCTGCTACTAGCCAGCAGCCGACGAACCACCGGAACCAGGTCGCCATCCAACTCATCCAAGCGATTGTCCTGATACGGAGCCGCACCGCGGAATTCATCGCTGGCAACAACATCCACAACCAGAATCGTCGCGTTGTTGTTCGTCACCAGATTGCCGGTCTGCGCTTCGTAACGCACCACAAACGTTTGCCGACGCCAGCCTTCTTCGGCGAGGTCAACATCCAGCACGTTGGTCTCCGGAAAGACCCAATTGCCACCTTCAGTTAGAGTGCTGGACGCATCATCAATCCATTCATACCAGCCCGACGGTGCCGCCGCACGATGCAGTGCACCCGGATCAGCAAAGCCGCGAACCGTCCACCGCAATGGCAACGTCACCGGCTCAGCCAGAGGCACCTGCACGAACACTTCGCGATTCGCGCGAGCAGGGGCATTGGTCACCGGGTCTCGCAGCACTTCGCTGTCTTTGCCCAACACTTCATCGTTCTTCAAGACACCAACTGACACAGCCGGCACAATCTTGCAGCGACCGTTCTCAACAATAAACAGCGCAACAGCATCACCCGATTCGCTGCGCAACGCCAAGTCGCGAGCTGCCGAAAGTCCAACGCGAAGCTGGTTTTCTGCAAGCGAACGCTCACTCGAACGCAACAAGCTGCCCAAAGCACCCGCCGCGAACGCGAGCAAGATGATCAGAATGCCCGCCACCGCCAGCAGTTCAACGATCGTGTAACCACCGCGCCGCTTCAATCCGCCAGCATTCGCAGTCCACTCAGTTTGTGAAGTCACGTGACGCATCAGCGCTTCACCTCCCCATACACCACAATGTTGTCACGCTCGGCTTCAAACCGGCGCTTGGTTCGCTCCACAACAACATCGCTCACATTCAATCCGGCAGCAATCTCCGCGTCAGACTCATCGCCAAACACACCGTTGGCACCAGCCGCCACAAGCGCCCACATGAAGCGACCGCGCAGCCCCGGGTTCTTCTGCAAGTCGCGATCTCCCGGCACATTCACTTCGCCAGGAATGCTGGACTCAGGCGTGAGGTTCGGGTCGTAGTACCGCCCGACAAGCAAAGGCACATTCATCTCAGGAATACTTGCCGGCGCACGATACGTGCCGCCCGGCTCACGAAACTCATTGATCCACAAGTAGTATCGAAGCGGCGCGTTCTTACCATCGCGCAACTCCACCCGCCGACCACCGCTCGCGCCCGCGTCCACAAACAACCTGAACGCACCATTCACCGAAACAAACGGCTGAAACTGCGAACCAACCTGCTTGCGCTCATTCGCCGCTGCACGCCGAACTGCCTCAGGCACTTCAAAGCTGCCATCACTCAGTGGCGTGTAGAACCCAGGCCCCTTCACACCATCAATCGGGACGCCAGTGATTCCCGCGCCGTACACCGAATCAAGCCCGCCCGCGAGGTAGTAACCCAGCGAAAGCGTGCTGAACCGCTTGTCAAAACCGGCTGAGGCGTTGTTCGCGTTTGGTCCGTTACTGTTCTCGCCGAATGGCAGCGCCGCAGTCGGTGCTGTCACCGCGCCGTCACCTCGCAGAAAATTCAAACCCGCGAGGTCACCACGATCAATCACGCGGATCGTGTTCTTCGGGTTCGCTAGCGGCACAATCGCATTCCAGCCGCCAGCGGTATCCGCCGTCAAATCTCGCTGCTCAGCCACGAGAGGCACGACAAACTTGAACTCATCCTGAAACCGCTCAATGGCCTTGCCAATCTCGCGCAGGGCATTCGCATCCACCGCAGTACGAGTGCTCTTGCGAGCAGACTGCACAGAGATGATCAGCAACCCCATGATCACGCCGATGATGAGAATGGCGAAGAGAATTTCAATGATCGTAAAGCCACGATCATTCACGCCGAGCGTTTCACGACGAGACGCCATCGGCAATCGGTAGTTTCGGAAGTTGTGGTTGATGTGTCCCTGCATATGCGCTCCGCGCTTACTGACGCTGACTAACTTTGGAATGACCCAATCAAGCACGCTCTGATCCAAACCTTTGCGACGACCGTCACGCTCGCTGCGACCGTGACTGTGCGAGTGCCGGCCTTACAGCCCGCCACCCTGCAAGCTCTGAATCATCTTCACCAGCGGCAAGAACATCGCCACGACGATGAGACCGACGAAGCCACCAAGGAAAACGACCATCAAAGGTTCAAGCAAGCTCACCAGCGAAGCCACCGCAACGTCGACTTCTTCGTCGTAGTTGTCCGCGATCTTCATCAGCATCTGGTCAAGTTCACCCGTCTCTTCGCCCACGTCAATCATGTTCACCACGATGGCATCGCAGGTCTTGCTCTCACGCAAAGGCCCGGCAAAGCCTTCACCTTCACGAATGCTGTCGTACACGCCTTGCAGAGCCTTCTCATAGACGTAATTGCCGCTGGTTTCCTTCGTGATCTTGATCGCTTCAAGAATCGGCACACCTGCCGCGATGAGCGTGCCCAGCGTGCGCGTAAAACGAGCAATGATCGTCTTGCGAATCAAGTTGCCGAAGACCGGAATCCGCAGTGAGATCGTGTCTGTCACCGCGCGACCGGGTTCGGTCTTGCGGATGATCTTGAAGAGGAACCAGAAGATCACGGGCGAGGGAAGAACGATCAGCCAGCCAGGAATGACCTGTCCAGCCTGCGTACCTGCGAACCACCGGCTCGTTGCCATCAGCACCATCGTGAGTCCAGGCAGATCGACGCCGAAGTCTTTGAAAATTTCCTCGAACTTCGGAATGATGAACACCATGATGCCCGTCAAGATGATCGTTGCGATACCAACGACCACGATGGGGTATACCATCGCGCCTTTGATCTTGCGCTTCAGGCGTTCGCTCTTTTCCATGAACTCGGCAAGACGCTGCAAGATGATGTCAAGCACACCGCCGACTTCACCTGCCGCCACCATCTTGACATACAACAGATTGAACGCCTTCGGATACTTGCTCATCGCTTCCGAGAGCGAAGTGCCGCCTTCGACTTCTTCCGAAATGCCAATCAGCGTGTTCTTGAGTTTGCCAGGCTTCTGCTGGCTTTCAAGAATCTGCAAGCTGCGCAGCAAAGGCAGACCGGCGTCCTGCAGCGTTGAAAGCTGACGCGTGAACGTCGTGAGTTGTTTCTGACCAACCGACCCGCCGCGACGTGTGCCGGGCTTTTTCTTCTTGGCTGCGTCGCCGCCGCCGCCAGCGCCCCCATCCTTCTTCGCGGCCGCTTGCTCTTTGATGTTGGACGGGTACAGGCCCTGGCCCTTGATCTTCGCGATTGCCTCTTCGGTACTGGTCGCTTCGATCGTGCCCTTTTGCGGCTTGCCCGATGCGTTCAAGGCTTCATATGTAAACGTTGCCATAGCTCACAACTCCAAGTCTTCTCTGATCAAGCCACCGCAGCAGCTAGAGTTTTTACTTCTTCAAGTCTTCACTTCGTCACTAGTCACTTCGTCACTTCTTTACAGCTCATCTTCCAAAGTCTCACGCACCACTTCATCAATGGTCGTCTGACCGTCGTAGATCGCCAGCAGGCCGCTTTCTCGTAGCGTGCGCATGCCGCGTTGCCGCGAGTATCGCCGCAGCATCGCCGTGTTCGCGTTCTTCATCACCATCTCGCGCATGGTGTCGTCCATGGTCATGATCTCAAACAGCGCCAATCGCCCGCGATAACCGCTGTTGTTGCAGTTGTCGCAGCCCTTGCCCACCGAGAACTGCTTACCCGCCACCTGCTCCATGCGCAGGCCCAGCTCCATGATCTCTTCTTCCTTGGGTGTGTACGACGACTTGCACTTCTTGCAGATCGTGCGGGCCAGTCGCTGTGCAATCACGCCTTCGATGGTCGCAGTCAGCAGGAAGGGCTCCACGCCAAGGTCAACTAGACGAATAATGCTGCTGGGCGCGTCATTGGTGTGCAGCGTGCTGAGCACCAAGTGGCCCGTCAAACTCGCCTGCACCGCAATCTGCGCGGTTTCAAGGTCGCGGATTTCACCCACCAGAATCACGTCCGGGTCTTGACGCAGGAAGCTGCGCAGCAACTTCGCAAACGTATTGCCCGCATCGTTGTTCACCTGACACTGGCACAAGCCGTCAATGTCATACTCCACCGGGTCTTCGGCGGTCAAAATCTTCGTCTCAATGTCGTTCAGCTTCGCAAGCGCCGCGTACAGCGTCGTCGTCTTGCCGCTACCGGTCGGGCCCGTCACCACCACAATGCCGTTGGGCTTGGTAATCAGTCGCGAAACCGTGTCGTAATCATCCTGCCGCAGACCAATGCGGTCCAGGCTCAGTTCCACGTTGCTGCGGTCCAGCACGCGCATCACGCAGCTCTCGCCGTGAATGGTCGGCAGAATCGCGATACGCAAATCCACCGGCTTGCCGCCCACCGTCAGCTCAACGCGACCATCCTGAGGCAACCGCCGCTCAGCGATGTCCAAGTCCGCCATGACCTTCACACGGCTGATGATCGCCGGCCCAAGTTGCTTGGGTGGCGGCACCATCTCATACAGCACGCCGTCGATGCGGTAGCGCATCTTGAATTCGTCTTCGAAGGGTTCAAAGTGAATGTCGCTCGCGCGATCCTTGATGGCTTGCAGCAGCACGAGGTTCAGCAGCTTCACGACCTGGTTGTCGTTGGCCGCGTCGGTCAGGGCTTCAAGGTCAATGGACTGGTCGCCCTTGCCCAGCGCCTGGAACTTGGCGTCAACCTTCAGGTTGCTGACGACATCGCTGATGCTTTCCTTCTTCGAGAAGTGCTTGGCGATGATCGCGTCGATGACTGCCGGGTCCCCCACCACTGCGTCAACCTTGCCGCCCAGCAGCAGCCGCAGGTCATCCACCGCGCGGAAGTTGTTGGGCGACTTCATCGCGATCTTCAGCCGCTTGCTGGTGGGGTTGTACTCAATCGGAATGACCTCGTACATCCGCACGTTCTCGGACGGGATCACGTCCTTGGCTTTGTCGTCCAGCTCAAAGCCCTTCAAGCTGTCGTAAATCATCCCCGCCTGTCCGGCCAGCGCCGCCGCGACGTCGTCGGGCTTGCAGTAGCCAAGCTCCACCAGGAGTTGCCCCAGGGGGACCTTGCGGGTCTGTTGAATCGTCAGTGCCTCGTGCACCTGCTCGCGCGTGACCTTCCCCATCTTGGTCATGACGCGGCCGATCTTGCGGCCCTTCATCTCAGCGGGATCAATGGTTGTGACTACTGGCATGGGTTTCCAAACTCCAATGTCCGCCGGGTATCAACAACAAAACATGCCGACCCGTCCCGCGGTGTGCGTTACACCATAAGAACGATTCGGCATGTGATACCACAACGGTTCGAGAATTCCAAGGGTAATAACGCCCTTTTCAGGTCAGATCAACCGGGTTTTTACTCACAGGCGATTCTGCCATCGGCATACTTGGTCCAACAGCAAAGCTTCCGTTAGGTCGGATCACCCGGTTTTTTACTCACGCATTCGGCTTGTTGGCCTGTGGTTTGGTCGATTGCCCTTCGCTGTCTTGGGCATCTTCGTCGTCCAATTCCGTCCGGCCGATGGTCCGTCCGAGCCGGTGAACCTTTGCCAAAATGTCGGCCTGGTTCTTCGAGACGTCGTACATCTCTTCTGCCGAAATCTTGCCGGCCATGTACAGGCTCCAGAGGTGGTCGTCCAGCAATTGCATGCCGAACTTCTTGCCGGTCTGGATCATCGAGTCGATACGGAACGTCTTGTTGTCGCGGATAAGGTTGGCGATGGCGGGCGTGACGACCATGAACTCGTAGGCCGCCACCATGCCCGGCTGGTCGATCCGGCTGAGCAATGCCTGGCTGAGCACACAAATGAGTGCCGTTGACAACTGCACGCGGATCTGGTTTTGTTGGGTAACGGGGAAGGCGTCCACGATACGGTCGATGGTCTTGGCGGCCCCGGTGGTGTGCAGGGTACCAAAAACCAAGTGGCCCGTTTCGGCGGCACGGATGGCCGATTCGATGGTTTCAAGGTCGCGCATTTCACCGACCAGGATCACGTCAGGGTCTTGACGCAGCACGCGGCGGAGAGCCTCGGCGAAGTTGGGCACGTCGCTGCCGACTTCACGTTGGTTGATGATCGACTTTTTGTGGTAGTGGTAGTATTCGATCGGGTCTTCCATCGTCACGATGTGGCGGTCCATCGTTTCGTTGATGAAGTTGATCATCGACGCCAGCGTGGTGGTCTTACCCGAACCGGTGGGACCCGTCACCAGGAACATACCACGAGGCCGGCGGATCAGGTCCTTCACCACTTCGGGCAAGCCGATGGTTTCGATGGATAGCAGGCGGTTGGGAATCTGCCGCAAGACGATGGCAAGGTCGCCGCGTTGGCGGAAGACCGACACACGGAAGCGGGCCGCGTCGCCGTATGCGAAGCCGAAGTCGGTCGTGCCTTCTTCTTGCAGTTCCTGCTGGTTGCGTTCGGGCGTGATGGACTTCATCAGGCTCACCATGTCTTCGCTTTCGAGGACTTTGGTTTGCAGGCTGCGCAAGCCGCCGTGCAGACGCACGGTGGGAGGCCGGCCAACGGTGAGGTGCAAGTCGCTAGCGCCGAATTTGACCACCGTGTCGAGCAGGCGGTCGATTTGCATTGTGGACATGATCAGACTCCTGAACTGTCAGCCACCGCGTGACTGGCAGGGACAAACTCGATTCACGAAACGCATTCACGAAACCCGACAGACCAAAACCTTGTGATATTAACCGTGCATTACTTCTTCGTCGCATCAGCACCCGTCATCGTGCCGCCAACCGCGCCGACCATTGACGATTCATTATCCAAGTCAACCTGGGCGATACTCGCGATCTCGTCGGCGGTTGTCACGCCGCCCAGCACTTTGCGGCGACCATCTTGCACCAGCGGCTGCATGCCGCTATTGAGAGCGGCCTTGCGCAGTTCGCTCACCGGCGCGAGATTGAACGCCAACTCGCGAATCTCAGCGTTCATGAGCATGAGTTCAAAGATGGCCTTGCGACCGCGATAGCCCGTGCCGTTGCAGTTTTCGCAGCCTTCGCCCTTCATCGCCTTGCCCATCGCGTCTTCGAGTGTCAAGCCCACGAGCCTCAGGTACTTGGGGTCAAGTTCCTCGGCCTTTGCTGGGCGCTTGCACTTGGAGCAGATGGTGCGGGCCAGACGCTGAGCCATGATGGCCTGAATGGAGCTTGCCACCAGGAATGGCTTGACGCCCATGTCGATCAGACGCGTGATTGCGCTAGGTGCGTCGTTGGTGTGCAGCGTGCTGAAGACCAAGTGACCCGTGAGTGCCGCTTGAATGGCGATTTCAGCCACTTCCTTATCGCGGATTTCGCCCACAAGAATGATGTTGGGAGCCTGACGCAACATCGAGCGGAGAATCTCTTTGAAGCCCAGCCCGATGTGCTCGCGCACTTGACACTGGTTGATGCCGCGGAAGTTATATTCCACGGGGTCTTCCGCCGTTATGATCTTGCGGTCGGGACGATTGAGCACGTCAAGAGCTGAGTACAGCGTGGTGGTCTTACCGCTACCGGTCGGACCAGTCACGAGGAAAATACCGTTGGGCCGGCGGATGATCTTGTTGAAAACCGCGAGGTTTTC